>Ga0209370_1000238_pt1 | contig 97903 bp, 82 predicted proteins | sample AgamicAtPrz_FD_187164 | JGI IMG/M metagenome (GOLD analysis project Ga0209370, IMG submission 187164) | Agave microbial communities from Guanajuato, Mexico - At.P.rz (SPAdes) (version 2) | ecosystem: Host-associated > Plants > Phyllosphere > Phylloplane/Leaf | place: Guanajuato, Mexico...
AATTTGCCTGGCGGCTTTAGCGCGGTGGTCCCACCTGACCCCATGCCGAACTCAGAAGTGAAACGCCGTAGCGCCGATGGTAGTGTGGGGTCTCCCCATGTGAGAGTAGGGAACTGCCAGGCATCAAACAAGTGAAAAGGCCATCCGGAAGGATGGCCTTTTTGCGTTTTTGCAGATCCTTCATTTCTATAAACTAATCACCTATCCCTGCGTATATACGGTAAACTACCCCGGTTTTTGCATCAGGATAGCGTCTATGAACCACTCCCTTAAGCCCTGGAATACCTTTGGTATTCAACGAAATGCTAATCAAATTGTACGTGCCGATAATGCTCAGCAGCTGCTGAACGCGTGGCAGAGCGCAACAGAAAACGGTGAACCCGTACTGATTCTGGGCGAAGGAAGTAATGTCCTGTTTCTCGATGATTTTGCGGGAACGGTAATCGTCAACCGCATCATGGGAATTGACGTTGAAGAGCGCGCTGACAGCTGGCATTTACGCGTGGGTGCTGGCGAAAACTGGCACCGTCTGGTGCAATATACCCTTGAAAAAGGGATGCCCGGGCTGGAAAACCTGGCCCTGATCCCGGGCTGCGCAGGATCGTCTCCTATTCAAAACATCGGTGCCTACGGCATCGAACTGAAACACGTCTGCGAATACGTCGACTGCATTGAGCTGGCCACGGGGAACGCGCAGCGCTTAACCGCAGAGCAGTGCCGCTTTGGCTATCGCGACAGCATTTTCAAGCACGAGTATCAGGATCGGTTCGTCATTGTGGCCGTTGGTCTGCGTCTGGCAAAGGACTGGAAACCGGTGCTGACTTACGGCGATCTGACCCGCCTCGATCCGGCTACCGTCACACCGCGTGAGGTATTTGATTCCGTTTGCCATATGCGAATGACAAAGCTTCCGGACCCGAAAGTGAATGGAAACGCGGGCAGTTTCTTCAAAAACCCGGTGATCGGCAGCGAAAACGCCAAAGCATTTCTCGCCGGCTGGCCAACGGCTCCGCATTATCCTCAGGCGGATGGCAGCGTGAAGCTGGCCGCAGGCTGGCTTATCGATCAATGTGATTTAAAAGGTACCACTGTTGGTGGCGCAGCTGTTCACCGTCAGCAGGCACTGGTACTGATTAATCAGTCCAACGCGACGAGTGAAGATGTCGTCAACCTGGCGCACCATGTTCGCCAGCGCGTGGGCGAAAAATTTAACGTCTGGCTGGAGCCTGAAGTTCGCTTTATAGGCCGAACGGGCGAAGTGAATGCCGTGGAGACCATTGCGTGAAGGACAATACGATTCCGTTAACTCTCATCGGCATTCTGGCAGATGGCGAGTTTCATTCTGGTGAGCAGCTGGGCGAGCAGCTGGGCATGAGCCGCGCTGCTATCAACAAGCATATACAAACGCTCCGCGACTGGGGCGTGGATGTGTTTACGGTGCCTGGTAAAGGTTATAGCCTGCCGGAACCGATCCAGTTACTGAATGAAGAGATCATTCGCAGCCAGATTGGGCACGGCAACGTTGCGGTATTGCCGGTCATTGATTCGACGAACCAGTATCTGCTGGACCGCCTGAGCGAGCTGACATCCGGCGATGCCTGCGTTGCCGAGTATCAACAGGCAGGACGTGGCCGTCGGGGTCGCAAGTGGTTCTCGCCATTTGGCGCCAACCTCTATCTCTCCATGTACTGGCGGCTTGAGCAGGGGCCGGCTGCGGCCATCGGGCTGAGCCTGGTCATCGGTATCGTGATGGCAGAGGTGCTGCACGATCTGGGCGCGGATAACGTGCGGGTGAAATGGCCGAACGATCTCTATCTCAACGATCGCAAACTGGCGGGTATCCTGGTTGAACTGACGGGAAAAACGGGCGATGCTGCGCAGATCGTCATTGGAGCCGGGCTGAACATGGTGATGCGAAACGTGCAAAATGATGTGGTGAACCAGGCCTGGACCAACCTCCAGGAAGCGGGGATCGCCATCGATCGCAATACGCTTGCCGTCCGGATGATCAATGAATTGCGAAGTTCGCTGACGCTCTTTGAACAGGAGGGGTTAGCGCCGTTCCTCTCCCGCTGGGAAAAGCTCGATAACTTTATTAACCGACCGGTGAAGCTGCTGATTGGAGATAAAGAGATTTACGGCACTTCACGCGGCATTGACGCTCAGGGTGCGTTGCTTCTTGAGCAGGATGGCGTGATTAAGCCCTGGGTGGGCGGTGAAATTTCGTTACGAAGTGCAGAGTAACCCTCTCCCCACAGGGGAGAGGGTGTAGCGGCTATCACTGCGGATACGGCACCCAATCCCCGGCATTCAGTCGGACATAAGGCTTGTTCTGATACTGGATCACCACCGCGTTAGCGTTTTCCGATACCTCTGCCGTCTGCGGCAGCCCGCTGGTGAGCTGATCCCAGTTCACGCTATCCTCCACAAACAGCTTACCGTCTACTGCGCGAGCAACCAGTTCCGAGATGGCCAGATAGCTGCTTGGCTGGGTGATCTCAACAGGTGCACCCTGACGCGGCGCCTTCATGCCAAAGAACTTAATCCCGGCCGGAACGTTAGTGATGGACGGGCTTGGGATATCACGCAGGCCAGACACCTGCATCCTGTCGCCTTTCAGCGCTCCACCATGCTCCGGTACCACCACCACCATCACTTTACGCCCTGATTTTTCCAGCTCGGTAAAGAACGCATCCAGCTCGTCAAAGAACTTCTGGGCACGGGCTTTATAATCGGCCGTTTTGCTTACGCCAGGATAGTGATTCCCGTCGTGCAGCGGCAGCGTGTTATAGAACGTCGCGCTTCGCGTCCCTTCTTCTTTGCCGACGGTATCGAACCAGCGCTGAAGCACGGCGGTATCGTCATACACCGGCGAACCATCGAAGCCCAGTAACGTCACCGGCAGCCCTTTCTGGTCCATCAGTGGAGCCTGCATTCCCCCCTGTTCACGCACTTCCTTCAGGAAGTTACCGAACTGACCGTTGTGGCCCATCATCAGGTGCTGCGTAAAGCCGAGTTTTGCCAGGTTATCGAACAGATAACACTGGTTAGCTGCGGGCTGGTAGAGATTCTTATGCGAAGGCTGCCCACAGCTCGCGCGCAGTAGGCGGATAGCCGCCGGGCCGCTGTAGGAGGTGGCGGAGTTGAAGTCTTTAAACTGTATATCGAAATGCGACCACAGCGGATGCGACATCAACCCGGCCGCATCGACATCCGCCCAGGACAGAGAACAGATGTTAATCACCAGCAGTTCAAACGGCTGAGCGTCGGCAGGCAGCGCATCCGGGAATTTCGTCTGGCGCTTATCTTCCGCAGCGTAAAAACTGGAGAGCCACGCGTTCAGGTTAGCGGATGTCGGCGGTGCGGTCTGCGCGGGAATATCCCCTACCACAGGCGTATCCCCTGCTGTCGCGACGGTAGCAGCGGCGGAGCCCCCCGTGGTGGTTACGGTTGTTGTCGGCTGACCGGCTGGCCACAGCGAGAAGCTCGGGCCCGTCAGCGTCAGGACGTTTAGCCAGACCATAATCGCGACGACAAACACCGTCACGCGGATCCACTGAGACAGGAACAGCCAGGCGACCAGCAGGACAAATACCGCGCCAATCATCTGCCAGTTAATAAAGCGCTCAACCAGATCGAGCATATAGTCCGTACTGAAACCTGCGACCTGGGAGCCCTGGCTCATGATGCTTTCGGGGCCAGGCAGCCAGGTATCATGCCAGAACAGGGCGAAACCGATGGGGATAGCGACCCAGTGACGTATACGGTGCAGCCTGAGGTTCGGGATTGGCATCAGCAGGAATGCCATAAACACCAGGTTAAGCAGAGGGTGGAAATTAAGGTAGCCTGCCCACAGCAGACCAAACTTCACCAGAAAGTAGAAATTCCAGCCGGACAGGCCGCGCCAGTATTGCCAGAGTGGCGATGGCGCCGAAGAGGTATAGGTAGAATTAGTCATGTTTTCGGTTTGCCTTGACGTTCGGAGCGCGAGTCAGTGTTCCGGCGGGTTTAATATAGCGAGGTTTGACGAACAGTAATCTGACCGTATCGCGAATACGGCGCAGGGAATGGCGCGCATAGTAGCCCAGCGGCAAAAAAATTAGCGCACACAGAACAACCAGTTGAATGATATCGCTGATATTCATAATGGCGCACTCTCCTTGTTCTCATCCAGTAAACGTAGCGGCTCAGGTACCCGACGCCAGACATGTCCGTCATGTTTTGCGTTGAGAACCGGTACGGCACCGCTTGTTACAGGCAACGGTTTGGCCCACTTTTCGGGTGCCAGGGTACGCATCTGGACAAGCTCAGCAGCAATCAGGTTATCTTCGAACCAGACCATGCGGTTCGAGAAAATATCTCCGGTAGGCAGCGGGAAGATATGGTTCAGCGCGGTATCCAGATCGTTCACCCGGCAGAAGGAGAGGAACAGCACCAGGCGATTATCGCCAATGGTCATGATATCCCCTGTACGATTAGGGCGGCACAAGGTAAGCGCCTGCTCAACACGAATGCCCGGCACGGGACGCAGGGCAACCATCACCCCTTTTCCGTCTGCCGGTAACAGCGTATTGCTTATCATATTGCCCACCGCATCGCAGAAGGTGTCCCACTTCTGGTAGCCGCGCAGCTTCATCGGCTGCGTCATGGAAAGCAGGGTGCTGATATCTTCCGGAACGTGGCGGTTAAACTGCTGGCCCTGGATGCTTTCGATCAGCGTCAGACAGCGCGAGAGGGGCGCATTCCAGGGGATGACCATATTAGCGCCACAGCCCAATAACAGGCGCTCATCGGTGGCGCGCAGGCTGGTATTATTTTCACGCACCACGATTTTTAACGCGCTGCCGCGCTGTCGACGTAGCGTGTGAATATGCCTTGCCAGCGTTTCGATTTGGTTATTCTGAATCAACGAGAAGATAATGGTCGCCGCCTGCGTGGTGCGCGCTTCATCAAATAAGGCTTCATTGGTTTCGAACAGTGACCAGTGTTCAGAAAGAGCAGGCGCGCCTTCCAGTACCGCAATATGACTCAGAACGCGTTTTTCATCACTGCGTGGCTGAACCACCGTCTCTTCCTGTTGAGCAAGATGCCACTCATCCCCGACATGTTTGAGGGTAAGCTGCTGTCGGGAGCTCACCCCTTTTTCATTGCACCAGAATGCCACGTCGTACAGATGGCTGTCAGTCTGGACACGAATACTGGCCAGACCATAGAGGGAGCGGTATTCACTCATTAAAAGTGAAAAAAGCTTGTCGTTATTACTGCCTGGGTTAACCACCAATAAGGTGCAATTTTGATTTTTCGCCCATCGGTTGATTCTTTCCAGCCATTTCAGCAGTTTTTCTGACGGAATATTTTGTAGACCGTTTTGAGAACATTTAAGAATCAGTAAATAGTGTTCAGGAACAATAGAGCACTGAATATCGCGGGGTAAAAAGTATAAACTGTCGGCCTCTGCTGACATGGAAAATAATCGTACTGTCTGGGGTCCACGGTCAGTTTCGAGCCTGATGATTGACTTTGGCTCATCGCCCATCGTAATGACGGCAACGCGGGAATCCTTACCCTGCGCCGCTATCGTCTGGTTTACCAGACTGATGGCATCAGCATTACGATCCGTATTAACCCACCAGACTCCTCCGACTGGCATGTGGCGCAATTCGTCCCATAATGACTGGATGCCAATAGAAAATATGGAGTCCACGGTGTCCCTCTTTTCGTCGAATTTCTATGCCTCTCAGTTTACTAGCGAAAGCGTAGAAATAAACCTAACATTGAAATTAAAGAACATCAGATTTAGCATGTAAATGAATTTCGTGGGCAGGACGCCTCGCTGCATCTGAATCTTATGATTTTACTCAAAGGGATGAAATAAGAATGCAAAATAACGAACCCGCAACGCCAGTCGACTCAAGCCTGGGTTACACATTCCAAAACGATTTTCTGGCGCTCACGCAGGCTTTTTCGTTGCCTGAAATAGATTACACCGATATTTCCCAGCGGGAACAGTTGGCTGCGGCTATTAAACGTTGGCCGTTATTAGCTGAGTTTGCCCAACAACAATAAGGAAGCCATTGATGGCCGTACTAGGATTACAGGGCGTCCGTGGTGGGGTAGGTACAACTTCCGTAACCGCGGCGCTGGCGTGGTCATTGCAGGTTTTAGGTGAATCGGTACTGGTTATTGATGCCTGCTCCGATAATTTGCTGCGCATGTCATTCAATGTCGACTTTACGTATTCAAACGGCTGGGGGCGCGCGCTTCTGGACGATAAAGACTGGCGGGATGCGGGTTTGCGCTATACCTCCCAGCTCGATTTGCTTCCTTTTGGTCAACTGACGGAAACCGAACGCGGGAATGAAGCCGCGTTTCAGCGCCTGTTCTCTCGCTTCACCACCGCGTTGCAGAGCCTGAAAGAGAAAGGGCACTATCGGTGGATCCTGCTGGACCTGCCGCACGGCGCCGCGTCGCTGACCCGCCAGCTGCTGGCGCAGTGTGACCATGTGCTCTCCATCGCGAACGTAGATGCGAATTGCCATATCCGTCTGCATCAGCAGGCGTTGCCTGCCAATGCCCATATTCTGATCAACGATCTGCGCATTGGCAGCCAGATCCAGGACGATCTGTACCAGGTCTGGCTACAGAGTCAGCGCCGCCTGTTGCCGATGGTGATCCATCGTGACGAAGCGATGGCGGAGTGCCTCGCGTCGAAACAACCCCTTGGGGAGTACCGTAGCGATTCACTGGCGGCGGAAGAGATCCTGACGCTGGCCAACTGGTGTCTGCTGCACTTTGCGAAAAGGCCTGAGTCTGCCGGGAGTACGGCATGAGTCGCCTGACCAGCTGGCTGCTCATCCCGCCGGTCAGTTCGCGCTTAAGTGAACGCTATCGCCATTACCGTCATCACGGCGCTTCATCGCTGAGCGCTGCGCTGGGCTGTTTCTGGATGGTTCTGGCGTGGATGTTCCTCCCCCTTGAACATCCGCGCTGGCAACGTATTCGTGCGCGCCACGGTGAACTCTATCCGCATATCAACCCTGACAAGCCGCGTCCGCTCGATCCCGCGCGCTACGCTATTCAGTCCATCTGGCTTCTGGCGACCTCAACGGGCGCGGAGAAAAAAACGTCCCGCTGGCGCAGCTTCGATCGCGTGCAGAACCTGCGTGAACGCTATCACCAGTGGCTTGACCGGCTACCCGACCGGGTTGGCGACAGAACGGGACATTTAGATAACCACAAAGAGCTCGGGCACCTCCACCCGGGCTTGCGGCGTTTTATTCTCGGCGTGGTGGTGGCGTTCTCGCTCATTCTGGCGCTGGTCTGTATTACCCAGCCGTTCAACCCGCTGGCGCAGTTTACCTTCCTGATCCTGCTGTGGGGCGTGGCGCTGCTGGTGCGGCGCATTCCAGGGCGTTTTTCCGCCCTGATGCTGATTGTGCTGTCGCTGACCGTTTCCTGCCGCTACATCTGGTGGCGTTATACCTCAACGCTGAACTGGGACGATCCGGTCAGCCTGGTGTGCGGGCTAGTGCTGCTGTTTGCGGAAACCTACGCCTGGATCGTGCTGGTGCTGGGTTACTTCCAGGTTATCTGGCCGTTGAATCGTCAGCCGGTGCCGCTGCCAAAAGACACGACCCAGTGGCCAACGGTGGACCTCTTCGTGCCGACCTACAACGAAGACCTGTCGGTGGTGAAAAACACCATCTACGCCGCGCTGGGTATCGACTGGCCGAAGGACAAAATCAAAATCTGGATCCTCGATGATGGTGGCCGCGCCGAGTTCCGCCAGTTCGCAGACGAAGTGGGGGTAGAGTACATCGCCCGTACCACTCACGAACACGCGAAGGCCGGTAACATCAACAATGCGCTGAAATATGCCAAAGGGGAGTTCGTCTCTATTTTTGACTGCGACCACGTGCCAACGCGCTCGTTCCTGCAAATGACGATGGGCTGGTTCCTGAAGGAGAAAGAGCTGGCGATGATGCAGACGCCGCACCACTTCTTCTCGCCGGATCCGTTTGAACGTAACCTTGGGCGTTTCCGCAAAACCCCGAACGAGGGCACGCTGTTCTATGGCCTGGTGCAGGACGGGAACGATATGTGGGACGCCACGTTCTTCTGCGGCTCCTGCGCGGTTATCCGCCGCAAGCCGCTGGATGAAATTGGCGGCATCGCCGTGGAAACGGTCACGGAAGATGCTCACACCTCCCTGCGTCTGCACCGCCTTGGCTATACCTCGGCCTATATGCGCATTCCCCAGGCGGCGGGGCTGGCAACGGAATCCCTGTCGGCACACATCGGCCAGCGTATTCGCTGGGCGCGCGGCATGGTGCAAATCTTCCGTCTCGATAACCCGCTGATGGGCAAAGGGCTGAAGCTGGCGCAGCGCCTGTGCTACGTCAACGCCATGTTCCACTTCCTGTCGGGTATCCCACGGCTTATCTTCCTCACCGCGCCGCTGGCGTTCCTGCTCCTTCACGCTTACATCATCTACGCTCCCGCGCTGATGATTGCCCTGTTCGTGCTGCCGCACATGATCCACGCCAGCCTGACGAACTCGAAGATTCAGGGGAAATATCGCCACTCCTTCTGGAGCGAAATTTACGAAACGGTGCTGGCCTGGTACATCGCGCCGCCAACCATGGTAGCGCTGATTAACCCGCATAAAGGGAAATTTAACGTCACCGCGAAGGGCGGGCTGGTGGAAGAGGAGTATGTCGACTGGGTGATCTCCCGGCCCTATATCTTCCTGGTGCTGCTGAATATTGTGGGCGTCATTGTTGGGATCTGGCGCTACTTCTACGGCCCGGAAAACGAAGTCCTGACGGTCTTCGTGAGTATGGCGTGGGTGTTTTATAACCTGATTATCCTCGGTGGCGCGGTGGCGGTATCGGTGGAGAGTAAACAGGTCCGCCGCGCGCACCGCGTCGAAATCAGCATGCCCGCGGCCATTGCCCGCGACGATGGCCATCTCTTCTCCTGTACCGTACATGACTTCTCGGATGGCGGTCTGGGTATCAAGATCAACGGTCAGGCTAAGGTGCTGGAGGGGCAGAAGGTCAACTTACTGCTTAAGCGCGGCCAGCAGGAGTATGTCTTCCCGACGCAGGTTGTACGCGTGAGAGGAAATGAGGTGGGTCTGCAACTGATGCCGCTGACTAAAAAGCAACACATTGATTTTGTGCAGTGTACGTTTGCCCGCGCGGATACGTGGGCTCTCTGGCAGGACAGCTTCCCTGAGGATAAGCCTCTGGAAAGCCTGCTGGATATTCTTAAGCTGGGGTTCCGTGGCTATCGTCACCTTGCAGAATTTGCCCCGTCGTCGGTGAAATTAATTTTCCGGTCACTTACTTCGCTGGTTTCCTGGGTCGTGTCGTTCATTCCGCGTCGGCCTGAGCGAGATGAAGCGAAGCAGGCGGACCCGGTTATGGCTCAACAATGATGATAACGCGATGAAAACAAAACTTTCCTGGTTATGTGCAGTGGCAATGGGGATGAGTGCGCTCCCTGCAACAGTGGCTAACGCGGCGCCTGATAACGCAGCGGCCACGCCCGCTCCAACGGTGCCTGTCGTCGCGCAAGCGACCGATCCGGTTGTGACGGCGGCGCCGGGGCAGACGGAAAACGTCGTCCCAAATCAGCCGACGACGGGGAATACGCTGCCTGCCGGTAATCCGGTGGTGGGGCAGGTCATGCCTGGCGTGCCCGGGGCCAACGCACCCGTGGTTGCGGAAAATACGCCGTCGCGTGACGTTAAGCTGACGTTCGCCCAGATCGCGCCTCCTCCGGGCAGCATGGTCCTGCGCGGCATTAACCCCAATGGCGGTATCGAATTCGGTATGCGCAGCGATGAAGTCGTGTCGAAAGCGATGCTCAACCTGGAATACACGCCATCGCCGTCGCTGCTGCCGGTGCAGTCCCAGCTTAAGGTCTATCTGAATGACGAGCTGATGGACGTCCTGCCCGTCACCAAAGAGCAACTGGGTAAGAAAACCCTGGCCCAGGTGCCGATTAACCCGCTGTTTATCACCGACTTTAACCGCGTACGTCTGGAATTTGTCGGTCACTACCGCGATGTCTGTGAAAACCCGGCCAGCAGCACCCTGTGGCTGGATGTGGGCCGTAACTCCTCGCTACAGATGACGTATCAGCCACTGGCGCTGAAAAACGATCTTTCGGCCTTCCCCGTGCCGTTCTTCGACCCGCGCGATAACCGTCCTCTGAACCTGCCGATGGTGTTTGCGGGCTCTCCGGATGTGACCGAACAGCTGGCGGCCTCCATCGTGGCATCCTGGTTTGGTTCCCGCTCCGGCTGGCGCGGTCAGAGTTTCCCGGTCATGTACGACAAAATGCCGGATAAAAACGCGATCGTGTTTGCCACCAATGCCAAACGTCCGTCATTCCTGCGTGACCATCCGGCTGTGAAAGCGCCCACCATCGAGATGATCACCCATCCGGACAACCCGTACGTGAAGCTGCTGGTGGTCTTCGGGCGTGATGAAAAAGATCTGGTGCAGGCGGCGAAGGGCATTGCGCAGGGGAATATCCTGTTCCGCGGCAACAGCGTCGTGGTGGATGAAGTGAAACCGCTGGTGGCGCGTAAGCCTTATGATGCCCCAAACTGGGTGCGTACCGACCGCGCGATCACCTTCGGCGAGCTGAAAACCTATGAAGAGCAATTGCAGTCCACCGGGCTTGAGCCTTCTCCCGTCAGCCTGTCGCTGAACCTGCCGCCAGATCTGTATCTGCTGCGCACCAACGGGATTGATATCAACCTGAACTACCGTTACACCGCGCCGGCAACCAAAGACAGCTCGCGCATGGATATCAGCCTCAACAACCAGTTCCTGCAATCGTTCAGCCTGACCAGCAGCCAGGAGACAAACCGGCTGATGCTTCGTCTGCCAGTATTGCAGGGGCTGCTGGACGGTAAAACCGATGTGTCGATCCCGGCGCTGAAGCTGGGTGCGGTGAACCAGTTACGGTTTAACTTCCAGTATATGAACCCGATGCCGGGTGGAACGGTGGAAAACTGTATTACCTTCCAGCCGGTGCAAAACCACGTGGTGATTGGTGACGATTCCACGATCGACTTCTCGAAGTATTACCACTTTATCGCGATGCCGGACCTGCGTGCGTTTGCAAACGCCAGCTTCCCGTTCAGCCGCATGGCAGATCTCTCTGAATCGATTGTTGTGATGCCAAAAGCGGCTAACGAAGGTCAGGTTGCCACACTGCTGGATACCATGGGCACCATCGGGGCGCAAACCGGCCTGCCGGCGGTCAACGTGACGGTGACGAACGACGGTAGCCAGATCCAGAACAAAGATGCCGATATCATGGTCATCGGCAACATCCCGGACAAGCTGAAAGACGAGAAGCGCGTCGATCTGCTGGTGCAGGCGGCGCAGTCATGGGTCAACACGCCGCTGCGTCAGACCGAGTTCCCGAGCATCATGCCGGACAGCGGCGATCGTCAGGCCAATATCAGGACGACCGTAAGCTCAACGGGCCCGATGGCCGCGATTGTCGGCTTCCAGTCGCCGTATAATGACCAGCGCAGCGTTATCGCCCTGCTGGCGGACAGCCCGCGCGGCTATGAGTTGCTCAATACGGCCATGAACGACAGCGGTAAACGGGCGGCAATGTACGGTTCCGTCTCGGTTATTCGTGAGTCGGGGGTCAACAGCCTGCGCGTGGGGGATGTCTACTATGTGGGCCATCTGCCGTGGTTCGAGCGCCTGTGGTACGCCCTGTCTAACCACCCGGTGCTGCTGGCCGTGCTGGCTGCGCTCAGCGTCGTCTTACTGGCCTGGGTGCTGTGGCGTCTGCTGCGAATCATTAGCCGTCGTCGTCTTAATCCGGACCATGAGTAAGCGGTGATGAAAATCTTTCGTGGGTGTGTAGTCGCAGCGTTGATGCTGGCGGCGGCGAATCTTCATGCCGCCTGCCGCTGGCCCGCCTGGGAGACGTTCAAGCAGGATTATATGAGCGAAGGTGGGCGCGTTATCGATCCCAGCGACGCGCGCAAGATCACCACCTCGGAAGGGCAAAGCTATGGGCTGTTCTTTGCGCTGGCAGCAAACGATCGCAAGGCGTTCGATCTGCTGCTGGCATGGACGCGCGATAACCTTGCCGAGGGGGATTTAGCCCAGCATCTCCCAGCCTGGCTGTGGGGGAAAAAGGACGACGAAACCTGGGCCGTTATCGATTCGAACTCGGCGTCGGATGCCGATATCTGGATTGCCTGGTCGCTGCTGGAAGCCGGGCGGCTATGGAAAAATCCCGATTATACGCGCACGGGTAAGGCGCTGTTGACGCGCATTGCCACCGAGGAAGTGGTGAAGGTTCCGGGTCTGGGCTCTATGCTGCTGCCGGGTAAAGTCGGTTTTGCCGAAGAGAGTGCCTGGCGCTTCAACCCCAGCTACCTGCCGCCGCAGCTTGCGAGCTATTTTACCCGTTTTGGTGCACCGTGGACGACGCTCCGAGAAACCAACCTGCGTCTGCTGCTGGAGACCGCGCCTAAAGGATTTTCCCCGAACTGGGTGAAATATCAGAAGAAGGGCGGCTGGCAGCTGAAGCAGGATGCGTCCCTTATCGGCAGCTACGATGCGATTCGCGTCTATCTCTGGGTAGGGATGATGAACGATAGCGATCCACAGAAAGCCCGGCTAATTGCGCGTTTCAAGCCCATGGCGACCACCACAACCAAACAAGGCTTGCCGCCGGAAAAAGTGGACGTAGCGACCGGGAAACGTACCGGAGATGGGCCGGTTGGGTTCTCTGCCTCCCTGCTTCCGTTTTTACAAAACCGGGACGCGCAGGCGGTGCAACGCCAGCGCGTCGCCGATCGTTTTCCCGATAATAATGCTTATTACAGCTACGTTCTGACCCTCTTTGGACAAGGGTGGGATCAGCATCGTTTTCGCTTCACCGCGCAAGGTGAATTACTACCGGATTGGGGCCAGGAATGCGCACGTTCACACTAAATCTCCTCACGTTATCGCTTGGCCTGGCGCTAATGCCCCTGGCCCAGGCCGCCAACTCCCCGCAGCAGAGACAGCTGCTGGAACAGGTCCGTCTGGGCGAATCCACGCAGCGTGAGGATTTGGTGCGTCAGTCGCTCTACCGCCTTGAGCTGATCGACCCCGACAACCCGGACGTGATTGCCGCACGCTTCCGCTATCTGTTACGACAGGGCGATACGGCGGGCGCGCAAAAAGAGCTGGATCGCCTGAAAGGAATGGCACCCGATTCCAGCGCGTACCAGTCCTCCCGTACGACCATGCTGCTCTCCACGCCGGACGGTCGCCAGGCCCTCCAGCAGGCTCGCCTGCTTGCCACTACCGGTCATACGCAGGAAGCCATTGCCGCGTATGACAAACTGTTTGACGGGAATCCGCCCTCGGGCGACATCGCGACGGAGTACTGGAACGTGGTGGCAAAAGATCCCGCCCGCCGGAACTCAGCCATAGGCCAGCTTAAAAACCTTAACGCCACCAGCCCGGGCAACGCCCCGCTACAGGCCTCGCTGGCCCAGCTTCTGTTCGAGAGCGGACGCCGTGACGAAGGGTTTGCGGTGTTGCAGGAGATGGCCAAATCGAACAAGGGCCGCAGTCAGGCGTCGGATATGTGGTACCAGCAGATCAAAGATCTGCCGGCCAGTAGCGCCAGCGTCACCGCGCTGCAACAGTACCTGAGCGTGTTCAGCGATGGCGATAACGTGACGGCGGCGCGCGCGCAGCTTGAAGCGCAGCAAAAACAGCTCGCCGATCCGGCGTTTCGCGCCAAAGCCGAAGGGTTAGCCGCGGTGGAAGCCGGGCAGGGCAACAAAGCGGTGACGGAGTTGCAGAAAGCGGTCAGCGCCAACCACGCCGACAGCGAAGCCGTAGGCGCGCTGGGGCAGGCCTATTCCCAGAAAGGCGATCGCGCCCGCGCGGTGGCGCAGTTTGAAAAGGCGATCGCCCTCGATCCGCAGAGCGATAACCGGGGCAAATGGGACAGCCTGCTGAAGGTCAACCGATACTGGCTGCTGATCCAGCAGGGGGATAACGCCCTGAAAGCCAATAATACGGCCCAGGCAGAACGCTATTACCAGCAGGCGCGCAACGTCGATAATACCGACAGCTACGCGGTGCTGGGGCTGGGTGATGCGGCGGCGGCGCGTAAAGATAACGACGCGGCCGAGCGCTATTACCGCCAGGCGTTACGTATGGACAGCGGCAACACCAACGCGGTACGCGGTCTTGCCAATATTTATCGCGCACAGTCTCCGGAGAAGGCGACGCAGTTTATTCAGTCGCTCTCTGCCAGCCAGCGCCGCAGCATTGATGATATTGAACGTAGCCTGACGAACGAGCAGCTGTCAGCCCAGGCCGAACGGCTGGAAAGCGAGGGGAAATATGCCCAGGCCGCAGAAATTCAGCGCCGACGCCTTGCGCTTTCCCCGGGCGACGTGTGGATCACCTACCGGCTGTCGCGCGATCTGTATAGCGCGGGTCAGCGCAGCCAGGCCGATAACCTGATGCGTCAGCTGGCAAGCCAGAAACCGGACGATCCGGAGCAGGTTTACGCCAGCGGGCTGTACCTGTCCGGCAACGATCGGGACCGCGCCGCGCTGGCGCATCTGAACACGCTGCCGCGCGACAGGTGGAACAGCAACATTCAGGAGCTGGCGAGCCGCCTGCAAAGTAACCAGGTGCTGGAAAACGCCAACCGCCTGCGCGACGGTGGAAAAGAGCAGGAGGCGGAAGCGCTGCTTCGCCAGCAGCCCTCGTCCACCCGTATCGACTTAACGCTGGCGGACTGGGCTGAACAGCGTGGCGATCATGAGGCCGCGAAAACCGCCTACAACACCGTCCTGCAACGGGAACCGCAGAACGAAGACGCGATTCTCGGCCTGACCGAAGTCAATCTTGCTCAGGGCAACAGGGACGCCGCTCGCGCTGAGCTGGCGAAACTGCCCGCGGCACAAAACGGCGAACCACTCTCCCTTAATATGCAGCGCCGGATTGCCATGGCGCAGGCCGGTCTGGGTGATCCTGCCGCGGCAGAAAAGACCTTCAACGCCATTGTCCCTCAGGCAAAATCGCAGCCGCCTTCTATGGAAAGCGCGCTGGTGATGCGTGATGCCGCCCGTTTCCAGGCGCAAAACGGCCAGCCTCAGCAGGCGCTGGAAACCTGGAAAGATGCGATGGTTTCATCGGGCATCACGACGACCCGTCCGACCGATAACGACAGCTTTACGCGTCTTACGCGTAACGATGAGAAAGATGACTGGCTGAAGCGCGGCGTACGCAGCGATGCAGGCGATCTTTATCGTCAGCAGGATCTTAACGTCACGCTGCAACACGACTACTGGGGCTCCAGCGGCACGGGGGGCTATTCCGACCTGAAAGCGCACACCACCATGCTCCAGGTTGATGCGCCGCTGTCGGATGGTCGCATGTTCTTCCGTAGCGATCTGGTCAATATGAACGCCGGTTCCTTTGATACGGACAATGGCACTTACGATCCAACGTGGGGCACCTGCGCCGAAACGCCATGTCGCGGCAGCACGAATCAGTCGGCCAACGGCGCCAGCGTCGCCGTCGGCTGGCAGAACCAGACCTGGGCGTGGGACATCGGTACAACGCCGATGGGCTTCGACGTGGTCGATGTGGTGGGCAGCCTGAGCTACAGCAACGATTTAGGGCCGATTGGCTACACCCTGAACGCCCATCGCCGTCCGATTTCCAGCTCCGTGCTGGCCTTCGCCGGGCAAAAAGATCCCAATACCGACACCACCTGGGGCGGCGTGCGTGCCACCGGTGGCGGCGTGAGCGTGAGCTACGACAAAGGCGAAGCTAACGGTATCTGGTCAAGCCTGAGTGCCGACAGCCTCAGCGGGAAGCATGTCGAAGATAACTGGCGCGTCCGCTGGATGACCGGCTATTACTACAAGCTTATCAATCAGAACAACGAGCGCCTGACGGTCGGCGTGTCCAATATGCTCTGGCATTACGATAAGGATTTAAGCGGTTATTCGCTGGGCCAGGGCGGTTACTACAGCCCGCAGGAGTATGTGTCGTTCGCTTTACCGGTGAACTGGCGTAAACGCACGGAGAACTGGTCATGGGAGCTGGGTGGCTCCGTCTCCTGGTCCCATTCAAAAACAAAAGATGTAATGCGTTATCCGTTGCAGGGGCTGATCCCGGACAATGAGCCAGGCCGTTATACCGATAAAGGTGTGATGGAAACCGGAAGCAGCTCGTCAGGGACGGGTTATACCGCAAGGGCGATTGTTGAACGCCGCGTGACGTCCAACTGGTTTGTCGGTCTGGGCGTTGATATTCAGGAAGCGAAAGACTATACCCCGAGTCATGCGCTGCTCTATGTTCGGTATTCTGCCGCAGGCTGGCAGGGTGATATGGACTTACCGCCGGAACCGCTGGTGCCTTATGCAGACTGGTGATCGGATTTTTGCTTAATCTAATTGTAAGTCTCTCTTAAAAGTGCAGCTATCGGGTATACTCGGGCGCACCAGGTTTACACCCTGGTGCGCCCTGCGCTTCGAGTTTTGTGGAGAGTCATTTTGCGTGTCAGCCGTTCCTTAACGATCAAACAGATGGCGATGGTGTCTGCCGTCACAATGCTGTTTGTCTTCATCTTCTGCGTCATTTTGCTGTTTCATTCCGTACAGCAGAACCGCTATAACACGGCTTCGCAACTGGAAAGTATTGCCCGCTCGGTGCGGGAACCTCTGTCGGCCTCGATCCTGAAAGGGGATATCCCCGAGGCAGAATCCATTCTGAAGCGCATCCAGCCTGCCGGTATCGTGAGCCGCGCCGACGTCGTGCTGCCCAACCAGTTTCAGGCGCTGCGGATGAGCTTTATCCCGGAGCGTCCCGTCCCGATGATGGTGATGCGCCTGTTTGAACTGCCGGTGCAGATTTCGCTGCCTCTCTATTCCCTGGAAAGACCGGCTAACCCACAGCCGCTGGCTTACCTGGTGTTACAGGCGGACTCGTACCGCATGTATAAATTCGTCATGAGCTGGGTTGCTACGTTGGTAACCACTTACTTACTTTTGACCTTAATGTTGAGCGTGGCGCTGACGTGGTGCATCAACCGGTTAATTGTGCATCCGTTGCGCCGCATCGCGCGGGAGCTGAACGACCTCTCTCCGCAGGAGCACATGGGGCATCAGTTACCGTTGCCGCGCCTGCATCACGACGATGAAATCGGCATGCTGGTCCGGAGTTACAATATCAACCAGCAGCGTGTCCTGCGTCAGCAGGAAGAGCTCAGTAACAATGCCACCCGTTTTCCGGTTTCCGATCTGCCAAACAAAGCGTTTTTAATGGCCCTGCTGGAGCAGACCGTCGCCCGCCAGCAGCCCACCGCGCTGATGGTGATCGCCTGCGAAACCTTGCAGGACACGACGGGCGTGCTGAAAGAGAGCCAGCGCGAGATGCTGCTCCTGACGCTGGTGGAAAAGGTGAAATCTGTTCTGGCGCCGCGCATGGTGCTCACCCAGGTCAGCGGCTATGACCTGGTGGTGATCGCGCACGGCGTAAAAGAGCCGTGGCAGGCCATTACGCTAGGTCAGCAAGTGCTCACTGTCATTAATGAACGGCTGCCCATTCAGGGTATCCAGCTTCGCCCGAGCGCGAGCATCGGGATTGCGATGTACTACGGTGGCCTGACCGCCGAGCAGCTTTACCGACGTGCTTTCTCGGCAGCGTTCACCGCACGCCGGAAAGGGAAAAACCAGATCCAGTTCTTTGACCCGGAGCAGATGGAAAAAGCCCAGCAGCGCCTGACGGAAGAGAGCGACATTCTGACGGCGATGGACAATCGCCAGTTTGCGCTCTGGCTACAGCCGCAGGTGAATTTGCGCACGGGTGAAGTGACCAGCGCCGAAGCGTTGCTGCGCATGCAGCAGCCGGACGGCACGTGGGAACTGCCTGAGGGGATGATCGAACGTATTGAGTCCTGCGGCCTGATGGTCACCGTCGGGTACTGGGTGCTGGAAGAGTCGTGCCGCCAGCTTGCGGTCTGGCAGCAGCGGGGCATTACGCTGCCGCTGTCGGTGAATCTCTCTGCGCTACAGCTGATGCACCCGACCATGGTGCCGGAGACGCTCGCGCTGATCCACCGCTACCGCATCCAGCCCGACACGCTGATACTGGAAGTCACCGAGAGCCGTTGTATCGACAATCCTGACGACGCTGTCGCCATTCTGAAACCGCTGCGTAACGCCGGGGTCCGCATTGCGCTGGACGATTTTGGCATGGGGTATTCCGGCCTGCGCCAGCTCCATCACATGAAAACCCTGCCGGTGGACGTCCTGAAAATCGACAAAACCTTTGTTGAGGGGCTGCCGGAGGATTGCAGTATGGTACAGGCCATTATTCAGATGGCGCACAGCCTGAATCTGCACGTGATTGCCGAGGGAATTGAAAACGACGCCCAGCGCGAGTGGCTGGCTGCGGCGGGCGTGGAGAGCGGTCAGGGCTTCCTTTTTGATCGTGCCGTGCCGACGGATATCTTTGAGCAACGCTATCTCGCCGCTGCTGGCAATAACGCAAAAGTGTAATTTTGTTGCTGGCTTGTGCGAGCCAGCTCAAAGTTCTTAACATTTGTGTTTCAAATTTGAACCTCGTTTATTTCTGTCCTGTTATGTGGGTGTTATTTTAAAGCCGCAGGTTAACCATAACCTTACAAAGCCTGTAGTTTTTCTTCCCAGGGACACCCTATGAAAACCTCACTCTTCAAAAGTCTTTACTTCCAGGTCCTGACAGCCATCGCCATCGGTATTCTGCTCGGTCACTACTACCCGGAACTGGGCGCGCAAATGAAACCGCTTGGCGACGCGTTCGTTAAGCTCATCAAAATGATCATCGCGCCGGTCATCTTCTGTACCGTGGTGACCGGTATCGCCGGCATGGAAAGCATGAAGGCGGTCGGCCGTACGGGGGCGGTTGCCCTGCTGTACTTTGAGATTGTCAGTACCATCGCGCTGATTATCGGCCTGATTATCGTCAACGTGGTGCAGCCTGGCGCGGGCATGAACGTTGATCCGGCCACGCTGGATGCGAAAGCGGTGGCGGTTTACGCTGAACAGGCGAAAGATCAGGGGATTGTGGCCTTCCTGCTGGACGTGATCCCGAGCAGCGTAATTGGCGCGTTCGCCAGCGGTAACATCCTTCAGGTGCTGCTGTTTGCCGTGCTGTTTGGCTTTGCCCTGCACCGTCTGGGCAGCAAAGGCCAGCTGATTTTCAACGTTATTGAAAGCTTCTCGCAGGTTATCTTCGGCATCATCAACATGATCATGCGTCTGGCCCCGATTGGTGCCTTCGGCGCGATGGCGTTTACCATCGGTAAATACGGCGTCGGCACGCTGGTACAGCTCGGCCAGCTGATTATCTGCTTCTACATCACCTGTATTCTGTTTGTGGTGGTGGTGCTCGGCTCCATCGCCCGTGCGACCGGCTTCAGCATCTTCAAATTTATTCGTTACATCCGCGAAGAGCTGCTGATCGTGCTCGGCACGTCCTCTTCTGAATCCGCGCTGCCGCGCATGCTCGATAAAATGGAAAAGCTGGGCTGCCGTAAGTCCGTGGTGGGGCTCGTTATTCCGACGGGCTACTCCTTTAACCTCGACGGCACCTCGATATACCTGACAATGGCGGCGGTCTTTATTGCCCAGGCCACCAACAGCCACATGGATATCTTCCATCAGATTACGCTGCTGGTGGTGCTCCTGCTCTCCTCAAAAGGGGCGGCGGGCGTCACGGGCAGCGGATTTATCGTGCTGGCGGCGACCATTTCAGCGGTTGGTCATCTGCCGGTGGCGGGCCTGGCCCTGATCCTCGGTATCGACCGCTTTATGTCTGAAGCCCGCGCGTTAACCAACCTGATCGGCAATGGCGTGGCGACGGTCGTTGTAGCGAAGTGGGTGAAAGAGCTGGACCACAAGAAACTTAACGATACGCTGAATAACCGCCCATCTGAGGACAAAACCCCCGGTTTATCCTCTTAATCCCTCATAAATGCCCGTATTCCCTTGTGGGGATGCGGGCACCTGCGCATAATAACCGCTCATACCTGTCATAATTCGACAAGATTTTTTTGAGGTATATTTCACTTCCGCCCGTGACGTTTAGCCGAACACGCTGTCTAATCGGAAGGTTTTCATCGTCATCTTTGAGTGCTCACGTCGCGAGACACTCTCTTTAACCAGGAATGTTGATCAGGGGTTCACATGCAGGGCACAAAAATTCGACTCTTAACCGGCGGTTTGCTGATGATGGCAGCAGCCAGTTATGTGCAGGCAGATGCGCTCCAGCCAGACCCGGCCTGGCAACAGGGAACACTGGCGAACGGTTTCCAGTGGCAGGTATTATCCACTCCGCAACGTCCGAGCGATCGCATTGAAATTCGTCTGGCTGTGAATACCGGCTCCCTCACAGAAAGCACCCAGCAGACCGGCTTAAGCCATTTTATTCCTCGACTGGCGCTCACCCAGAGCGGCAGTTTGCAGGCGGTTCAGGTGCGTTCTTTATGGCAACAGGCCATCGATCCAAAACGCCCGCTTCCCCCGGCTGTGGTCTCCTATGACTACACCATGTTTAACCTGAGCCTGCCCAACAACCGTAACGATCTGCTTAAAGAAGCGCTTACCTATCTTTCTGATGCGACCGGCAAACTGGCGATTACGCCGGAGACCGTAAACTATGCGTTGAGCAACAGCGACATGGTGGCGACCTGGCCGACGGATACCAAAGAAGGCTGGTGGCGCTACCGCCTGAAAGGGTCAACGCTGCTTGGTCATGACCCGGCAGAGCCGCTGAAACAGCCGGTTGACGCACAGCAGGTGAAATCTTTCTATCAGCAGTGGTACACCCCGGACGCCATGACTCTCATTGTGGTGGGTAACGTGGACAGCCGTGCGGTGATAGAGCAAATCAACAAAGCCTTTGGCGATCTGAAAGGGAAGCGTGAAACGCCAGCCCCGGTTCCTACGCTTTCTCCGCTGCGTCCTGAGACGGTCAGCATCATGACGGATACCGTGCGTCAGGATCGTCTTTCAATGATGTGGGATACCGCCTGGCAGCCGATTCGCGAGTCTTCTGCGTTGTTGCGTTACTGGCGTGCGGATCTCGCGCGTGAAGCGCTGTTCTGGCACGTTCAGCAGACGCTCAGCAAGAACAACGTGAAAGACATTGGCCTGGGCTTTGACTGCCGCGTGCTGTTCCAGCGCGCGCAGTGCGCCATTAACGTGGAATCGCCCAGCGATAAGCTGAACGCGAATCTCGGCGTGGTGGCAAAAGAGCTGGCTAAAGTGCGCAAAGAGGGCCTGTCTGAAGAGGAGTTTAACGCGCTGGTCGCGCAGAAATCCCTCGAATTGCAGAAACTGTTCGCCACCTATGCCCGCGCCGATACCGATATCTTAATCAGCCAGCGCATTCGTTCCTTGCAGAATCAGGTCGTGGACATTGCGCCGGAGCAGTATCAGAAGCTGCGTCAGGATTTCCTGAACGGCCTGACCGTGGAGATGCTGAATCAGGATCTGCGTCAGCAGCTGTCGCAGGATATGGCGTTGATTCTGTTGCAGCCGAAAGGTGAGCCGGAATATGACATGAAAGAGTTAAAGGCCACCTGGAACGCCATCATGGCGACGGCGCCGCAGCCAGTACAGGCGGCGGCCGATGATTTGCATCAGGATGCGAGCGATATTCCTCAGGGTCAGTAAGACCCTGAGTTCCCTCTCTCTGTGGGAGAGGGTTAGGGTGAGGGCATCAGCCCGCACCGTTCTTAAGCAGGCATCGCCTCGCGCGGAATAATCGCTCCGCGATACTGAATCACCGTGCTGGCCGTCAGGTGACCGCGCTGCGCTGCCGCTTCCGGTGTACCGCCGGTCAGACGTACCGCCAGATAGCCCGCGCTGAAAGAATCGCCCGCCGCAGTGGTATCAATCACTTTTTCTTTCTCCAGCTTCACCGCCGGAACCTCTGTCACGGCTTCACCCGTCACCGCCACCAGGCAAGACTCCGCCCCGCGCTTAATTACCACTTCACTGACCCCAGCAGCCTGCGTCCGGGCGATAACCTCATCAACCGATTTTTCACCCCACAGGGCATCTTCATCATCCAGCGTCAGGAAGGCGATATCGGTGCATTCCAGCATCTGCTGGTACACCTGCTGCGTCTCTTCACGGCTGGCCCAGAGGCGCGGACGGTAGTTGTTATCGAAAATCACTTTGCCGCCGTTGGCGCGGCATTCGCGCAGCAGTGACAGCAGCTTTTCACGGCTCTGCTGGCTCAGGATCGCCAGGCTAATCCCGCTCAGGTAGAGGTAATCAAAGGTCGCCAGCTCTTCACAAATCGCGGCGGCGGCATCGCTTTCCAGCCAGAATTTGGCAGCCGCTTCATTACGCCAGTAGTAGAAGGTGCGCTCGCCGGTACTGTCGGTTTCGATGTAGTACAGACCCGGCAGGCGGTTTTCCATCCGCTGGATCAGCGACGTCCCAACATTTTCACCCTGCCAGGCTTCCAGCATCTGCTGGCTGAAGCTGTCCGTGCCGAGCGCAGTAACGTAATTCACGCTCAGCGCGTCGGGGGCGACCTGACGGGCAATGTAAACGGAGGTGTTCAATGTATCGCCGCCAAAACCGCGGCTCACTTCCGCGCCTTTCTGGGACAGCTCAATCATGCATTCGCCAATCACGGCAATTTTCTTAGACATAGTCGTGAACCTGAACAGAGTAATTAAAGGTAGTGTGCGCTGTGTGTTTTTTACGGTCAACCATATTAAAACGACGTTCCATTATTTTTTTTGAGCCAGCGCGTGTTCCGGCATATTTCTGTCATCTTAATTTCATTTTCCCGGTGAATTGAACATAAAGTTCTCACCTGGCGGGCCGATAACTCAGTGACGAGTCCAGAAAGGCTATCCCATACAACAGGACATCCGAAATGAAGTCAGAGCAGGTTATCCAGCGGCTGAGCACTACGCCTGAGGCAAGTATTGAGAACTTGCAGGAGCATCGCTACTGGCTGCAATGCGAGCGAGCGTATACCTATCAGCCCATCTACCGTACCGACGGTCGGTTAATGGCGATTGAGGTATTAACGATCGTCACTCATCCGTCGAATCCTTCACAGCGTATCGCGCCGGACCGCTATTTTGCGGAGGTTGCCGTGCGTCAGCGCATCGACGTGCTGGAAGAGCAGCTGAGAATGCTGGCGACGAAGCAGGCCTTCTTCGAGCAGCACGGTATTCTGGCGTCGGTGAACGTGGATGGCCCAACTCTGATGGCGTTACGTCAGAATGCGACGTTGCAGGCGCTGATTGCCACCCTGCCGTGGATGCGCTTCGAACTGGTGGAGCACGTGCGTCTGCCGCAGGACTCGTCGTTTGCCTCGATGTGTGAATTTGGCCCGCTGTGGCTGGATGACTTCGGTACCGGCATGGCGAACTTCTCCGCCCTGAGCGAAGTGCGTTATGACTACATCAAAGTGGCCCGCGATCTGTTTATTATGCTGCGCCAGACGTCGGAGGGACGGAACCTGTTTACTATGCTCCTGCAACTGATGAACCGCTATTGTCAGGGCGTCATTGTGGAAGGCGTGGAAACGCTGGAAGAGTGGCGCGACGTGCAAAATTCCCCGGCAGCCGCGGCACAGGGTTATTTCCTCTCTCGTCCTGTCCCTATGGATACCCTGGAAAAGGTGATAACCACGCTCTGATATGCCCGCTTCCCTTTGTCTGAACTATAGTTTTATAGGCAAGTTCATCAGGAAAGGGGACAACAATGACAAAAACAACCAGGGTGATTTCCTGGACAGCAGGGATTTTCGTGTTGCTGATCGTGGTCTTAATTATCATTATCGCCACGTTTGACTGGAACCGCCTCAAACCGACCATCAACCAGAAAGTCTCAGCCGAGCTAAACCGCCCCTTTGCAATACGTGGCGATTTGGGCGTCGTGTGGGAGCGCCAGAAAGAGGAAACCGGCTGGCGAAGCTGGGTGCCCTGGCCGCACGTCCATGCCGACGACATTATGCTTGGCAACCCGCCCGATATCCCCGAAGTGACCATGATCCACCTGCCGCGCGTGGAAGCCACGCTGGCGCCGTTAGCCCTGTTAACGAAAACGGTCTATCTGCCGTGGATTAAACTTCAGCAGCCCGACGCGCGGCTGATTCGCCTGTCTGAGAAAAACAACAACTGGACGTTCGATCTCGCCGGCAGCGACGATAAAGATCCGAATGCGCAGCCCTCTTCGTGGTCTTTCCGCCTCGACAATATTCTGTTCGATCGCGGGCGGATCGCCATTGACGATAAGGTGAGTAAGGCCGACGTAGAGATCCTCGTCGATCCGCTGGGCAAGCCGCTGCCGTTTAGCGAAGTGACGGGCAGTAAAGCCAAAGGCGATGACAGCAAAGCGGGCGATTACGTCTTCGGCCTGACGGCGAAGGGGCGCTACAACGGCCAGCCGCTCACCGGCAAAGGCAAAATCGGCGGCATGCTGGCGCTCAGGAGCGAGGGCACGCCATTCCCGGTGCAGGCGGATTTCCGCTCGGGCAATACCCGCGTGGCGTTCGTGGGCACGGTTAACGACCCGATGAACATGGGCGGCGTCGACCTCCAGCTTAAGTTTGCCGGCGATTCGCTGGGTGAACTGTACGATCTCACCGGCGTGCTGCTGCCGGATACCCCGCCGTTCGAAACGGACGGGCGCCTGGTCGCAAAAATCGACGCTGAAAAATCGTCCGTCTTTGACTACCGTGGGTTCAACGGCCGCATCGGCGACAGCGATATTCACGGTACGCTGACCTACACCACCGGAAAACCACGCCCGAAACTGGAGGGTGACGTTGAATCCCGCCAGCTGCGTCTGGCCGATCTTGGGCCGCTGATTGGCGTAGATTCGGGTAAAGGCACGAAGTCAAAAGAGGTCAAAAAGGACGTCCAGCCTGCGGGCAAAGTACTGCCCTATGACCGCTTCGAAACCGATAAGTGGGACGTGATGGATGCGGACGTGCGCTTCAAAGGACGTAAAATTGAGCATGGCAGCACGCTGCCGTTGAGCAATCTCTCAACCCATATCATCCTGAAAAACGCCGACCTGCGCCTGCAACCGCTGAAGTTTGGCATGGCGGGCGGAACCATTTCATCGAATATCCACCTGGAGGGGGATAAAAAGCCGATGCAGGGACGGGCGGAGATCCAGGCGCGCCGGCTGAAGCTGAAAGAGCTGATGCCGGACGTGGAGCTGATGCAGAAGACCCTCGGTGAGATGAACGGCGACGCGGACATTCGCGGCACGGGCAACTCCGTGGCGGCGCTGCTGGGCAGCGGAAACGGCAACCTGAAGCTGCTGATGAACGACGGTCTGGTGAGCCGTAACCTGATGGAGATCCTGGGGCTGAACGTCGGGAACTTTATCATCGGGCAAATCTTCGGTGACGACGAAGTGCGCGTGAACTGCGCGGCGGCAAACGTGGATCTGGTCAACGGCGTGGCGCGTCCGCAGATTTTCGCCTTCGACACGGAAAACGCGGTTATCAACATCACCGGTACCGCCAGCATGGCGTCCGAGCAGCTGGATTTAACCATCGATCCGGAAAGTAAAGGTATTCGTATCATTACCCTGCGTTCGCCGCTCTACGTGCGCGGGACCTTCAAAGAGCCGCAGGCGGGCGTTAAGGCCGGGCCGCTGATTGCGCGCGGTGCAGTTGCCGCCGCACTCGCCACGCTGGTCACCCCTGCGGCGGCGCTGCTGGCGTTGATTTCGCCGTCTGAAGGCGAAGCGAATCAGTGTCGGACAATTTTGTCGCAGATGAAGAAGTAAGGTGTGGCCCGTTCTTGCCGGGTGGCGCTGCGCTTACCCGGCCTGCATGTGAATCGTAGGCCGGGTAAGGCGTAGCCGCCACCCGGCATCATCTTACAGCGACTGATGTTTAGTTTCGTGCGTCATCAGCAGCGCAATCAGCGTCAGCGCTGCCATTGCCGCCAGATAGACGCCCACATAGAACAGGCCATAGTTTGCCTGAAGCCAGGTGGCGATATACGGGGCGACCGAGGCGCCCAGAATAGACGAAACGTTATAGGAGAACGACGCGCCGGTATAACGCACTTCAGTCGGGAACAGCTCCGGCAGCAGCGCGCCCATCGGGCCAAAGGTCAGTCCCATCAGGCTCAGGCCAATCAGCAGATACGCCATCACCAGCGCAGGGCTACCTGAACCCAGCAGCGGCGGGAAGACAAACAGCGCGAACAGGATGATCAGCGAGGTGATGACGATCATGCTTGAACGACGGCCAAATTTATCCGCCAGCAGGCCCGCGATGGGCACCATCACGCCAAATCCAATAACCGCCATCATCAGCATCCACAGCACTTCGTTACGCGGCAGGCCCAGCCCGACCGGTACGGCGGCGGTGCTGTAGGTCATGGAGTAAACGGTCATGATGTAGAACAGCGTATAGGTCGCCAGCATAATGAACGTGCCCAGCACGGTTACGCGGAGGTGTTTGGTCAGCAGCGTGCCCAGCGGAACTTTAACCTGTTTTTTCGCCGCGGCGACTTTCGCGAAGACCGGCGTTTCGTGCAGGGACACGCGCACGTACAGGCCAATCAGCACCAGCACGGCTGAGAAGACGAACGGAATACGCCAGCCCCAGCTCATGAACTGTTCATCGGTCAGCAGCCAGGAGAGGAGCAGGAAGGTGCCGTTAGCGAAGAAGAAGCCAATCGGTGCGCCCAGCTGCGGGAAAGAGCCATACAGGGCACGCTTGCGCGCCGGGGCGTTTTCGGTCGCCAGCAACGCCGCGCCGCCCCATTCCCCGCCCAGGCCTAAACCCTGACCAAAGCGCGCCAGCGCCAGCAGCACGGGCGCCAGAATGCCGATAGTTTCATAGGTCGGCAGCAGGCCGATGGCAACCGTAGAGATCCCCATGGTCAGCAGCGAGGCAACCAGCGTCACTTTACGGCCAACGCGATCGCCAAAATGCCCAAAGACCGCTGAACCAATCGGACGCGCAACGAAGGCGATAGCAAAGGTGGCTAAAGACTGTAGCGTGGCTGCCGTCGGGTCGCCCTGTGGGAAGAAAATATGCGGAAAGACAATGACCGCAGCGGTGGCATAAATGTAAAAGTCGAAGAACTCAATGGCGGTGCCAATCAGCGATGCGACGACGACTTTATTGCGGGAGTTGACCGGAACGTGTTCCGCCCCTTCGTTAAGTGTGGTGGCTGTTGCTTGCATAATATTTTCTTATTTTTGGACGAACGAAGGGCCATATTAGGCATAGCAAAAGCGACATTTCAATCTGTAACAAAGGCGTGGCGTGGTCATAAAAGCAACAAAAAGCGGATAATTTTCAGGCCAGCGAAAACACTTCCATGAAATGCTTCACACATTTTAAATATCAGTCATTAAAACTGGTTTTGAGTTAAATAAAAGTTACGGTCTGGATTTATATGCTGAAATGATGAATCGGGCTGAAATATCAGCCCGACAGAACATCAGTGGTGGGTTTTTCCCGGCATGCGCGGGTCGTCTTTATACTCTGCGGTGGCGATCCACGCGGCGCAGAACAGCGTCAGGCGCGCGAAGAAATAGAAGAAGGCCATCAGCCCCAGCACTGAACCAAAGGCCGCGCCGGAGGGAGACTTGACCAGCGACGGCAGCGTATAGGTCATCACAATTTTGATCACCTCAAAACCAATAGCGGCAATCAACGTCCCGCGGATCAGCGCCTTCTTGCGCGGGCGATGGCGGGGCAAACGCCAGAAAATCCAGAAGAACAGCAGGTAGTTAGCAAAGATGGAGATGGCAAGCCCTATACCGCGCCAGGCTGGCTTCAGCCATTCAATGTAATCCAGATACAGCGCGGAGATAATCATCTGCTGCGCGGAACCGGCGACCGAGGTGATAGAGAGCGTGATGACCAGTGCCACCAGCAGTCCAATCAGCGAAATAAAGTCGCGCAGATACTTCACCCATATCTTCTCCTGGTCCTGCGGCGTACGCTCCCAGACGTCACGCGACTGGGCGCGAATGGCCTCACGCAGGTTGCCCATCCAGTTCACCCCGGAGTAGAGCGCAATCAGCAACCCGACGATACCCACGGTGGTACGCTGCTGCACGGCGGTATTGATGGTGCTTTTAAGCGTCGTGGCGAGCGTCTGATCGCTAACGTTGTTCAGGATCTTATTGAAGATGTCCTGCAATAGCGTCGGGTGAGACGCCAGCACAAAACCGGCGGCGGCAAACGACACCATCAGGATGGGGATCATCGACAGGAAAGAGAAGTAGGTGATCGCCGCGCCGAACTGATTTCCCATGCGGTCGTTGAAGCGCTCAGCGGCGCGTATCAGGTGGGCAATCGCGGGTATCTGCTGAATTTTTTCAGCTATACCGGTTACGGTGCCCAGCGCTTTGCTGGCCGTTCCAGGCTCTTTCGGCGCTTCAGGTTCGTTATCCATCTTTTTGATGGGTTCATAATCTAAATGTTGAGTCGGTCGTTGCGGGTTATTTTCCGGCGTCACGCGCATTTTCCTTTTCGTTGAGCTGGATGTTACTGAATTATAGCTTGCGACTAGTCCACGTAACTTTTTGTGAGTTCGGTAAGCCACGCCATAAACACATGCACCCGGCGGGAGAGGTTACGGCGGTGGGGATAAATGAGGGAGACGGGCATCGGTTCAGCCCGGTACTGCGGCAGGATCTCCACGAGTTTTTTCGTGCGCAGGGCATCACGCACCCCGACGCGCGGGACCTGAATAATGCCAAGCCCGGCGATACAGGCGGCCTGGTAGGTTTCCGTGCTGTTGACCGTCAGTACGCCTCCCGTTTTCACCCACTGGGTTGCGCTGCCGTTGAAATACTCAAAACCCAGCGGGCGGGTGCCCAGCGTGGCGGAGTAGTGAATGAGGGCGTGTGAGGCCAAATCGTCCAGCGTCTCAGGGTAGCCGAATCGCGTCAGATAGTCCGGGCTGGCGCAGTTAATCACCGAAAGCTTCCCAAGCGGACGGGCGATAAGCCCGGAGTCTTTCAGGTTACCCACGCGCACCACGCAGTCAAATCCTTCGCGGATGACGTCCACCAGGCGGTCGCTGCTGCTCAGCTCCAGCTCAATGCCGGGGTACTGCTGTAAAAAGGCAGGCAGTCTTGGGATGACGACATTTCGCGCAATGGCAACGGGCATATCCACGCGTAGCCGACCGCTGATGGAGGAGGGGTCGTGCAGGAACATGCCGTCCAGTTCGTCCATATTCATCAGCAGATCTTTTGCACGTTCGTAATAAACCATGCCGTCCTGCGTCAGGCTGACGCGACGGGTAGTGCGGTGCAGCAGCTGCGTACCCAGCGCGTTTTCCAGAGCCTGGATCTGCCGCGATACGCTCCCTTTCGGCAGGCTTAACGTCTCCGCCGCGCGGGAAAAACTCTCCAGTTCCGCGACGCGAAGGAAAAGCTGCATTGCGTGTATTTTATCCATAGATGTTAGTCATTGTTGTTATGAATGAAACAGTGAAGCGTTAGCAGGAGTATTTATTGATTTTCTACCATCTAATAAGCTCTTTCTCAATCTTCATCACAGACGAAACGAGGTGAATTATGCGTGAACGTATTGCATTAGTGACCGGCGGTAGCCGCGGCCTGGGTAAAAACGCCGTTCTGAAGCTGGCTGCGGAAGGGACAGGCATCATCCTGACCTGGAACAGCAGCCAGCAGGAGGCGCATGAAGTTGTGCGCGAAATAGAGGCAAAAGGCGGAAAAGCGTCAGCATTGCAGCTTAACGTCGGCGATACGGCAACTTTTCCGCGTTTTGCTCAACAGGTGAAGGACACCCTTCAGCACGTCTGGCAACGTGACGCCTTTGACTATTTAGTGAACAACGCCGGCACAGGCTTATACGCCCCCTATACCGAGACGACGGAAGCGCAGTTTGACGATGCGGTGAACATTCATTTCAAAGGCCCGTTTTTCCTCACGCAGCAGCTGCTGCCGTTAATAAAAGACGGGGGACGGATCCTGAACGTCTCCAGCGGACTGGCCCGTTTTACTCAGCCAGGCTCAGGCACCTACGCTGCCATGAAAGGGGCGATGGAAGTGCTGACCCGCTATCAGGCAAAAGAGCTGGGCGCGCGCGGTATTTCCGTCAATATCATCGCGCCTGGCGCCATTGAAACCGACTTTGGCGGCGGACGCGTGCGGGATAATGCGGAGCTTAACCAGCTGCTGGCGTCCCAAACTGCACTGGGACGCGTGGGCCTGCCCGATGATATTGGTGACGCCATTGCGGCCCTGCTCAGCGACAAACTGGGCTGGATGAATGCGCAACGTATTGAAGTCTCAGGCGGTATGTTCCTGTAATGTTCGGTCTTAAGGGGAGGGAACCCTCTTAAGGAAATCCTTAATTCAGCTATGTCTAAATGCGGGGAAATATAAAGAGAGCTGGTTGAATTGTAACCTCTCCGTTCATTGAGTTTTTTCTTAAAAAATGCCTCTGTAGAATCCCCCTTCGCTATTCTCAGAGGAGTAAAACGATGCGAGTAATCATGTTTGACAGGCAGTCACTATTTATTCATGGAGCGATGTGCAGTTTGCAGAAGTTAATTCCGGAAATAGATTTGACAGGGACTCGTCAGACTGATGAATTATGGGCGCAATTATCCGCGTCACCCTCCGCTATCGTCATGATAGATGGATATTTAATTCATGATAATGGTGTGGCTTTACTGGAAGAGATTACGGAACGTTTTCCAGCGGCGCGCGTGGTGTTGGTATTAACGAAAAAAGAGCCTCGCTGGGTTGAGCAAATGCTACAGCGCAACGTGGTGGCGATAATCCCCCGCAATGCGAATCCCGAACGCTTTTCCGCAGTGCTGGATTCGGTATCGCGAGGAATGGTCTGTTTTCCCGGCGAGTGGCTGAAGCAGCACTTCTCTCATGATGAGCTGTCATTGTTAAGCGAGCGCCAGCGTGAGGTGTTGAAGTTACTGGCGGCCGGAGAGTCGAATAAAGAGATTGGGCGTAATCTCAACATCAGTGCGGCAACGGTAAAAGCGCATCTTGAGACACTTTTCCACCGTCTTGACGTCAAAAACCGGACGCAGGCCGCGATGTACTACACCCGGGCAACAGCCTGAAGGATCTTCTCTGGCAGAGGGGAGTCTTCCCCAAAACTAAAGAGAGTTAATACCAGGGCATCATGCTGCTGTTGGGTTAATGGGCGTCGGTTCGTTTCCCGCAGCAGCGTCTCACATAATTGAATATCATTGAAAAGCAAATACTCCGCCTCAGCCGGCGTAATGAGGCCGTTAAATTTCTCCCACTGGCGAATCACGTGACCGTAACCTATAACCCATATTCCCTTTTCGTCACGGTATTTTTCCAGGGAAAGTCCCTGCTGCTTTTTAATTAATGCGATTGCAGCAGACGTTATCTGCATTGCATAACCCGTCATAAGCGTTTCCTCTTAATGGCGGGACTATAGAGGAAACGACGTCCGGGGAATATCCGCCAAATGGCTGTTGATCAGGTTTTACTGAACGGGTATTCCTTTTTCAATAAACCGAACAGCCAGTCGTTATGCCATTGCCCTGAAAGGAAATAACTCTCGCGCAACTCACCTTCCAGCTGAAAACCTGTTTTTTCCAGCAGCCGCCTTGAGGCGATATTTCCCGCGGTAACGGTGGCGGTGAGCCGACGAATATTGCCCTGAGTCAACGCGAAATCACACACGGCCCGCAGCGATTCAAAGCCATAACCTTTTCCCTGCGCAGAGGGCGCAAAGAGAAAACCGACTTCGGCACAATCTGCTTCCCGGTGTACATAGCCGGTTACGCCCAGCGGCGTCTGGCTGGCCGTATCACGCACCACAAGGCAGAGCCAGTGTGCGCTACCCGGCGTCCACGGCAACAGTCGAGACTCAAAGGCTTCCCGAATGTCCGCCTCGCTTCGCGCCTCGGCGACAAAACGCATCACGTCAGGATGTTGCTGAAGCGACAGAAAAAAGGGCCAGTCTTGCTCCTGAAGCGGCGAGCAGGTGAGGTGTGCGGTCGTAAAGGCGGGCATTCAGATTCTCCTGAGGCATTGTAAATGATTATAGGGTTGTCACTTTATTTCAACAGAAAGTCAGGTATGTTTAACCTCGTATAAATAAAAAGAAAAATCACCTTTAATGCCGCTTTAGCGGTATTTGTTGTCTCTCAAGGAAAACAAAGATGATGAGCTCATCGCATCATACCCGCGAGCAGTTTGAACACTGCCTGGCGGCGATCCGTCAGGCGTCTGTCGAAATCTTACTTCTGTTGAATGTACCTGTTAGTGAAGGCAAAGATCCACGCTGGTTTCTGGAACAGCTGGACAGCGCCCGCCTGGGGCTGGGCGGGTGGGGCGCCGTTGCCAGGAAGCTGAACCTGAATGATGCGGAAATGACGGCCTTTACGCTGCAATTACGCTTGCTTCAGCAGCGCGTCCCCCAGTATGAAAGCGGGCAGGACGTCAGCGAAAACCAGCTGATTGCGGCGATGCGCTTTGTAACCGCCCTTGAATATCTGCGTTTGCAACAGCCCCTCCTGACCTACGATACCGGGATGGCGCCAGAGCAGGCGAGCCAGCTTCAGGCGCAGAAACAGGTGCGAGCCATCGAGCTAATGATAAAAGGGCTGATACAGCAGGCGTGGCCCGATCCGACGCGGCTGAATAATCATCTTAAGACCTTGTTTAACGCCGATCGCGTGCGTCGCTGGCTGAAAAACGGTGAAATTAACGATGTGTTGAGCGGCATGTTGTTCAGCGAGCTGGCCCAACTGCTGGTGGATAAAAAAGAATTTAGCCGCTACTACGCGTCGCTGTTTAACGACCCGGACATGCTGACGCTGCTGGTAGAGCCTCGCAAAACACTGCAAACCTTCCTCGAAGATATCCGTCAAATCCGCAACAGCATCACCGTACAGCAGCCGTTAAGCGGGGCGCAAATCCAGCTGCTCGACAGCTATTACACGCAGATAACCCGCTCCGTTCAGCGCGCGTTTGAGGAAGGGCGGACACGCATTAACCCGGCGGCGCTCATGGCGGTGGAGGAAAGCGAGCTGCACGCGTTCTGGGAAAAGGCGCAGAAAAGGGATCGCACCACGGGTGGCGATCTTTTTGAAGTGCGCGACAGCATCGAGAAACCGACCCAGCGCGCCGCGCGAACGCCCGAGCAGCGCGAACAGCTGATTTCCGGCGTGCTGTGGGGAGCGGTTGGCGTGATGGTTATCGCGATTATCGTGGGAGGAGCCTGGCTGGTAACCAGCAGTAAACCCCAGCCAGCTGTGGCCAGTTCGGCATCTCCCGCGCCGGTGCAGGAGATGCGCGAAACGCCTTCCTCGCGAGAAACGCTGACGCGTATGGGTGTGACCTGGGATGAAAACAACTTCCGTTCAGCTATCAGCCGCAACGATACCCGCGTGGCGCTCCTGTTCTTGCAGGGCGGGATGGACTGGAAAGTGTCATGGACAGAAGAGGCGTTATCAGCAGGCTACGACGACGTGCCGGAAGTGCTGCTGCGCTACCGCCTGCAAATGACAGAGCAAAAGCCCTGCCGACGCTTTATTAACACGCTTAGCCATGCGATGGCGAACGGCGAATCGCTGACGTCTATGCGCAAGCAGTACCTGAAAGCGTTCTGTACCGTCCCGGCAGTGGTGAAACGCCAACAGCATGATGCGGATATGGCCACGCGCCGCGCTAAATCTCAGCCGGATGCCACCACAAAAAAATGGCAGTCCATCCAGACTGCCATTTATGAGGTGATCCGCTGATTATTTTCCCCCTCTCCCCTGAGGGGAGAGGCTCAGGGCTCCCCATACAACCCAATCAACCGCCGCACCACGCCATTGGTCCAGCCGAAGCCATCCTGCAACGGATACTCCCCCCCGCCACCTTCGCGTGGCGTGCTGCTGGCGATGTGGTACTTCTCAATCAGCTTATGATGGGTTTTATAGTAATGGTTCACCGTGTGCAGCCAGCTCCAGGCGATCTCATCTCCCAGCGAGTCGTTGCCGTACTGTTTGAACCCCTGAATGGCCATCCATTGCAGCGGCGCCCAGCCGTTCGGCTTATCCCACTGTTCGCCTGTTTCATATTCGGTGGCGAGGATCCCGCCCGGTGTGAGCAGACGGGCTTTAACGGCATCGGACAGCCGCTCCGCCTGCTCATGCGTCGCCATGCCCACGTACAGCGGCACAATGCTGGCCGCGGAGAAGAGCGCCAGCGCTTCACGCCGCCAGTCGTAATCGCGATAACAGCCGTTCTCGTCGTCCCACAGATAGCGGTTCACCGCCGCGCGGCGGTCGCTGGCTTTCTGACGGAACAGATCGGCGGTCTCTTTATCCCCTTTCGATGCTGAGATATTGGCAATAGCGCTCTCCAGCTTGAACAGGAACGCGTTCAAATCGATGGGAATAAATTGCGTGGTGCGGATGCTGGCCAGCCGCGCCGGATCGCGCAGCCAGCGGGATGAGTAATCCCAGCCGGAGGCTGCCCCGGCGCGCAGGTCGCGATACACCTCGTTCGGCGGGCGACCCGAATGACGGGCGGTTTCAACGTCCTCAATCCAGGACTCATCCCGCGGCGTATCGCGATCGTCCCAGTAACGGTTAAGCAGGGAGCCGTCCGGCATGCGAACCGCACTGCGATAGGCCTGATTGAGCAGCAGCGATTCTGCCCCGTCCATCCAGAAGGCGTACTCCATCTTGAGGTGTTCAAGATAGCGCTTCGCCCCGCGCACGCCGTCCTCTTCAAACAGCTCCACCATCAGCGCAAATACCGGCGGCTGGGAGCGGCTGAGGTAGTAGGTGCGGTTGCCGTTCGGGATATGGCCATAGCGCTCAATCAGCCAGGCGAAATTATCGGCCATGCATTTCAGCAGATCGTTACGACCGCTTTCCGCCAGCCCCAGCATGGAGAAGTAGGAGTCCCAGTAGTAGGTCTCGCTGAAGCGACCGCCGGGCACAATATAGGCCTGCGGCAGCGCCAGCAGCGACGACCACGGGATGTGATCCTGCGGCTCGCGCGTCAGCACCGGCCACAGGTTATCAATGTGTTCTTTCAGGGAGAAGCCGGGATCAGAGACGTACTCTTTGCTGTAATCCTCCGGCAGCCAGAAGTGATTCTCCACAAAGCGTGCCAGGTCGAAATCACGGTGACGACGCACCTTGCGGTAGCGAATCAGGATATCCAGCGGATCCATCTTCGGCGCACAGTCGGGGAAGGTTTTGCTGTCCGCAAACAGCCGCGACGACTGGACGTGTTCAAACAGTTCAAGGTAGCGGTCTGCGGGCGTGAGGGCATCGGACGCCGGCAGCCCTTCAATCATTTCCGGTTCCGGCTCTGCCTCGATCATCTCATCCAGTTTTAACTCACAGGGATCGGTTTCGTAGCGCAGCTCTTCTGCAATTTCGAACTCGATTTCCTCGGCAGTCTGTAGTTTCTGGTTGAACATGGTGATAAAGACCTCCGGTTATGTGTTCTCAAAGACTGGTTTTTCCGGGCGTCCTATAAGCGTAGACATTCGCTTCGGTAGATGTGGGGGGATATGTGCGGTAGATCACTATTTTCGGAGCATTCGTTTTGCAACGATTTGTGAATGTTAATGAAAAATGCCCCTCCGGGGAGGGGCATCAGGCTTAACGCATGGTCACAAACTCTTCCGCCGCCGTCGGGTGGATCGCGACGGTGTTATCGAAGTCTTTCTTGGTGGCGCCCATCTTCAGCGCCACCGCGAAGCCTTGCAGGATCTCGTCCATGCCAAAGCCAATGCCGTGGATACCGACGATCTTCTCGTCCGGGCCCACGCAGACCAGCTTCATGCGGCACGGCTGACGGTGTGAGGTGACTGCGGTATACATTGCGGTAAACGCCGATTTGTACACTTTCACCTGGTCATCGCCGTACTGCTCGCGCGCCTGCGGCTCGGTTAAGCCAACGGTGCCGATGGGCGGGTGGCTGAAGACCACGGTTGGGATGTTGCTGTAATCCAGGTGCTCGTCCGGCTTGTTGTTAAACAGGCGCTCGGAGAGGCGACGGCCTGCGGCAACGGCAACCGGCGTCAGTTCGACGGCACCGGTGTTATCCCCGACGGCATAAATGCCCGGTACGCTGGTGTTCTGGAACTTATCAACGACGATATACCCTTTTTCATTGGTTTTCACGCCAGTTGCGGCCAGGTTGAAGTTGTCGGTTTCCGGTTCACGACCAATCGCCCAGATCAGGCAGTCAACGGTCTGGCTGCGGCCATCTTCCAGCTCCAGCGTCAGGCTGCCGTCTGCATTTTTAACGACCGCTTTTGGCACGGCGTTGGTGTGCAGCGTTGGGCCTTCGGCATTCATCACCTCAACCAGCGTCTCGACGATCAGCGGGTCGAAGCTGCGCAGCGGCGCGTGTTTACGCACGAACAGGTGCGCCTCTGCGCCCAGGCCGTTAATCACGCCAGCCAGCTCAACCGCGATGTAACCTGCGCCCACAATGGCCACGCGCTCAGGCAGAGCTGGCAGCTCGAAGAATCCGTCGGAGTCGATACCGTATTCCGCGCCCGGAATGTTCGGGTGGCTCGGACGGCCGCCGGTGGCGATCAGGATGTGATCGGCAGTGATCGTCTCGCCGTTCACTTCGATCGTTTTCGCATCCACGAAACGGGCGAAGCCGCGGATCACGTCAACGTTATTCTTGCCCAGCACGTTGTCGTACGAGGTATGAATACGGTCGATGTAGGCGGTACGGCTGGCGATCAGCTTGTCCCAGTCAAAGTGGTTGATGGTGGTGTCAAAACCGTAGTCCGGGCCATACATATGAATAGCTTCACGGATTTGCGCGGCATGCCACATCACTTTCTTCGGTACACAACCGACGTTCACGCAGGTGCCGCCGAGCGCTTTGGCTTCAATCAGCGCACACTTCTGGCCGTACATGGCCGCACGGTTAATGGAGGCGATGCCGCCGCTGCCGCCGCCGATTGCGATGTAGTCATAATGCCTGGTCATAGTTTTTGTCCTTAATCGTGAATTGCCGCGATTGTATACCTGAAATCAATAGTTTCCACCGATGGCTGCAATTACTCCGGCACGATCCAGCTCACGGTGGCGTGTCCTGTTCCGGCAGGCACCAGCGTTTTGTGCAGCCACGGCAGCACGTTGTTCATCTGCGCTTCCAGTTTCCACGGCGGGTTAATCACAATCATGCCGGAAGCGGTCATGCCGCGCTGGTCGCTGTCGGGGCGTACCGCCAGCTCAATTTGCAGGATTTTACGAATGCCGGTCGCTTCCAGATCCTTAATCATGCGTTTAATCTGCGCGCGCAGCACCACCGGATACCACAGGGCATAGGTTCCGGTCGCAAAGCGTTTGTAACCTTCGTTGATGCCGGTCACCACCGCCTGATAGTCGGTTTTGATTTCGTACGGCGGGTCGATCAGCACCAGGCCGCGACGGGAAACCGGCGGCAGCTTGGCTTTCAGCTGCTGGTAACCGTCGGCTTTGTCCACGCGGGCGCGGTTATCTTTCTGAAACTCAGAGCGCAGCAGCGGGAAATCGCTCGGGTGCAGTTCGGTCAGCTGGAGGCTGTCCTGCTCGCGCAGCAGCTGACGGGCAATCAGCGGAGAGCCCGGGTAGTAACGCAGCTGGCCGTTGCGGTTGAAGTGATTCACCACGCCGATGTACGGCTCCAGCTCGGCAGGCAGATCGTCCTGCTGCCAGATACGCGCAATCCCTTCCAGATATTCACCGGTACGCTCGGCATGCTCGCCGCTCAGCTGATAACGGCCCGCGCCCGCGTGGGTGTCCAGATAGAGAAACGGTTTATCCTTCTCTTTGAGCGATTCGATGATCAGGCTCTGAACGGTGTGTTTAAGGACGTCGGCATGGTTGCCTGCGTGGAAGCTGTGGCGATAACTGAGCATGGGTAATGATATTCCGCTGAATTGACGATTTGCCACAGTTTACAGCAGAACGGCAAAGATTACCCGCAGGCCCGGTAAGCGCAGCGCCACCGGGCTCTTTTCGACAACGTCCGGCATTGAAATCCTCTACACTTAACCCCATTACTGAACAATATGCACAGCGCCGGATGCGCGCTTCATTCATCTATTTCAACAGGACAGCGTTTATGACCAATCCATTACTGACGCCTTTTTCGTTGCCACCGTTTTCTAAAATCCTCCCTGAGCATGTGGTTCCAGCCGTTACCCAGTCGCTGGACAACTGCCGCGCGGCGGTAGAAAGCGTGGTTGCGCAGGGCGCGCCGTACACCTGGGAGAATCTGTGTCAGCCGCTGGCCGAAGTGGACGACGTGCTGGGGCGTATCTTTTCCCCGGTGAGCCACCTGAACTCGGTGAAAAACAGCCCGGAACTGCGTGAAGCCTACGAACAAACCCTGCCGCTGCTCTCTGAGTACAGCACCTGGGTCGGCCAGCACGAAGGGCTGTACAAAGCCTACCGCGACCTGCGCGACGGCGACCATTATGCCGAACTGAACACGGCGCAGAAAAAATCGGTTGATAACGCCCTGCGTGACTTTGAGCTGTCCGGTATCGGTCTGCCAAAAGAGAAGCAGGTTCGCTACGGCGAAATTGCTGCGCGCCTGTCTGAGCTTGGCAACCAGTACAGCAACAACGTCCTCGACGCCACCATGGGCTGGACGAAGCTGATTACCGACGAAGCCGAGCTGGCGGGTATGCCGGAAAGCGCGCTGGCGGCAGCGAAAGCCCAGGCCGAAGCGAAAGAGCAGGAAGGCTTCCTGTTAACGCTGGATATCCCGAGCTATCTGCCGGTGATGACCTACTGCGACAACCAGGCCCTGCGTGAAGAGATGTACCGCGCCTACAGCACCCGCGCCTCCGATCAGGGGCCGAATGCGGGTAAATGGGACAACAGCCCGGTGATGGCGGAGATCCTCGCCCTGCGCCACGAGCTGGCACAGCTGCTGGGCTTCGACAGCTACGCGGATAAATCCCTCGCCACCAAAATGGCCGAGAACCCGCAGCAGGTGCTCGACTTCCTGACCGATCTGGCGAAACGCGCCCGTCCTCAGGGTGAAAAAGAGCTGGCCCAGCTGCGCGCCTTTGCGAAAGCCGAGTTTGGCGTGGACGAGCTTCAGCCGTGGGATATCGCGTACTACAGCGAAAAACAGAAGCAGCACCTCTACAGCATCAGCGACGAACAGCTGCGTCCGTACTTCCCGGAAAACAAAGCCGTCAACGGTCTGTTTGAAGTGGTGAAACGCATTTACGGCATTACCGCTAAAGAGCGTACTGATATTGACGTCTGGCATCCGGACGTGCGCTTCTTTGAGCTGTATGACGAGAAAAATGAGCTGCGCGGCAGCTTCTATCTGGATCTTTATGCGCGTGAAAACAAACGCGGCGGGGCGTGGATGGACGACTGCGTGGGCCAGATGCGTAAAGCGGATGGTTCCCTGCAAAAACCGGTCGCCTATCTGACCTGTAACTTCAACCGTCCGGTAAGCGGCAAACCGGCGCTGTTCACCCACGATGAAGTGATCACCCTGTTCCACGAGTTCGGTCACGGCCTGCACCACATGCTGACCCGCATCGAAACCGCCGGCGTCGCCGGTATCAGCGGGGTGCCATGGGATGCGGTCGAGCTGCCAAGCCAGTTTATGGAAAACTGGTGCTGGGAGCCGGACGCGCTGGCGTTTATCTCCGGCCACTATGAGACTGGCGAACCGCTGCCTAAAGAGTTGCTGGATAAAATGCTGGCGGCGAAAAACTACCAGGCGGCGATGTTTATCCTGCGTCAGCTGGAGTTCGGCCTGTTCGATTTCCGCCTGCACGCCGAGTTCAGCCCGGAGCAGGGGGCGAAAATCCTCGAAACGCTGGCCGAGATTAAAAAGCAGGTTGCCGTTATTCCAGGCCCAACCTGGGGACGCTTCCCGCACGCGTTCAGCCATATCTTCGCAGGCGGATACGCCGCGGGCTACTACAGCTACCTGTGGGCCGACGTGCTGGCGGCGGACGCCTTCTCTCGCTTCGAAGAAGAGGGGATTTTCAACCGCGAAACCGGTCAGTCGTTCCTCGATAACATCCTGACGCGCGGGGGTTCAGAAGAGCCTATGGAGCTGTTCAAACGCTTCCGTGGCCGCGAGCCTCAACTGGATGCGATGCTGGAGCATTACGGAATCAAAGGCTGATTGCTACGTGAAGATCTGCTTAGTGGATGAAACGGGCGCCGGGAACGGCGCCTTATCTGTTCTGGCGGCCCGCTGGGGGCTGGAACATGATGAAAACAACCTGATGGCGCTGGTGATGACGCCGGAACATCTGGAGCTTCGCAAGCGCGACGAGCCGAAGCTCGGCGGGATTTTTGTCGATTTTGTCGGCGGCGCGATGGCGCACCGGCGTAAGTTCGGCGGCGGTCGCGGCGAAGCGGTGGCCAAAGCGGTCGGCATTAAGGGAAGCTATCTGCCGGACGTGGTGGATGCCACGGCGGGGCTGGGGCGAGATGCGTTTGTGCTGGCGTCGGTGGGCTGCCGGGTGCGGATGCTGGAGCGTAATCCGGTTGTCGCCGCGCTGCTCGACGACGGGCTGACGCGAGGCTATGCGGACCCGGAAATCGGCCCGTGGTTGCAGGAACGTTTGCAGCTGATCCACGCGTCAAGCCTGACGGCGCTGACGGATATCACTCCGCGCCCGCAGGTGGTCTACCTCGACCCGATGTTCCCGCACAAGCAGAAAAGCGCGCTGGTGAAGAAAGAGATGCGGGTGTTTCAGTCGCTGGTGGGGCCGGATCTGGATGCAGATGGCCTGCTGGAGCCTGCTCGTCAGCTCGCGACGAAGCGGGTGGTGGTGAAGCGTCCGGACTACGCGCCGCCGCTGGCGGACGTTGCCACGACCAACGCGGTGACCACCAAAGGGCATCGGTTTGATATTTATTTGGGTACGCCGGAATAAAAAAAGCCGGGTGGCGGCTTCGCCTTACCCGGCCTACATTCAGTGCCGCTTTTTTTGCACTTACTCGTCTTCTTCGTCACGCAGTGGAACAATCAGCATATCCACGTGAACGGTATTAATCAGCTGGCGCGCTGAGGACATCAGCTTGCTCCAGAAGTCCTGGTGATGACCGCAGACCACCAGATCCATATCGTATTTCTTAATCGCATCAACCAGCACCTGACCCAGATCGCCGCTACCGCTCAGGGTTTCAGTGATCGGATAGCCCGCATTGGTAGAGAGCTCGCTCAGCGCGTGGTGAGTCTCTTCGGAGATGCGTTTCTGCATATCGCCGAGATTCACGTCGATCAGACCGGTGTAGAGGTCGGAGTAATTCACATCAACGTGAATCAGCGAAACTTTCGCGTTGTAGGGACGTGCCATGGATACGGCTTTGTCGACCAGCACTTTACTCTCCGGGGAGAGGTCTACCGCGATAAGAATGTGTTTGTAAGCCATAGTGTTACTCCTTCCTTAAGTTATCGATGACTAAATGGGAAAGCGTCGTCTGATGCTTTCATTACGACCCAGTTAAACATATTTTTCAAGCTTTGGTGTTGATAACGATTAACCTTGTGGCAAAAAAATTAACGGATCTCCTACACTATTTAATGAGCCGTTCGGATATTAAAACGCGAACCGGATCGACTTTTAGTCATTCTTTCACTGAACTGTCTGTCAGGGCATTGGGGTGCGGTAGCTCAGGAGCCTTGCTTCGTGGGCGGACGCCGGGGAGGATGTATGATTAGCACCGTCGCATTGTTTTGGGCGTTATGCGTAGTTTGCATAGTGAATATGGCGCGCTACTTCTCATCGTTACGTGCGCTGTTAGTGGTACTTCGTGGTTGCGATCCGCTGCTTTATCAGTACGTGGACGGTGGAGGGTTCTTCACCTCGCATGGACAGCCCAGCAAACAGATGCGTCTGGTGGGGTACATCTATTACCAGCGCTACCGCGATCACCACGATGAAGAGTTTATCCGTCGCTGCGAGCGCCTGCGTCGTCAGTTCATTTTGACCAGCGCCCTGTGTGGCCTGGTTGTGGTGAGTATGATTGCACTGATGATTTGGCACTGAGCATAAAAAAAGCGGGCCAGTTTCCTGACCCGCTTTTTTGTCGCCTTCAGCCGGTTAAATCAGCTTCAGCGAAATCCAGTACAGACCGCCGGACAGCAGGATGGACGCCGGGAGGGTGAACACCCAGGCCATCAGAATGTTGGTCACGGTTTTACGCTGTAAACCGCCGCCGTCAACAATCATGGTACCTGCCACGGACGAAGAGAGTACGTGGGTGGTTGATACTGGCATACCGGTATAGCTCGCCAGACCGATAGACACCGCTGCCGTCATCTGCGCGGACATACCCTGCGCATAGGTCATGCCTTTCTTACCGATCTTCTCGCCGATGGTGGTCGCCACACGACGCCAGCCAATCATCGTACCGATACCCAGCGCCAGCGCGACCGCCATGATGATCCAGATTGGCGCGTACTCAATGGTGTTGAGCATATCGCCTTTCAGTTTCTTCAGCAGACGTTTGTCGTCAGCAGTCACCTCTGGCAGCTTCGCGACTTTATCGGTCACGTCGGAGATGCAGAGCATGATGCGACGCAGCTGACCACGCTGTTCAACAGCCAGTTTGTCGTAGCTTTCGATATCGGCCAGCATGCCTTTCGCACGTTCCAGCGCGTTAATCGCGTTTGCCGGGTGGCAATGGAACTCGCCCGGTGCAGTCATTGCGCCAGAGTCAGGAGAAGGGATCAGCTGGTCTACGCCGGTCGCTTTCTTCAGCAGCTGAGGATGCTGCTGGAAGTACGTTTCAACGTTGTTGACCGCATCACGGGTACGGGTGATCTCGTAGCCAGAGGCGTTCATGTTAACCACGAAGCCCGCCGGTGCGACGCCAATCAGAACCAGCATCACCAGACCAATGCCTTTCTGACCATCGTTCGCGCCATGAGAGAAGGCAACGCCGATAGCGGAAACGATCAGTGCGATACGCGTCCAGAACGGCGGCTTTTTCTTGCCGTCTTTCTTTTCACGCTCTGCTGGCGTCAGGTGGATACGCGCACGTTTCTTCGTGTTGCTCCAGTAGCGACGCAGGATGAAAATCAAGCCACCTGCCACCACCAGACCCACGATAGGAGAGATGATCAGAGAGCCGAAAATGCCCAGTACTTTAGGCAGGTTCAGCGCATCAACAACCGAGGTACCGGTCATCAGGGCGTTGGTTAACCCAATACCGATAATCGCGCCGATAAGGGTGTGAGAGCTGGATGCCGGCAGGCCGAAATACCAGGTACCGAGGTTCCAGATAATGGCAGCAAGCAGCATTGAGAACACCATGGCCAGGCCATGACCGGAACTCACGTTAAGAAGCAGATCCGTTGGCAGCATATGCACAATGGCATACGCAACGCTCAGTCCGCCCAGGAGGACACCAAAAAAGTTAAATACCGCCGCCATAACGACCGCAAGCTGCGATCGCATTGCGCGAGTGTAGATAACCGTTGCAACTGCGTTTGCAGTGTCGTGGAAGCCGTTGATCGCTTCGTAAAACAGCACAAAAACCAGAGCAAGCAATAATAAAAGCCCGGTATGTAAATCCAGGCCGGCAAACAAATGTAGCATAGGACGTTACGCCATTTTGAGGACATGAACGCGGCGCATTATCCAGGACAAATGCGCAACGGGCAAAGTGAAATATAGACTTTTTTTGACATACCACCTGATTTGAGAAATGAGCCTGAAAGGATAATCTTTAAATATCAATGAAATGGCTTTGTAATATCTTTTTACGCTGGTGCGACCACTGAGGAAACTTTACAATCCGCGGCAGTTAACGAAGAGGATTTTGACGTGGAAAGGTTTGATGCCGTAGTAATTGGCGCCGGTGCGGCGGGTATGTTTTGTGCGGCAATGGCCGGACAAGCGGGTCGTCGCGTGCTGCTGCTGGATAACGGAAAAAAGCCTGGCCGCAAGATCCTGATGTCCGGCGGCGGGCGCTGCAACTTCACTAATCTCTATGTCGAACCGGCGGCCTATCTGAGCCAGAACCGTCATTTTTGTAAATCTGCGCTGGCGCGCTACACCCAGTGGGACTTTATCGAACTGGTGGGTAAACACGGTATCGCGTGGCATGAGAAGACGCTGGGACAGCTGTTCTGCGACGACTCCGCCCAGCAAATCGTTGATATGCTGGTGGCCGAGTGCGAGAAAGGCGGCGTGGTCATGCGCCTGCGAACGGAAGTGCTCGAGGTCGCCCGCGACGAGCAGGGCTACACGCTGCAACTCAACGGTGAAACCGTCAGCGCCGACAATCTGGTGATCGCCAGCGGCGGTCTTTCGATGCCGGGTCTTGGCGCCTCACCGTTCGGCTACAAAATCGCCGAGCAGTTTGGCCTGAAGGTGCTGCCCACCCGCGCCGGGCTGGTACCGTTCACGCTGCATAAGCCGCTGCTGGAACAGCTTCAGACGCTCTCCGGCGTGTCCGTGCCGTCGGTTATTACGGCCGAAGACGGCACGGTTTTTCGCGAAAACCTGCTCTTTACCCATCGCGGCCTCTCGGGGCCGGCGGTGTTGCAGATCTCCAGCTACTGGCAACCGGGAGAGTTTGTCTCCGTAAACCTGGTACCGGACTGCGATCTGGACGCGTTCCTGAACGAACAGCGCGCTGCGCACCCGAATCAAAGCCTGAAAAATACCCTGGCAATGCAGCTGCCGAAGCGTCTGGTGGAATGTTTGCAGGCGCTGGGGCAGATCCCGGACGTGTCGCTTAAGCAGCTGAACAGCCGCGAGCAGGAAACGCTGGTGGAGACGCTGACGAACTGGCGCGTGCAGCCAAACGGCACCGAGGGCTACCGCACGGCGGAAGTGACGCTGGGCGGCGTGGATACAAACGAACTCTCATCCCGCACGATGGAAGCCCGCAACGTGCCAGGTCTCTACTTCATTGGCGAAGTGATGGACGTGACCGGCTGGCTCGGCGGGTATAACTTCCAGTGGGCGTGGGCCAGTGCCTGGGCATGCGCGCAGGCACTCGCTGAGGATAAGTGACAAGCGGGCGCTGTCATTTATCAATGTGCTTCACGGGCTGACGGTGGCATCGTCAGCCACGCGCACAACGTCCAGAATATTGCTGGCGGCCACGGTTCCCATCCTGACGTATGACGCCTCGCTGACGCCGCCAATATGCGGCGAGATGATGACGTTATCGACGGTCTGCCAGCTGTGCGGGGCGGTCAGAGGCTCGCTGGTAAAGCTGTCGAGTGCCGCGCTGTGCAAGGTTCCATCCTTTAGCGCCCTGAGCAAGGCGTCATCGTTAATCAACCCGCCGCGCGCCGTGTTCACCAGAATAGCGTTCGGCTTACAGTGGGCGAGCGTGTCTGCGTTAATCATTCCTCTGTTGTCGTCAGTGAGCGGGCAATGCAGGGAGATAACATCGGCACGGGAAAGCAGGTCGGCTAAGGTGTTTGCCCGATCACAGCCTGAAGGCATCGTTTTAGCGTAAGGATCGTACGCCATAACCTGCATGCCGAATGCCAGCCCCACGTTCGCCACCCGCGAGCCAATCGCCCCCAGGCCGATAAGCCCCAGCGTCATGCCGTCCAGTTCGATCGATTTGTGCGTGGCTTTATCCCAGTGCCCGTCGCGCAGGCGCCTATCAAGGGTGACCACGGATTTGGCACAGGCAAGAATTAATGCCCAGGTATGTTCCGCAACCGCTGCCGCATTGGCACCGGGGGCGGAACGTACGGCGATATTACGCACCGCTGCCGCTGGCTGGTCTATCACGTCAATACCGCTTCCGTGTTTTGATATAACCTGTAATGCGGGGGCAGCATCCATGATCCGTGCGGTTATCCTGCCGTAACGCACCAGGATGGCCACAGGATTGTGCCGCTCGCACAGCGTAACCAGCTCATTTTCTGTGGGCTGACGTCCTGCATACACCACGTCAAAGTCTCGCAGCATGTTTACAGCCTGGTCTGCCAGGTCGCATCCGGTAACCAGTACAACGCGTTTGCCTGTCATTACAGCGTCTCCCCGTCAGATAACATGCCCGCCTTGCGCAGCGCGTCGTTAAGCCAGTGTGGACGCAAATCACCCTCACGAATAGCGGCAAGACGTCGGGTCTCTGTTTCGAGTTTCCCTTTGGCCATGGCAATAACGGCCTGCACTTCATCACGCGGGATCGCCACCACGCCGTCGATATCCGCAACAATCAGATCCCCGGCCCGAACCGTCGCGCCAGCGATAGAGATGGGGTGATTAACCCGGCCAGGAATGGATTTTGTCGGGCCACAGGGGTTTAGACCGGCGGCGAAGACGGGGTAATGCCCTTTACTTAGGGTATCGGCATCACGTACCGCTCCGTCAATGATGATGCCCGCGATCCCACTTGCCTGGGCCTGAGTCGCCATAATCTCGCCGAGCAGCGCACAGGTCAGGTCGCCTTTGCCGTCAATAACCAGCACATCGCCAGGCTGGGCGACGGCCATTGCGGCATGGATGGCCAGATTATCTCCCGGGCGCACCTCCACGGTGACAGCCGGGCCCGCAACGGCCATCTGAGGGGCGAGCGGTTTGATACGACCGTGCAGCGTACCGCGGCGACCGGCAACATCCGCGAGGATAGCGGCCTGATACTCAGCGGCCTGGTGAACCTCTTCGGTCGACACGCGTTCGAACTGACGGTTAATGAATGGTTTTTCTGAAACGGACATGAATGCCTCCATATTGTTTTGCTGTGTACAATGCAGGTGTACAATACAAAACAACTATAGCGGTGTAGCTTTCCCTTTAGCCAGATCTGCAACGGCGTTTGTGATGTAAACACGAAGTGACTCACAAAAATTGAGGTACACTCACTGCCGAGCAGAAAAGGAGATGATGATGGGTAATGAAGGCGTTGTGGCGGTCGAAAAAGCGCTGGCTTTACTGGATTGCTTCCGTCCCGGCGATGAGAGCCTGACGCTGACCGCGCTGGCGCAGCTATCGGGTTATCACAAAACCACGGTTTACCGGTTAATGAATTCGCTTGAACGAATGAACTATGTCGTCAGGCACGATGATGGCAATTACGCGCTTGGCCCACGTCTGCTTTACCTCGGTAAGCTTTATGAGCAATCTTTTCATCTTTCCCGGGTGGTGCAGCCTGAGCTTCAGGCGTTATCTCAGGCCTCTCAGGAGAGCGCCAGCTGGTATGTGTTAGAAGGCGGGCAACGTTTGTGCCTGTTCCGTGCGGAAGCCTCCCACGGGCTACGCCACAGTAATCTGCCGGGTACTCAGTTTCCGCTGGACGATTCTGCCATCAGTAAAGTGCTTCGCCACTGGGGCCTTAATGACGCGCTACCAGAGGGGGAGCCCGCAGTTCCGCTCTATACCGCAGGTGCCCGAGACCCGCATACCGCGGCGTTTGCGATGCCCGTCTTCGGCGTCAATGACAAGCTGATTGCGGCGCTGGCGCTGACCGGGCCCATCTCCAGACTGACTGAAGATCGCCGTGAACAGGGGATCAGCCAGCTGATGCACGCCACCGCCAGTCGCCTGTCGCAGAAAATGGGGGCGAGTAAGGCTTTCTGCCAGCAGTTTTATGGGGAAACGCAAGACGCTGCGGAAGAGAGCCTCTGAGCATAAAGCGGGACGGGCGTCCCGCTTTTTTATGTCTAATGGGTGATCTGCTTTTCATGCAAATGCGCATTGCGGGCCTGGCGTCCCATCACCAACACTGCGACACCCCCCGCGACGCACAGCGCAGCCAGAGGAAGCATGGCCAGCGTGTGGCTACCCGTCCGCTCGTTAATGATGCCGTAAGCGTTGACCATCACCGCGCCGCCGATTAGGTTAGCGATGGCGCCAATCGCGGCCAGCCCCGCAGCAGCCGACGTGCTGCTCATCCAGCCTGACGCCAGCGCCCAGAACGGCCCCTTCATTGAATACGCGCCTATCAGCATGATGCTCAAAATAATAAGGGTGGCAGAAAGAGAGACGCTGACAAATGCGGCAACTACGCCTGCGGCAATCATGAATAGCGTCAGCGCGGTATGCCAGCGGCGTTCGTTGGTTCGGTCAGAACTCCGTCCCCAGACAATCATCAGTACGGATGCCAGACCGTAAGGAATGGCGTTGAGCAGACCCGTCTCCAGATTATCAAGATGGAACGATTTCAGCAGCTGCGGTGACCAGACGCTGATGGTGGTGCCTGCTGAGGACGCGCCTGCGTAAATCAGCGCCAGCAGCCAGATTTGACGATGCCGGAGCAGCTGCCACGTTGTCTGGTGGCCGATATTTTTTTGCTGCTGACGCTCGCTTTCAAGCGTTGTTTCCAGCCATTTTTTCTGCTCCGCGTTAAGCCAGTTAGCCTGGTGCGGGCGATCGCGAAGAACAAACCAGGCGGCAATACCCAGCAGAACCGCGGGTAAGCCTTCAATGATAAACAGCAGATGCCAGCCGCGCAGACCTAACCAGCCGTCCAGTGACAGAATCAACCCCGACAGCGGCGAGCCGATAAAATTGGCCAGCGGGATCGCGACCATAAAGGACGCGATAATTCGCGCACGGTAGCGGGCAGGGATCCACCAGGTCAAAAAGAGTACGACGCCGGGGAAAAAGCCCGCTTCAGCGGCTCCCAGCAGAAAACGCACGATATAAAGCGACGTGGTGTTTTGTACCAGTGCCATGCACATGGATACCACCCCCCAGCTGATCATAATGCGGGGGATCCACAGACGTGCGCCCACTTTCTGCATCGCCAGATTGCTTGGAACTTCAAACAGAAAATACGCCACGAAATAGAGACTGCTGGCGAAGCCAAACGCCGCTTTGCTGAGGCCGAGATCCTCATTCATCTGTAGCGAAGCCATGCCAATATTGCCGCGATCGATAATAGAGACCAGATAACTGACTATCAGAAACGGGAGAATGCGCCAGATCACCTTGCGCATAGTCTTTCGTTCTATGTCCTCAGTGGCGGCAACGCCATTACGAATATGTTCTGTCATGAGTTCCTCGCAGGGTCTGTTCTTGGTTTTATCAGGTACAACTCAGTTTTATTAAACAAAACCACTATAGCGTCGGCGCGTTCTTTTTATCCAGTTAATGGAAGGTTTAAATGATGTAAATAAGACGTGACTCACAGATAACGCGCTCTGCTAAATGCGCCTAAACGACAGATGCACCACCCTACGTTGTGAGGTAAAGTACACACCTTGCGCAGCCACAGAGCTGCGGTTTAGTGGGGTATATGCGGATAACACGTTCCCCCATTCTCACTTCTGGTCTACGCCAGCCTGCATGGTGTTGTGTTTTGTCTTCTTAAAAGGGTTGTCTATGTCTGCTGCTCATCTCGGTTTCCCGACGGAAACCGTTGTTGTCTTTGTGGTGATGGCCGTTGGGGCGATGTTTATCGACCTCTTCATGCACCGTCACGATAAACCTATCTCGCTGAAAAGCGCGGCTATGTGGTCCATCTTCTGGGTCATGATGGCCATGGCGTTTGCCGGCTTCTTATACGTGCACCACGGCGCAGAGATGGCGAGTCTGTTCCTTACCGGCTATGCGCTGGAAGAGGTGCTCTCCGTCGACAACCTGTTCGTGATGATGGCGATCTTCGCCTGGTTCGGCGTGCCGGATAAGTATCGCCACCGCGTGCTCTACTGGGGCGTGCTGGGGGCGATTGTGTTCCGCGGGATTTTTGTGGCCATCGGCACCAGCCTCCTGAGCCTCGGGCCGTACGTTGAGGTCATTTTTGCGCTGGTCGTCGGCTGGACGGCGGTGATGATGCTGAAACGCAATGAAGAGAGCGATGAAGTCGAAGATTACTCTAACCATCTGGCGTACCGTCTGGTAAAACGCTTCTATCCGGTCTGGCCAAAAATCAGCAGCCACGCGTTTATCCTGACCCAGAAAGAGGTGGATGCCGAGCTGGAGAAGCCTGAAAACAAGGATGTGATGGTAGGTCGCGTGAAGAAGGCGAAGCGCTACGCGACGCCGCTGCTACTCTGCGTGGCGGTGGTAGAGCTGTCCGACGTGATGTTCGCGTTCGACTCCGTTCCCGCTATCATTGCCGTCAGCCGCGAGCCGCTGATTATCTACAGCGCAATGATGTTCGCGATCCTCGGCCTGCGTACCCTCTACTTCGTGCTGGAGGCGCTGAAGCAGTATCTGGTGCATCTGGAGAAAGCGGTCGTGCTGCTGCTGTTCTTCGTGGCGTTCAAGCTGGGGCTTAACGCGACCGACCACTTCTGGCATCACGGTTATAACATCGGTGCCACGGCAAGCCTGTTTGTGGTGCTGGGGGTACTGGCGCTGGGGATTATTGCGAGCGTGATGTTCCCGGGGAAACGTGAGGCCTGATGTACCGCCCGGTGGCGCTTCGCTTACCGGGCCTACGATTGGGTTGTAGGCCGGGTAAGGCGCAGCCGCCACCCGGCAAAAGGCTACCTTATTGGTGAATTTCGGCGCTTGCTCGGATGATGGAAATGGCGCCAGTGCGGATCCTGCGCCGCCGCCAGCAGCTCGTGGTCGCCACGGGTGTCGCCCCAGGCGCGCAGGTGATATGCGTTCAAATCCCCATACACCTTCTCCAGCCTCGCCACCTTCTGCGCACAACGGCAGTTATGGCCGGTGATCCGCCCGGTCAGCTTGCCGTCCTTCACTTCCAGCTGCGTGCCAATCAGCTTAATGCCGAGCTTATCGGCCCACGGCTGCAATACCAGCGCCGGGGAGGCGGAGCAAATCGTCACTTCCGCACCAGAATTGACTTCGTTGGCGACGGCCATGACCCCTTCCGGGCGCATCAGCTTGCTCCAGTATTTTTCACAGAAGGCTTCCGCCTGCTGACGTAACCAGTGTTCATCCACGCCCGTCAGGAAGGTTTTGATCAGCACCTCTTTCAGTTCATCACGCGTCAGCTTGCGGCGCACGCAGTGCAGCGTAGGCAGGGCCATGCGCACCAGTCGGCCAGCAAAGTAGCGCTTGCCAAAGGCAAAGCGCAGGAAAGGAATAAAGCTGTCGTGGTGCGTCAACGTACCATCAAAGTCAAAGACAGAGAGCACGCTGGACTTCGCCACGGCTTCGTCGGCAATCATATTGGTCATAAATACGTCTTAGCTGAAATACACATTCTGTTCACTAGTTTACCTGCTTTATCTTCGCAGTCCTTCTATCCGATCTCATTTTTTCTCGAACCTGTGGCCTCACGGGTCAAACGATGTCATCCACCACGCCACCGTCAACGCGCAGCGCCGCGCCGGAAGTCGCGGAGGCCTGCATCGAACAGACGTAAACGACCATGTTGGCCACTTCTTCCACCGTGGCGGCGCGCTGAATCACCGAGCTGGGGCGATTCTCCATCACGAACGCTTTCGCCAGCTGCTCCAGCGATTTGCCGGTTCTCTCGATCTCGTCTTTCATCATCGCGGCAAAGCCGTCCGACATCGTCGGGCCCGGCAGCACGCTGTTCACCGTGACGCCGCTGCCTGCCACAAACTTCGCCAGACCGCGCGCCAGCGAAAGCTGGGCTGTTTTCGTCACGCCATAGTGGATCATATCCGCCGGAATATTGCAGGCCGATTCTGACGAGATAAACACCACCCGACCCCAGCCTTTTTGCACCATGCCGGGCAGCAGGGCGCGGGAGAGGCGCACGCCGGACATCACGTTGGTTTGCCAGTAGCGTTCCCAGGTCTCGTCGTCGGTGGAATAAAAATCCTGCTGACCATAAATCCCGGCGTTATTCACCAGAATATCGACGTGCGTGGCAACCCTGAGCAGTTCGTCAACGCCCTCCTGCGAGCTCAGATCGGCGATGGCGGCACGGACCTGCACGCCAGGCACCACCTGCTGTAAGGCCTGAATGCCTTTGTTCACCGAGTCGATGCTGCGCCCGTTCACGATCACCTCCGCACCGCTCTCCGCCAGCCCGCGGGCGATGGCAAACCCTATACCGCCGGTGGACGCGGTCACCAGCGCCACTTTTCCCGTTAAGTCGATTTTCATCGTTCGCTCCTTGTCGTCTTCTGGTTCAAAACTTAAAGCGTAGCAGGTGACGATGACGGCTCCTGCTTAAAAAGGCGCAACAACGTCTCAACCTGCTCGTCCAGCGGGCTGAGGGAGCGTTTGACGATGAGGTGCAGCGGCGTGGCGCGACGTACGCCGTGGCTGAGCGGCAGGGTTTTGAGGATGCCTTGCTGGAGCGGGGCCTGAATGCGTTCTTCCGGTAGCCAGCCGTATCCAACCTGATACATCACCGCTTCGATCGCGGCATCAATGGTTGAGAAGGTCCACGACTCCCCGGCGGGACGAACGGTGGGCTGGCTGTCTGCGATCTGAATGCGCGGCCACGGGCGTAACGTCTCGTCATTAAGCGGTGTATCCAGCGCGAACAGCGGGTGCGCGTGATGCGCAACGGCAACAAAATCGATATTCATCAGCCATTCGCCCAGCCCGGTGACGTCCTGGCGGCGGGTTAAGACCATCACGTCGGCTTCATCATTGAGCGCGTCCGCGCGGCTGTTTTCCAGCACCTCGGTGAGCCGCACCTGCGTTTGCGGATACCGCTGCTGAAACTGCCGCAAAATAGCGAACAGCCGGCTGCGCGGAAAAATACTGTCTACCATCAAATCGATACGGGTTCGCATCCCGCTGCGCAGGGTCGCAGCGCGGGTTTCAACGTAGGCGAAGGCTTTCAGCAGCGGCTTCACCTGATTCAGCAACAGCTCACCCGCCGGGGTCAGCACGGCCCGCCTGCCTTCCGTCATTAAAAGCGCCACGCCAAGCCGTTCCTGCAACAGCGACAGGTTATAGCTAACCGAGGACTGGCTGCGGTGCGTCTCTTCTGCTGCTCTGGCAAAGCTGCCAGCCTCGACTACTCTCTCCAGCAGGGCCCATTGTTCTAGCGTCGTCTTATGCATGATCAATCTAAATTTTGGATGAATTTGATTCAAACATAGCGTTATTCATTCATTTTTTGAAGGGGTACGATAGTTTCATCAAAACAAAGGAGACATCTTATGAACACCTTCGACAAACATGACTTAAGCGGCTTCGTCGGCAAACATCTGGTTTATACCTACGATAACGGCTGGAACTACGAAATTTACGTCAAAAACGAGAACACGCTCGACTACCGTATTCACAGCGGTCTGGTGGGTAATCGTTGGGTGAAAGATCAGCAGGCGTACATCGTCCGCGTCGGGGAGAGCATCTATAAAATTTCCTGGACCGAGCCAACCGGTACCGACGTCAGCCTGATTGTGAACCTGGGCGACAGCCTGTTCCACGGCACCATTTTCTTCCCGCGCTGGGTCATGAACAATCCGGAAAAAACCGTCTGCTTCCAGAACGATCACATTCCGCTGATGAACAGCTACCGTGATGCCGGTCCGGCCTATCCGACTGAAGTAATTGATGAATTTGCCACCATCACCTTCGTTCGCGACTGTGGTGCTAACGATGACACCGTGATTGCATGTGCAGCCAGCGAGCTGCCAGCAAACTTCCCTGAAAATTTGAAATAAGCTTCGCAACGCGTTAAATGCACAGCGGCCATTTCGGTATTAACCGGAATGGCCGTTTTTTTATGCCGCAGAGTTACCGCAATAAGCGATTGATTCTGCCGTCAGGGTGAAGGGCGTAGGGGTACAGACCGCCAGGCTCAGCGAGCCGAAGCGTAGCTGGCTGACCGGAAGCGACTGGGCGGTGCTGTCAATGCTGACAATCTGCCACGCGCTGCCGCCACGCTGCTTGACGATGGCCTCTTTGCGCGTCCAGATGCGCCAGAAGGCGGAAAGCTGCTCTTCCGGCGCTTCACGCTCAAGCTCTGCATGTTCGGTAAGGCTGAAGACGGCATTCGCCAGCGCCTGCCAGTTCGCACGCGGACGAATCGCTTCAATATCGCAGCCAACTTCACCTTCATCGCTCAGCAGCAGGGCAATGTCGTCCCCGCAATGGCTCAGGTTAAACCACAGCGGATGACCGTTAGCGAAGGCCGGTTTTCCCTGCTCGCCGTAGATTATCTCGGGAAGCGGAGAAGGGGATAAGGTTCTGGCAAGCAGCGTCCGGCCTGCAAGCCAGGAAGCGTGTCGCGCACCCTGAGGTGCCATGTCTGCGAGCGTTGACGCCAGCGGGTCCGCGCTAAGGGTGGAGATCTTTCCCAGTACAAACTGGTACATAGTTACGCCCAGCGTTTAATGATTATCGAGGTATTGATGCCGCCAAAGGCAAAGTTATTGCTCTGTATAAATTCGCAATCAATCGGGCGGGCTTCCCCCATAATATAATCTAAAGCGCCACATTGCTCATCCGGTTATCCCGGCAAACGGCTTTTTGGCCTACCCGGCCCCAGCAGAATGGCGAGTTTACTGCCTCCTTTGGTGGTTTCCATCCAGATTTTACAGACGCTGGTGAGCGGTACGGAGAGCAACATGCCCACCGGTCCCAGGAGCCATCCCCAGATCAGTAATGATAAAAACACCACCATCGTCGACATGCCCAGGCGGTGGCCCATCATGCGCGGTTCGAGAATATTGCCCAGTACCATATGCACGACAAGGAACAGCGCCCCCACCAGCATGCACTCATAAAAACCGTTAAACAGGAACGCCTGGATCATCGGCGGGACGGCAGAAAGCACCGCGCCGATATTGGGCACGTAGTTCAGTAAAAACGCCAGCACGCCCCACATCAGCGCGAACTGCACGTCCAGCAGTACCAGCCCCAGCCAGACAATCACGCCGGTCCACAGGCTAAGCAGGGTTTTCAGCGCCAGATATTTGGACACGCCCTTCAGCGCGCGGTGCAAGCCGGCAATGTGGATCTGCGGATTGTTCAGGGCAAAACGCAGCTTATACGGCACGTGGCGCACTTCGAACAGCATAAACACCACCGTCATCACCAGCAGCAGAATGCTGGCCATCGCCCCGGAAAGCCCGGTCATTAACGTGGTGGCGTAGGTCATGACCTTCTCGGAATCCATCCGGCGCAGCATTCGCTCCGGTGAAATATGCAGATTAACGAACGGCATCATTCGCTGGAGATCGACCAGCTTGCGCGTCAGCTCTTTATTGTACTGCGGCAGCATAGTGGAAAATTCACTCAGCGAGGCGGCGAGCACGCCGAACAGCGCCGTCAGCACAATCAGCATTACGATAACCACAATGGTGATGGCGACCGGGCGGCTGATGCCCCGGCGTAAAAACCATGTCACCAGCGGGTTGAGGACGATGGCGAAAAACAGCGCCAGCAGAAGCTGAACAATGATATCCGCTGCCGCGTGGATACCCGCAAGGATAACCACCAGGCAGGCGAGTTTGAGTAAAATATGAAGTCCGGCTTTATCGGGCGGGCTGGCAGTCATAAGAATTCCTTTTTCCGGGGGGCTCGTTAATTGTAGTGCGCCGGATGTGCTTCGTCTGGAGCGTTAGTCTGAAAGTCGTGGCAAAAAAATGGCCCCCGGCGCAAGCGACGGAGGCCATGGTATCCCGGTGAACGATTACTGGATCACGAGAGTGTTAATGATGTTTTCAGCGGCGCTCTGCGCTTTCTGCTGATTGTCTGCTGGCAGGGTGATCTGCATGGTCAGCAGTTTGTTATCCACCTTGCCGAGCACCACGGAGGAGTACGCGGTCTGGCCTTTGGCGGAGATGATGCTGTCCAGCTGTTGCAGCGTGTGGCCTTTCAGTTCAATCGACTTGTTGGTGACCACCTGAAGCTGCGGGTCGCGGCTGCGCTGCTGGTCTTCCAGACGTTTGGCCAGCACGCCCAGATCTTCGCTGGTATCGTCACCGACAATCACAATGACCGCTTTTTGGCCGGTGGCATCGGAATAGACGTGCATGTTGTTCGCCTGGGTGCCCAGCTTACCGCTCTGATCGGTCATATCCGCGGGCAGAGAGAAACTGAGTTTGCCATCCATCAGGCTCACCGGCTGACCGGTGGCGTTGCTTTCTGCTGACGCGCCCTGAGCAGGCGTTTTGGTGTCGCTGTTATCACAGGCTGCAAGGCCAACAACCAGCAGGCCAATCCCGACATATTTAACCAGATTGCGCATTGACTTCTTCCTTTCGATAAACGGCCATAGCGGCTCATTCGTTCATCTTATCACAACTGATAAAGCGAACCCTTAACCTGCCTGTAATGCGGCGATTTCAGATTTATCTGCCAGCCTTTTCAGCAGCATATTCAACAGCACGCCGTACATCGGCAGGAAGAAGACCAGGCTGATAAGCACCTTAAAGGCGTAGTCCACGAGGGCGATTTCCATCCAGTGTTCTGCCATGAAAGCGTCCGGGCTGCGCCAGAAGGCAATGAAGAAGAAGGTCAGCGTATCGCTCACGTTACCGAACAGCGTCGACGCCGTCGGTGCCATCCACCAGCGATGGTTCTGACGCAGGCGGTTAAAGACATGAACATCGAGGATCTGCCCCAGGGCATAGGCCATAAAGCTGGCGGCGGCAATACGCGCGACGAACAGGTTGAAATGCGTTAGCGCTTCAACGCCCTGCCAGCTACCCATGTAAAACAGGGAGGAGATGGCGTAGGAGACGAACAGCGCCGGGATCATCACCGCAAAAATAATCCGCCGCGCCAGCGGTGCGCCAAAGATACGCACGGTTAAATCGGTCGCGAGGAAAATAAACGGAAAACTGAATGCGCCCCAGGTGGTATGGAAACCAAAAATGGAGATGGGGAGCTGTACCAGATAGTTACTGGAGATGATCACCAGCAGATGAAATAGCGAAAGCCAGAACAACGCTTTGACGCGCTGCGATTGTGTAAAGGAGTTCATATTGTACCTTTTTGATTAATATTTGGGGTGAGGGAACCCAATAAAGCCGCCGCATGATACTGCTTTGACCGCACTTTGCAATGGCTAATTTTCACGCAATCGTTAACCTGGTTTGCATTGACGATAGCGGGGCGTAAACTACAGCCGTTTTTACCTGAACGAGAAGAAAATGACCGATCTGTTTTCCAGCCCAGACCACACGCTTGACGCCCAGGGCCTCCGTTGCCCGGAGCCGGTAATGATGGTGCGTAAAACCGTACGTAACATGCAGAGCGGCGAAACGCTGCTGATCGTCGCTGACGATCCGGCCACCACCCGCGATATCCCCGGCTTTTGTATCTTTATGGAACACGAACTGGTGGCGCAGCAAACGGAAACCCTGCCGTACCGGTATGTGATTCGTAAGGGGTAAGTGCGGCCTGAAGCCCGGCGGCGCTTCGCTTGCACGGGCCTACGGGTGTAATAGGTCGGGTAAGGCGCAGCCGCCACCCGACAAGCACCCATCACAATTTCGAACCATCGTTTCAAAATTTCGCGCTTTTGTGAGGCGCTTCACCCTCCCTTTTCCAGCCGTAGTCTAATTTTTAAACGTCAAAAACTAAAACACCGTTTTAACGCTTATCTCACTACCCTGGAGTTGACTGAATGAAAACGACCCTCAAGCCGTTACTGGCCGCTCTGTGCCTGTCTGCTTTTGCCTGCACCGTTTCCGCGCAAACCATTAAAGCCGCCGATGTGCATCCTGAAGGCTACCCGAACGTGGTGGCGGTTCAGCAGATGGGTGAAAAACTTAAGCAACAAACCGACGGCAAGCTGGAGATTAAGGTCTTTCCCGGCGGCGTGCTGGGGGATGAAAAGCAGATGATTGAGCAGGCGCAGATGGGGGCGATTGATATGATCCGCGTCTCCATGGCGCCGGTTGCCGCCATCCTGCCGGATATCGAAGTGTTTACGCTACCCTACGTGTTCCGCGATGAGGACCACATGCACAAGGTGATCGACGGGGATATCGGCAAGCAGATCGGCGACAAGCTCACCGCCAACCCGAAATCGCGTCTGGTGTTCCTCGGCTGGATGGACTCCGGCACCCGCAACCTGATCACCAAAGAGCCGATCGTCAAGCCGGACGATCTGAAAGGGAAGAAAATCCGCGTGCAGGGTAGCCCGGTGGCGCTGGCCACGCTGAAAGCGATGGGGGCGAACGCAATCGCGATGGGCGTCAGCGAGGTGTACAGCGGCATGCAGACCGGGGTGATTGACGGTGCGGAGAATAACCCGCCAACCTTTGTCGCCCACAACTACATGCCGGTTGCGAAAAACTACACGCTGAGCGGCCACTTCATCACCCCGGAAATGCTGCTCTACTCCAAAGTGAAATGGGACAAGCTGAGCGCTGACGAGCAGCAGAAGATCCTGACCCTGGCCCGTGAAGCGCAGTTAGAGCAGCGCAAGCTGTGGAATGCCTATAACGACCAGGCGCTGGCGAAAATGAAGGCCGGCGGCGTGCAGTTCCACGATATTGATAAAACGGTGTTTATCAAGGCGACAGAGCCGGTGCGCGCGCAGTATGGCGACAAGCATCAGGATCTGATGAAAGCCATCGCCGACGTTCAGTGATCCGGAGTACGTATGTCCGAACTCTACCTGAAGTGGATGGACCGTCTGTACCTGCTCGCCATGGCGGTGGCGGGTGTCTCGCTGCTGGTGATGACGATTGTCATCCCCATCGGTATCTTCTCACGCTACGTGCTCAACCGCGGCGAATCCTGGCCGGAGCCCGTCGCTATTATCTGCATGGTGACGTTTACCTTTATCGGCGCGGCGGTGAGCTACCGCGCCGGATCGCATATTGCGGTCAACATGCTCACCGACCGTCTGCCCGTATCGCTGCAAAGGCTGTGCGCGCGGACGGTGGACCTGCTGATGCTGCTGATCTCTGGCCTGATGTGCTGGTACAGCTACTGGCTGTGCGTCGAGCTGTGGGAGCAGCCGGTGGCGGAGTTTCCGCTCCTGACCTCCGGCGAGAGCTATCTGCCGCTGCCTGTCGGATCGGCGATTTTGATCCTGTTTGTGCTTGAACGCCTGCTGTTTGGCTCGCAGGAAAACCGTCCGGTCGTGCTGATCGGCAACCACAGTTAAGGGGTGAACAATGGATGCTTTTATTTTGTTATTCACCCTCGCCATTTTGCTGGCGCTGGGGATGCCGGTGGCCTTCGCCGTGGGCCTGAGCGCCGTCGCGGGCGCGCTGTGGATTGACCTGCCGCTGGAGGCGCTGATGATCCAGATCACCAGTGGGGTGAACAAATTCACGCTGCTGGCGATCCCGTTCTTCATCCTTGCCGGGGCGATCATGGCGGAAGGGGGCATTGCACGGCGTCTTGTGAATTTCGCCTACGTGTTTGTCGGCTTTATTCGCGGCGGGCTGTCGCTGGTGAACATCGTAGCTTCAACGTTCTTCGGCGCGATTTCCGGCTCGTCGGTGGCGGATACGGCGTCCATCGGCAGCGTGATGATCCCGGAGATGGAGAAGAAGGGCTACCCGCGCGAATACGCGGCGGCGGTAACGGCCAGCGGGTCGGTACAAGCGATTTTAATCCCGCCCAGCCACAACTCGGTGATTTACTCCCTGGCGGCGGGGGGCACGGTCTCCATCGCCACGCTGTTTATCGCGGGCGTATTGCCGGGCCTGCTGCTGGGCGTGAGCCTGATGGTGCTCTGCCTGTGCTTCGCCCGCAAGCGCGGCTATCCGAAGGGGGACAAAATCCCGTTCAGGCAGGCGCTGAAAATCATGCTCGATGCCCTGTGGGGGCTGATGACGGTGGTGATTATCCTCGGCGGGATCTTGTCCGGGATTTTTACCGCCACCGAATCTGCCGCCGTGGCCTGCCTGTGGGCGTTTTTCGTCACCATGTTTATCTACCGCGACTACAAATGGAGCGAACTGCCGAAGCTGATGTGCCGCACGGTGAAAACCGTCACCATCGTGATGATTTTAATCGGCTTTGCCGCAGCGTTTGGCGCGGTAATGACCTACATGCAGCTGCCGATGCGCATCACCGAGTTCTTCACGTCGCTCTCCGATAACAAGTACGTGATCCTGATGTATCTCAACGTCATGCTGCTGCTGATTGGCACGCTGATGGACATGGCGCCGATCATTCTGATCCTGACGCCGGTGCTGTTGCCGGTGACCAACGCGCTGGGGATCGACCCGGTGCACTTCGGGATGATCATGATGGTTAACCTGGGGATCGGGCTGATCACCCCGCCGGTTGGGTCGGTGCTGTTTGTGGCGAGCGCGGTGAGCAAGCAGAAGATTGAAACCGTGGTGCGGGCGATGCTGCCGTTCTACGGCATCCTGCTGGTGGTGCTGGGGATGGTGACGTATATCCCGGCGATATCATTGTGGCTGCCGAGGATGTTAGGGATGCAGTAGCGCCGTTGTTTGCCGGGTGGCGGCTGCGCCTTACCCGGCCTACGGTTCAGAGCCGTTGTAGGCCCGGTAAGGCGCAGCCGCCACCGGGCGTTTTTAGTGGCGTCGTAATAACCTCAATGCGTTCGCCGTGACCAGCACCGTCGCTCCGGTATCCGCCAGCACCGCCAGCCACAGTCCGGTCATGCCGAGCAGCGTAGTGACCAGGAAAATGCCCTTCAGCCCCAGCGCAATGCCGATGTTCTGGCGAATGTTGGTCCGCGTCGCCCGCGCAAGATCTATCATCTGCGCCAGCCCGGTCAGGCGGTTGTGCGTTAGCGCCGCGTCGGCGGTCTCCAGCGCCACGTCGGTGCCGCTGCCCATGGCAATGCCAATGGTTGAGGCTTTCATCGCCGGGGCATCGTTTATCCCGTCACCGACCATCGCCAGCGGGGCGTGGCTGTTCAGTTCAGTTACCGCGCTGACCTTGTCCGCAGGCAGTAATCCGGCCTTAAACGCCAGCCCCAGCTCGTCGGCAATTGCGGCCGCCGCGCGCGGGTTATCGCCGGTCAGGATCACGCCCTGCACGCCCAGCCTGTGCAGCGCCTCGACGGCGTCTCTCGCATCGTCACGCAGGGTATCGCGTAGGGCCAGCATGCCCATCGGTACGCCGTCCTGCATCACGGCAACGACCGTCTGACCGGCCTGCTCCAGCGCCTCAACCTGTGGCGTAGAGCGCGTACCCGCCGCGACAATCAGCACTTTTTTGTCCTCGACCACGGCTTCAATCCCTGAACCGACCAGCGCTCGTTGAGCGATTGCCGAAGGAATAGCCAGCCCGCGCGCCTGCGCTTCACGCACGATCGCCTGCGCAAGCGGGTGGGTGGAGCCCTGCTCCACGGCGGCGGCCAGAGTAAGCAGTTCATTTTCGCTGATATCCTGCGGATACACCCCGGTCACCTGCGGTTTGCCGACGGTCAGCGTACCGGTTTTATCGAAGGCGATGTGCTGGATCTGGCTCAGCTGTTCCAGCGCCGCGCCGCCCTTAATCAGCGCCCCGCGGCGTGTCGCCGCTGCCAGCCCGGAGGTAATCGCCGCCGGGGTGGAAATCACCAGTGCGCACGGGCAGCCGATCAGCAGCAGGGTCAGCCCTTTATAAATCCAGCCCTCCCACGGCGCGCCGAAGAACAGCGGTGGAACGACGGTGACCAGCAGCGCCACCAGCATGATGGCGGGTGTGTAAATCCGGCTGAAGCGGTCGATAAAGCGTTCGACCGGCGCGCGGCGCTCCTCGGCTTCTTCAATCAGCTTCAGGATGCGGTCGATGGCGCTGTCGCCCGGTTCAGAAAGCACCGTAAGCTGCACCAGGCGGTCAACGCTGGTGGCGCCCGCAGGTACCTTTTCACCCGCCGCACGCTCTACAGGAATGGATTCCCCGGTCAGGGCGCTTTCGTCAAAGCTCGCGGTGGCGGCAACGAGCGCCCCATCGGCCGGCAGACGTCCACCTGCGGGCACTTCAATCACGTCGCCCGGGCGCAGGGTGTTAATGGCGACCGTTTCACGAGTACCGTCTATCACGCGCGTGGCGGTTTCCGGCTTCAGCGCCATTAGCGCGCTCACCCCCTTACGCGCCCGACTCGCCGCCCAGCCTTCAAGGCGTTCGCCGATTAAGAACAGCAGCAGTACCATCGCCGCTTCCGCCGTCGCGCCAATGAACAGCGCGCCGATGGCCGCCACGCTCATCAGCGTTTCGATGGCAAACCAGCTTCCGCTCCGCATCAGGCGTAGCGCCTGTCGGGCAATGGGGAACAGGCCGACCAGCGTGGTGGCGATAAACGCCAGGTTGCCGAACGGGTGGTTAACCTGTTCCAGCCCCCAGCTCAGGGCCATCATGAAGATGAGGGTAATGAGCGGCAGGTTTTCTTTCAGGGGAGAGGTTTTTTCGGCAGGCGCCGTTTCGCTGCGCAGGGTATAGCCCGCCTTGCTGACGGCGGCTTCAACCTGCTTGCTGACGTCTTTTTCGGCGCTGACCATCAACTTTTCGGTGGCGAACAGGACCTGAACGTGGTTCACGCCCGCTACCTGTTTCACCGCGTTTTCTACCTTGCGGGCGCAGGCTGCGCAGTCCATACCGTTGACCACCCAGCTGTAGCGGTTGCCGCTTTCAGGAAGCGTTTGGATTGGTGTTTCGCACGTTCCTTCGCAGCAGCAGTCGTCTTTTGCCGGAACCGGGCTGAGCTTAAGTGCCGAGAACTGGGGAACTTTTTTAGGTGTTTCTGGAGTCGACATGGCAGTCTCCGGTAATGATAATTTTCTCATTAACCGCAGCATACACTCTGGAGTCGACTCCAGAGTCAAGCGTTATTTAGATATACAGCGAACGCACAATCAGGAAGTGCCCGGCGAAGTAGCAGGCAGCGGAAATCGCATTATCCGCGCGGAAGCGGCGGCGATAGTGGCTACCCAGCCAGACGATATTGCCGAGCAGCAGCAGCGCGGCACCGAAGAAGGCAGACATTGCCTGTGAGGTTGGGCGGAAGAACCACAGCTCACCGGCCAGCCACACCATCACTAGCGTCATGGCGATAAAGGTACACACCGGCAGACGCATCTCCTCCAGACGCGACCAGATCACCGCGATCAGCAGGGCGCCAATCACCAGCAGCACCAGCGGCAGCGGCCAGAAGATGGAGAGCGTCATCTGGCTGGCAAAATAGATGGTGTAAAGCAGATGCGACAGGAAGAACGCCCCTACGGCGTACAGCAGGCGCTGGCGCGGCAGCAGGGTTAAGGCATCGCCAATCAGGGAGGCACACAGCCCGGCGAGGACCAGATAGCTGATGGCGTTGAACATGGGGGCCTGCCAGGCAAGCAACAGCAGGAGCAATAGCGTGACAGGTTTAAACAACCAGCGCTGCCAGGCTGGGCCACGGTAGGACGCATCGACATAAAGCCATGCGGAAAAACAGACAGCGATAAATGACCAAAGCATATTAACTCCCTGTAACTGTTGAGGCTGAATAATCAGTTTCTGATCCAGTGTAGTGACGCGAGCGGGCGTTTGGCAATGCCGGGGCAGGCGAGGTATCCTGAATTCCGCATAATCTGATGGGATTTTTCAATGAGCAAGATGCCGCTGTTTTTCATTATCGTGGTGGCGATTATCGTCATTGCCGCCTCGTTTCGCTTCGTGCAGCAGCGCCGTGAGAAGGCCGACAACGATGCCGCGCCGCTGTTGCATAAGCGCGTGGTGGTGGCGAACAAACGCGAGAAACCGCTTAACGACCGCCGCTCTCGCCAGCAGCAGGTGACGCCTGCGGGGACAACGATGCGCTATGAAGCAAGCTTTAAGCCGGAAACCGGCGGGCTGGAGATGACCTTCCGCCTGGAGGCGCAGCAGTATCACCAGCTGACGGTGGGAGAGAAAGGTACGTTGAGCTACAAAGGGTCGCGGTTTGAAGGGTTTGAACCGGAGCTGTGACGCCGGGCGGCACTGCGTTTGCCCGGCCTACGGGGTTTTGTAGGCCCGGATCGCTGCGCGCCACCGGGCATCACACCGCACCTTACTTCTTCACCTGCGCCTTAAACTTCTTCATCCACACCAGCAGCTCAAACACGCCGAAAATAAACACCCGTAGCTGCTGCCAGCCGGTCATCGGTGGGCCATCTTTCGGCAGACCGTTTTTCAGCATCACCATCTGAAGGGCATGCATGAACGCGGTAAAAATCAGCGCCACGTTAACAAAGATATTCAGCGGGCGCGGGAATGGGTGCACCAGATTCAAAATCAAAAATGCCCAGACGCCCAGCATCAGCAAGCGCCCTACGTTAATCAGTACTGGCATCGGATCCTCCTTGTGCCTGACGGTGATACAGACGATAAGCCACCTGACCGGCGACCTTTTCGCGGTGCAGATCCCAGTGAACGGGAACGGGCGGCAGGCCATTTTCCACTTCGCTTTCAACGTAAATCAGCGCGTCGTCTGCCAGCCAGCCATTTTTTTCCAGCAACGATAACGTCTCTTCCAGCAGCCCTTTACGGAACGGCGGATCGACAAACACCACGTTGAACGGCGTCCCCTTTTGCGCAAGGAAGCTCAGCGTGTTGGTGTTCACTACCTTCGCGTTGGTTGCCTTCAGCGTAGCCAAATTTTGCTGCAACGTCTGCGCAACGCCGCGTTCCATCTCCAGCAGCGTGGCGCTGGCGGCATAGCGAGACAGCGCTTCCAGCCCCAGTGCGCCGCTTCCGGCGAAGCAGTCCAGGCAGTTGGCGTCTACCATTGACGGGGCAAGCCAGTTAAACAGCGTCTCGCGTACGCGGTCCGTGGTAGGGCGTAAACCGGGGCTGTCCGGCACCGGTAATTTCCGGCCTCGCCACTGACCGCCGATAATTCGAATTTGACCGGCCGGGGCGCGGGTGGGTTTCTTCATCTCAGGAAAGCTCTGTTAACAATGCCCTGCGATTGCGGGCGGTGATGTCAATTAAGTAAAGTGTTAGACTATTTCATCATTTTTTTAGCTTCCCTGTATATAGCGCCGCGAGGAGTGTAGTCGCAGATGGCAAAACAAAAAAAACGTGGCTTCTTTTCCTGGTTGGGTTTCGGTGAAAAAGAGCAAGAAACAGAACAGAAAACCGAAGAACAACAGGTTGTAGAAGAGCAGTCACAGCCTGAAACGCCTGTCGAAACCGCTGCGATTGTCGAAGCGGAAGAACCAGCGCACAGCAAAGAAGAGATTGAATCCTTTGCTGAAGAGGTGGTTGAGGTTACTGAACAGGTTCAGGAGAGCGAAAAACCAGAGCCGGTTATCGTAGAAACCCTTACCGAAGCGCCGCAGGCCGCTATCGAACACGAAGCGCTGCCGCTGCCGGAAGAGGTGAACACCGAAGAGGTTTCTGCCGAAGAGTGGCAGGCCGAAGCGGAAACCGTTGAAATTGTTGAGGCGGTGGAAGAAGAGGCGGCCCTTGAGCCTGAACTGACCGACGAAGAGCTGGAAGCCCAGGCGCTGGCGGCGGAAGCCGCTGAAGAAGCGGTCATTGTTGTGCCGGTAGAAGAGCAGGCCGAAGACGAGATCGCTCAGGAGCAGGAAAAACCAACCAAAGAAGGTTTCTTCGCGCGCCTGAAACGCAGCCTGTTAAAAACCAAAGAAAACTTAGGTTCCGGATTTATCAGTCTGTTCCGCGGCAAAAAAATCGATGACGATCTGTTTGAGGAGCTGGAAGAGCAGCTGCTGATCGCGGACGTGGGCGTGGAAACCACCCGGAAGATCATCACCAACCTGACCGAAGGGGCGAGCCGCAAGCAGCTGCGTGACGCCGAGGCGCTGTACGGCCTGCTGAAAGACGAGATGGGCGAAATTCTCGCAAAAGTTGATGAACCGCTTAATAGTGAAGGCAAAATGCCCTTTGTTATTCTGATGGTTGGCGTCAACGGCGTGGGTAAAACCACCACCATCGGCAAGCTGGCGCGCCAGTTTGAGCAGCAGGGCAAATCGGTGATGCTGGCGGCGGGAGATACCTTCCGTGCGGCAGCGGTGGAGCAGCTCCAGGTGTGGGGCCAGCGCAATAACATTCCGGTGATTGCCCAGCACACCGGCGCGGATTCTGCGTCCGTGATTTTCGATGCCATCCAGGCGGCGAAGTCGCGTAACGTGGACGTGCTGATTGCGGATACCGCAGGGCGTTTGCAGAACAAATCGCACCTGATGGAAGAACTGAAGAAAATCGTTCGCGTCATGAAGAAGCTGGACGAAGAGGCACCGCATGAAATTATGCTGACTATCGACGCCAGCACCGGACAGAACGCCATTAGCCAGGCGAAGCTGTTCCATGAAGCGGTAGGACTGACCGGGATCACGCTGACCAAGCTGGACGGTACCGCGAAAGGCGGGGTGATCTTCTCCGTGGCCGACCAGTTCGGCATTCCTATCCGTTACATCGGTGTGGGCGAGCGTATTGAGGATTTACGTCCGTTTAAAGCGGACGACTTTATTGAGGCACTTTTTGCCCGAGAGGACTAACAATGATTCGCTTTGAACACGTCAGCAAGGCCTATCTCGGTGGGAGACAAGCGCTACAGGGGGTAACATTTCACCTCCAGCCAGGCGAGATGGCATTCCTGACCGGCCATTCCGGCGCGGGGAAAAGTACCCTGCTCAAGCTGATCTGTGGGATCGAGCGGCCAAGCGCCGGGAAAATCTGGTTTAGCGGCCATGACATTAGCCGTCTTAAGAACCGTGAAGTGCCGTTTCTGCGTCGTCAGATCGGCATGATTTTCCAGGATCACCACCTGCTGATGGATCGCACGGTTTTCGATAACGTCGCGATCCCGCTGATTATTGCCGGCGCCAGTTACGATGATATCCGCCGTCGCGTCTCTGCGGCGCTGGATAAGGTCGGGCTGCTGGACAAAGCGAAGAACTTCCCTATCCAGCTGTCCGGCGGTGAGCAGCAGCGCGTGGGCATTGCCCGTGCGGTGGTGAACAAGCCAGCCGTTTTGCTGGCGGATGAACCGACCGGTAACCTGGACGATGCCCTCTCCGAAGGCATCCTGCGTCTGTTTGAGGAATTTAACCGCGTGGGGGTAACGGTACTGATGGCGACGCACGATATGGGGCTGATCTCCCGCCGTTCGTACCGCATGCTGACCCTGAGCGACGGGCATTTGCACGGAGGCCACGGTGAATAAGCGTGATGCAATGAACCAGATTCGGCAGTTCAGCAACCGGTTTGACCGTTTCCGCAAGCCTCAGGGCGGCGGGGACGGCAACCGCCATGCGCCTAAGCGTGCCAAAGCGACACCGAAGCCGAACTCCCGCAAAACCAACGTCTTTAACGAACAGGTGCGCTACGCCTTCCAGGGCGCGTTGCAGGATCTGAAAAGTAAACCGCTGGCGACGTTCCTGACGGTGATGGTGATTGCCATCTCCCTGACGCTGCCGAGCGTCTGCTACATGGTTTACAAAAACGTTAACCAGGCGGCGTCACAGTATTATCCGTCGCCGCAGATCACCGTTTATCTGGATAAAGCGCTCGACGATAACGCCGCGGCGCAGGTGGTCGGGCAGATTCAGGCCGAACAGGGCGTGGAGAAGGTGAACTATCTTTCTCGCGATGAAGCACTGGGCGAGTTCCGCAACTGGTCCGGGTTCGGCGGGGCGCTGGATATGCTCGAAGAGAACCCGCTGCCTGCGGTAGCGGTGGTGATCCCGAAGCTGGATTTCCAGGGCACGGATTCGCTCAACACCCTGCGCGACCGCATTACCCGTATCAACGGGATTGATGAAGTGCGCATGGACGACAGCTGGTTTGCCCGTCTTGCCGCCCTGACCGGGCTGGTAGGACGCGTGTCGGCGATGATTGGCGTGCTGATGGTGGCGGCGGTCTTCCTCGTCATCGGTAACAGCGTTCGCCTGAGCATCTTCGCCCGTCGCGATACCATCAACGTGCAGAAGCTGATTGGCGCAACGGACGGTTTCATCCTGCGTCCGTTCCTTTACGGTGGCGCGCTGCTCGGTTTTTCCGGCGCATTTCTTTCACTGATATTGTCAGAAATTTTGGTGATGCGGCTTTCGTCTGCCGTCACCGAAGTGGCGCAGGTTTTCGGAACGAAGTTTGATATCAGTGGCTTAGGCTTCGATGAGTGCCTGCTTTTGCTGCTGGTCTGCTCCATGATCGGCTGGATAGCGGCATGGCTGGCAACGGTTCAACATTTACGCCACTTTACTCCCGACTAATAAAAGCGTGATATAATCTTTCCCTGCACCGAGATGTTCGCTTGCAGGGAAAGCGTCCCTGTCGTCTCTTCCCCTGTAATCATCTTCATGTCACATTTTGTGCGTAATTTATTCACGGTTGCACCTGGAACTTGTGGATAAAATCACTGTCTGATAAAAGAGTGAATGCTAATCTCGTTGCTCAAACGCTTTGGCATGGTTGTTGCCTGACGGGGACAACCTGGACCAGAAGAAACATTGAGAGGAATGAATGACCAAAGAAATGCAAACTTTAGCTTTAGCCCCTGTTGGTAACCTGGAATCTTACATCCGGGCTGCGAACACCTGGCCGATGTTAACGGCTGAGGAAGAAAAGGAGCTTGCTGAAAAGCTGCATTACCAGGGCGATCTGGAAGCAGCTAAAACGCTGATCCTGTCTCACCTGCGCTTTGTTGTTCACGTTGCTCGTAATTACGCGGGCTACGGCCTGCCGCAGGCGGACTTGATTCAGGAAGGTAACATTGGCCTGATGAAAGCGGTGCGTCGCTTTAACCCGGAAGTGGGTGTGCGACTGGTCTCCTTCGCCGTGCACTGGATCAAAGCGGAAATTCACGAATACGTTCTGCGTAACTGGCGTATTGTGAAGGTCGCCACGACGAAAGCGCAGCGCAAACTGTTCTTCAACCTGCGTAAAACCAAGCAGCGTCTGGGCTGGTTTAATCAGGATGAAGTGGAAATGGTCGCGCGCGAACTGGGCGTTTCCAGCAAAGACGTCCGCGAGATGGAATCCCGTATGGCCGCGCAGGACATGACGTTTGATATGTCTGCCGACGACGATGCGTCCGACAGCCAGCCGATGGCCCCGGTCCTTTATCTTCAGGATAAAACCTCTAACTTTGCTGACGGCATTGAAGAGGATAACTGGGAAGACCAGGCGGCAAACAAGCTGACCTTCGCGATGGAAGGCCTCGACGAGCGTAGCCAGGATATCATCCGTGCCCGCTGGCTGGACGAAGATAACAAGTCCACCTTGCAGGAGCTGGCCGACCGCTACGGCGTCTCCGCTGAACGTGTGCGTCAGCTTGAGAAGAACGCCATGAAAAAACTTCGCGCCGCTATCGAAGCGTAATTTTCGCGAAGTACACCTTTAGCCGAAATAGTTCAGGCTGCGGGAAGGCGGCAAACGAGTGAATCCCGATGAGCTTACATCAGTAAGTGATTCGGGTGAACGAGAGCAGCCAACGCACCTGCGGCTTGAAATATGAAGGATAAAAACCCTCGAATGCAAATTCGGGGGTTCTGTTTTTTTAGCGCCCGCTCTGGCGAATTTCTCCCCCCTGGCAAACACTTACTGATGCGCTAAGCAGGCGACATTCTCAGGGGGTCAGGGTGAAAAATAACGAACTGAATGACCGACGTATCCAGGCAACGCCGCGCGGTATCGGCGTCATGTGTCACTTCTATGCCGATAAAGCCGAAAACGCCACGGTGTGGGACGTGGAAGGTAACGAGTATATTGATTTTGCCGCCGGGATCGCCGTGCTGAATACCGGCCATCGCCATCCAAAAGTTATCGCTGCCATCGAAAAACAGCTTCACGCCTTTACCCATACCGCTTATCAAATCGTCCCCTACGAAGGCTATGTGGCGCTTGCCGAGCGCATCAACCAGCGCGTGCCGATAGAGGGGCCGGCCAAAACCGCCTTTTTCTCAACCGGTGCAGAAGCGGTCGAAAACGCGGTGAAAATTGCCCGCGCGTACACCAGACGTCCCGGCCTCATCACCTTCGGCGGCGCGTTCCATGGTCGTACCTTTATGACCATGGCGCTGACCGGCAAAGTGGCGCCCTATAAGCTCGGCTTCGGCCCGTTCCCCGGCTCGGTATACCACGCGCAATTCCCCAACGACCTGCACGGGGTCAGTACCGCCGAAGCGCTAAAAAGCCTGGAGCGCATTTTCAAAGCCGACATCGCGCCCGATCAGGTGGCGGCCATCATTATTGAACCGGTTCAGGGGGAAGGCGGGTTCAACGTCGCGCCCGCTGATTTCATGCAGGCGCTGCGTGCCCTGTGCGACACGCACGGTATTTTGCTGATTGCCGATGAAGTACAAACCGGCTTCGCCCGCACCGGCAAGCTGTTCTCCATGGAAAACCACTGCGTGAAGCCGGACCTCATCACCATGGCGAAAAGCCTGGCGGGCGGAATGCCGCTCTCAGCGGTATCGGGCCGTGCCGAGGTGATGGATGCGCCTGCGCCTGGCGGATTGGGCGGCACCTACGCAGGCAACCCGCTGGCGATCGCCGCGGCCCATGCGGTGCTGGACGTGATTGACGAAGACAACCTCTGCACGCGCGCGTCTCATCTCGGCCATCATCTGGTCGAGGTGCTGAACAAAGCGAAGGATAGCTGTCCGCATATCGCCGATATCCGCGCGCAGGGCTCAATGGTGGCGGTGGAATTTACCGATCCGCAAACCGGGCAGCCGTCGCCGGAATTTACCCGCCAGGTTCAGGAGCGCGCGCTGACGGAAGGGCTGCTGCTCCTGAGCTGCGGCGTTTACGGCAACGTGATCCGTTTTCTCTATCCGCTCACCATCCCCGAAGCACAGTTCCGTAAAGCGCTGGATATAATTTCCGCCTCGCTGACACGATAAAGCCAAATGCCCGGCTGAAATAACGGTCGGGCCTATCATATTTTCATTTCAAATTAGCTATTCCAAAATCATAAAAATGGGGTATGTTTTAGCAGAGTATGCTGAAAAAGCGCGAGCAGCAGGCCTATAAATGAAATAAAGCGCTACACAACAACATCACAACAATCGTTATAACCATAATAATGGGGAATCTCAGGATGAATATGAAGGGTAAAGCGTTACTGGCAGGATGTATCGCGTTGGCATTCAGCACCATGGCGCAGGCCGATATTAAAGTGGCCGTGGTGGGCGCGATGTCCGGTCCGGTAGCACAGTACGGCGACCAGGAATTTACGGGCGCAGAACAGGCGGTTGCAGACATTAATGCTAAGGGCGGTATCAAGGGCGAAAAGCTGCAAATCGTAAAATATGACGATGCCTGTGACCCGAAACAGGCGGTCGCGGTGGCGAACAAAGTGGTGAACGACGGCATCAAATACGTTATCGGTCACCTGTGCTCCTCCTCCACGCAGCCCGCGTCTGATATCTACGAAGACGAAGGCATTCTGATGATCACCCCGGCAGCGACGGCACCCGAGCTGACCGCGCGCGGCTATAAGCTGATCCTGCGCACCACCGGTCTGGATTCCGATCAGGGCCCAACCGCCGCGAAATACATCGTGGAAAAAGTGAAGCCGCAGCGCATCGCGATTGTTCATGATAAACAGCAGTACGGTGAAGGCCTGGCGCGCGCGGTGCAGGACAACCTGAAAAAAGCGAACGCCAACGTGGTGTTCTTTGACGGTATCACCGCCGGTGAGAAAGATTTCTCTACCCTGGTGGCGCGTCTGAAGAAAGAGAATATCGACTTCGTTTACTACGGCGGCTATCACCCGGAAATGGGGCAGATCCTGCGTCAGGCGCGTGCGGCGGGTCTGAAGACTCAGTTCATGGGGCCAGAAGGCGTGGCGAACGTTTCCCTGTCTAACATCGCAGGTGAATCTGCCGAAGGCCTGCTGGTGACCAAGCCGAAGAACTACGACCAGGTACCTGCGAACAAACCAGTGGTGGATGCCATCAAGGCGAAGAAACAGGATCCAAGCGGTGCGTTCGTGTGGACCACCTACGCAGCGTTGCAGTCTCTGCAAGCGGGCCTGAACCAGTCAGCCGATCCGGCGGAGATTGCCACCTGGCTGAAAGCGAATTCGGTAGAAACCGTGATGGGGCCACTCTCCTGGGATGAGAAGGGCGACCTGAAGGGCTTCGAGTTCGGCGTGTTTGACTGGCATGCTAACGGTACTGCCACCGACGCAAAATAATTTTCCTGCGGCGGGCGGGATTTACCGCTCGCCGTCTCTCCTCTCCTCGCTTTTTTCTTTCCCGCCTCCGGTTTTGTTTACTATCACTACAATATTATTTAGCGCCATCGCACTATGCTTTTGCCTGATGATTAAGAACAATCGGGCAAACCAGAAGGTGATATTGATCAAACAACATGTTTCAGGGCTTTTACTACCGCCTCGTCTGTGCTTTTCTTATGCACTTTTAGCGTAACCCAACGAATTTACTACATTTATTGTGGTTATTGCAGAGCAAAAAGGGGTGATGGAATTTTTATATCGGAATATTGCATATACATAAAATTAACATCTGTAACATTTGAGGGGGTCGATATTAACAACTTTTTGCTAATTTAGTGATTGCCATTTTACATACTAATAGGTACAAAAATGAAAACCAAAGACGCACTGATTAAAACCATGCAGGAACTTTTATGGACCCGTGGTTACTCCAACACTAGCCCGAAAGAGATACAACAGGTTTCTGGCGTTGGGCAAGGAAGCATGTATCACCACTTCAAAGGCAAGGCGGATCTGGCCCGACAGACGATCCTGCTTAACGCCGAGGAGCTACAAAAAGAGATTTCCACCATTTTGCATGCTGAGAAAAATGCACGTGAGCGAATTAAGGACTATCTGCTGCGTGAACGTGAAGTACTGGCTGGGTGCAGGATGGGCGGATTAGCGCAGGATAGCGAAGTGATTCGCGACGACACGCTACGTGAACCCATTGCGAACAATTTTGAATGGCTGATCGGCGAGCTGGAAAAAGTGCTGGAAGAGGGAAAAACCTCCGGTGAATTTTCTGCCGATCTGGATGTAAAACAAACGGCATTAACGCTCATTTCAGTCATGCAGGGGGCGTTTGTTATCGCCAGGGCAACCCAGTCCGAAGCGTATTACAAACAAGCTATTGCTGGAGTGATCGCAATGCTCAAATAAATACCGCCTGGCTTTTGGGAGAAGAGAGAATGAATAACGGTCTGCCCGTTACCCTGAATTTGTTTTCGGTGTTGAAGAATATAGATAGCGTCGCCTGGGAAGCCCACAGCACGCTTGATCGCAAGGATGCGCGCATTTTTGAACTTTTTCAGGATGATTCAGGGCAGCGCATCGCGCTAGTGCATTGCGCGCCGGGGGCATCTGCAAAATCTCATCTCCATACGGGGCATGAAACGTTTCTGATTCTGGATGGCACCTTTGAAGACGATAACGGTGTTTACCACCCCGGTGAGCTAATCTGCTACGCACCAGGCAGCGAGCACGCCTGGCGAACGCCGCAAGGCGCGCTCATCTATGCAGTCTGGGGCGGCCGCGTTGAAGCCGCTCTTACGGATGTCGCCGCATGAAACTGATGCTAACTCAGGCCAGAATATTATTCCTGGCGGCAGACCCGAACAAAATTACGGCTCAGCTTCGTGGCGAATCTCTTTCGCTGGCGCAGGCCAGGCCGCTGCGCGATAACATTTCCACCGATGAAATCACCCCTATCCCGGCGCTAGCCTACTACGACGAACGACTGGGAGCATTCGCCTGGACGGGCCTGAAGTGCGGCGCTGAAAATCCGATAGGAAAAAATGCCATCGTTGAGGCAGGGATGAACGTCGTGGTTGGCGGACTGCGCTACGGTAAAGGCTCATCCCGCGAGCATAGCCCGGTTGCGGAGAAGGCAGCCGGCGTACAGCTGGTCATCGCCGAAAGTTTTGAACGTATCTACCGGCAAAACGCCGATAATATAGGTTTGCTCACCTCCACTAACATGGCGCTGGTGGACAAACTGGCGCGCGGAGAAGCGCTCACCCTTGAAGAGATTGTCGCTGACCGGGAAGAGAGCGCCCGGCGCGTTATCCAGTCCGGCGGGCTGCTGGCCTGGTGGAAAGGGCAGATGGAGAAAAGCGGTCTGCCGCCTTTAGCCGCCACGAGCGAGCCGAAACCGATGACGCTGGGGGAGAAAATCATTGCCCGCCATCGTCTGGAGCAGGGAGATTTCCCCGGCACCGCGCTACTGCTGCGCCCGGACTGGCGCTTTATCCATGAGTATTACACCGCCATGTGTGGCCATATGCTGAAACGGACTTTTGGCCGCGAGCTGACCCTGTGGCAGCCGGATTCGATCATCACCTTTGAAGATCACCTGCCGTACATGCATCAAAGCAAAGTGCATATTGACGGGCAGCTTACCGGCGACCTGGAGCACCTGCTGGCGGCTCACCGGGCGTTTACCCAAACGTGGGGATTGACGGCACACCGATACAACCCGGACGGCGAGGGTGCAGAAGGTATCTCCCATGCGCTGATGGCGGAGCGCCACGCCCTGCCTGGGCAGCTTATCATCGGCACCGATTCCCACACCCCACACTGTGGTGCGCTGGGCTGTTTGGCTGTGGGCGTCGGCAGCACCGATATGGCAGGCAGCATGGTTACCGGCGCTTTTCGTATGACGCCGCCGGAAACGGTGAAAGTAGTGTTCACCGGTACGCTGCCGGAAGGCACTGGCGCGAAAGATATGGTACTGCACCTGCTGGCAACGGAGTGGATCCGTCAGGGAGGTGGTATTGGCAAAATCTTTGAATTTTGTGGTGAGGCCGTCGAGGGATTATCGGTGGACGAACGCGCCACGCTCACCAATATGGTGGCAGAGTTGGGTGGCGTTTCAGGACTGGTGGCGCCCGATGCGCAGACTGTTGCCTTCCTGAAGGCCCGTCGCGGAATCGATTTCACCATTGAAGCGTGGATGCGTAGCGATGAGGGCGCGCATTACGCCTCAACAATGGTGATTGACTGCATCGATCTTGCGCCAATGATTGCACTGCCGGGCGATCCGGGTAATGGACTGGCGCTGTCGTCTTTGAGCGAGCCGGTTAAAATTGATATTGCCTACGGCGGTTCATGTACTGCGGGCAAGCGGGATGATTTTGATGAATATCATGCGGTGCTGGATTGGGCTTTATCCAGGGGTAAACAACTGCCGCCGGATGTGACGCTCTACCTACAGTTTGGCACCATGGATGTCTACGACTACTGTCGCGAGCAAGGGTATCTGGAGACGTTCCATCAGGCTGGGGCGATACTGCTCAAACCTGCCTGCGGTGCCTGCGCAAACTGCGGCCCCGGATCGTCGGTGGATGCTGGGCAGGTCACTATCAGCGCCATTAATCGAAATTTTCCTGGCCGCTCAGGTCCGGGGAAAGTCTGGCTAGGCAGCCCTTCGACGGTGGTCGCCAGCGCAATAAAGGGTGAAATAACCTCATTTAATGATTTAAAACGTCAGTACCGTTAATTCTACTTACTTACAATCAGCTCATTAACAGGGTGCAAGACATCATGAAACCGTTTTATCATTTTTCGGATGAAGAAAACAAAGAATTAACCCGCTTCTTCCAGCAAATTGTTGTTAATCCTTATACGGATTATCAGGCGTTTAAGCTTGCGGTTGCTGAGATTTGTTATTTTAGAGGCGTACCAGGCTTTTTTGTCGATATTTGTACCGCAATTAAAAATGAACGCGAGTCGGGCGTAAGTGATATTCATGTATTACGCAATTGCCCACGGGATATCGACTTGCCTGAGTTGGATCCGGAAAATCCCATTAGCGATAAATATAAAAAGAAAAAAACATTTATCGGCGAGGTACTGCTGGAATGTTTTTCGCTGCTAACCGATACACCGTTATTAGCCTACGGCAGCCGTAATAATGGAGATTTCTTTACCGATGTTATTGCTATTCGCAAATACAGCGGGCAATTAACGGGTTTTAGCGATAGTGAACTGGTCTACCATAACGACCGTACCGCTCACGCGGTACGCGCTGATTTCGTCACGCTTTTGGGTCTACGCAGCCCGGACGAGGAGCTGATTTTTACCGGCTATATTGACGGCAAAGCCATTCTGGCGCACCTGACGGACGACCAGCAGGCGGCGCTTCGCCAGCCGTGGTATCGCACCCAGTTTGACGTTTACTCCCGTGAAACCAACCGCCGTCAGGTGAGCTCGCCGGATCACGCCATTTTGAAAAATCACCATAGCATTCGTTACCTGGATACGTTGACTCACGTTGCGCCAGAGGCGCCCAATGAGGCAAAAGACGCCCTGATTGCTTTTATGCAGGCGATGACCAAAGCGGATAAACAGCGCCACCGGATTTTGCAGGGCGACCTTTTAACCTTCGCCAACCAGGATGGATTGCACAACCGGGAAAAAATTGAAATTAAGGATAAAGAGAATGCCGCGCGCCGCTGGCTATTAAAAACCTATGCATTCCGCGATCGGCAAACTGCCGAGAAATATCAGGAACACTGGCATAACGGTATTTTTGGCCGGGTTGAAGATTAGTCCGCTTCGCAAAATTTATTTCTTTATTTAACGGAACATGTACGATGAGAAACGTCGCCGATCGCGTAAAGCGTATAGGGTTATCAGAAACCTATGCCATTCTCGATAAAGTTAAAACCATGCAGGCGGAAGGGAAAGTTATTTATGATTTAGGCGGCGGCGAGCCTGATTTCGCCACACCAAATCATATTACTAATTACACTATAACGGCGATGAAAAATGGCATGACCCATTACACCGCCAGTAAAGGTACGCCTGGATTATTAAAAGCCATCGCCAGCCAGCTCTTTGAAGAAAACCAGCTGCCGGTTCAGTGGAATAAAAATATTATTGTGACGCCTTCGGCGAAACACGCGCTGTTTATTACGCTGATGACGCTGCTGAATCCTGGCGATGAAATCGTGATCCCCACCCCCTGCTGGGTGAGCTATATCGCAATGGCGGAAATGGCCGGGGCGAAGCCGGTGACCCTGCCGCTGGCAAAAGAGAATCAGTTCTTCCTCACCCGTCAGGCGCTAGAAAGTTGCATCACCGCGAAAACCCGCGTGCTGTTGCTTAATAACCCGAACAACCCCACCGGGCGGGTGTTAACAACAGAGGAGATCGACGCGGTCTGCCAGGTCGCGCAGAAGCATGACCTGTTCGTGGTGATGGATGAAATTTACGAACATATCCGCTATCTGCCGGGGCGCCATCGTAGCCTCGCGGCGGAACCCGGCATGTTTGAGCGTACCGTCACTATCAGCGGTTTCTCCAAAGCCTGGGCGATGACCGGCTGGCGGCTCGGCTACCTCAGCGCGCCGGAAACTCTGCTCAATGAAATTCTTAAAGTTCAGCAGCACAGCGTGGGATGCGCCGGCTCCTTCGTGCAGCAGGGCGGGTTGGCCGCGCTGATTGGTGACCGTCAGCCGATGCTGGATATGGTGGCGCACTACCGTCAGCGCAGGGATCTGGTGGTAAACCGGCTAAACGCCATTCCGGGGATCGCCTGCCGGGCGCCGGAGGGAGGACTGTACGTTTACGCCGACATCAGCGGCCTGGGTATGGGGGACGCCCGGGCTGTAACACACTGGCTGCTGACTCACGCCCATGTTGCCGTCACGCCGGGTACCGCATTCGGCAAGGAGGAATCCAGCGCGATTCGCCTGTCGTTTGCCGGGGCGACTGACACGCTTATCGCCGCGCTGGATAGCATCAGCCAGGCGCTCGCTGACTGCCCGTATCCGCTACAGCAGGTGGCGTCATGAGCGAAGCGCTTCGAATCGCCATTATTGGCAATGGCCCTCGGGCGCTTTCGGTACTTGAACGCCTCGCCGCGCGTTTACAGGACCAGCCGGACGCCGGGGTGGAAATCCACTATATCGATAAACAGCACCCCGGAACGGGCCGTATCTGGCGCCAGGAACAGGATGCCGCTTTCGTCATGAATACCGTAGCGGAAGAAGTCTCCGCCTTTTCCGGCGAAGGCGACGTGGCAACGGCTCGTCCAGGCTGCGGCCCTTCGCTCGCCGCCTGGTGGCGTGCCACGCGGGACGACTTCCCTGGCGAGAATGCCTGGGCGCCGCGTGCGCTGTATGGCGAATATATGCACTTCGTTCTGAACTGCATCAAAGCCTCGTTTAGCCCGGCGCAGCGCTTTTGCCCTCGACAGGCGGAGGTAACAGACATAGTGCCGTTGAATAATAGCCGGGCGGTGCTGTTATTTCGCGATGGTGAAACCCTCACGGTAGACCGCGTGGTTATTGCCAGCGGCCATCCCCGTAACAGCCTGAGCGAACAGGAGCAGCGCTGGCAGGCCTATGCAGACACTCATCCGTCGCTGCGCTGGGTGCCTGGCGATTCAGCCGCCGATATGCCGCTGGAGGAGATCGCCCCCGGCAGCGCCGTCGGCATTTTAGGACTGGGGCTGTCGTTTCTGGATGTCATGGCGGCGTTAACCACCGGGCGCGGCGGCCAGTTTATTGAGCAGGCCGATGGCTCACTGCGCTATCAACCCTCCGGGCGCGAGCCGCGTCTGGTGGCCGGTTCACGCAGTAGTCTGCCCATCCCCGGCCGTGGGCGTAACCAGAAGCCCGCTAACTTCCGCTATCAAAGCGTGCTTTTTACCCAGGAGCGTGCCGAGGCCCTGGCCGCCCGCGGACAACTCGATTTTGATCGCGACGTGCTGCCGCTGCTGATGGCAGAGGTCAACCTGACCTGGTACGCCACCACGCTGCGCCAGCGTTTTGGCCTTTCCGCCGAGCTGGAATTTCGTGCCTGCGCGCAGGCGCTGGAGGTTGAGGCGTTTGATAGCCTGCCGGACATCGCCGCGCGCTTTGGCCTCACCGATGTGCCTGCACTGGATATTTATCAGCTCGGCGATCCCTTTCGTGAGCGCCGGTTCATCTCCGCGAGCCATTTCCATGCCGCGCTGCGCGAAGAGCTGGTTCGCGATAGTGAACACGCGGAGGGAGGTAACGTGGATAACCCGCTTAAGGCAGCGCTGGATACGCTGCGCGATACTCGCGGGCTGGTGCGCAGAGTGGTGGATTTCGGCGGTCTGGCTCCGGCCTCGTTTCGCGATGCGTTTCTCTCCCGCTACTCCCCGGTGAGTGCGCTGCTTTCCGCCGGGCCGCCGCGCTACCGAACCCGTCAAATGCTCGCTCTGATTGACGCCGGCATTCTGGCTGTCGTCGGGCCGCGTATGCAGATCACCTGCGGCGTGGAAAGCGCTGCTTTTGAGCTCTCTTCCCCACAGGTGGAAGGGGCCGTGTGGCGCGTAGAGACGCTGCTGGACGCCAGGGTGCCGGGGCAGGATCTGACGCGGGATCTATCGCCGCTGACTCAGGCGCTGCGCCAGCGTGGTCTCTGGCAAAACTTCACCGTGGAAGATGCCGATACCCGCTTTCAGACCGGCGGCGTGGCGGTTACCCGCGCGCCATATCATCCCCTTAACCAGCAGGGGAAGGCGGTTCCCCAGCTTTACGTTATTGGTATTCCCAGCGAACACACGCGCTGGTTTATGTCCGCTGGCAGCAGCCGCCCGGGCTATTGGACTGATTTTATCTGCGATGCGGATGCCATTGCAGAACACATCTTAACGGCGCTACCCGCTGCCGATCTTAAGCAGGAATAAAGACGATGAAAAAAATGGCGTTACTGATGTTGGATTTTCTCAATGAGATAGTCCATCCCGATGGCGTATACGCGCAGATGGGTTACTACCAGCAGGTGCGGGAAAAAGGGGTGATTAAACAGGCTGCTCAGGCGCTGGCAGGGGCGCGTGCCGCTCATACTCCGGTGGTGCATGTGGTGGTTGGTTTTTCTGAAAACTACGTTGAATGCCCAACCGGCTCCGAGGTTTTTGATATCGCACGTCGCAACCGGCTTTTGCGTTTTGACACCTGGTCGACGGATATCGTCGAAGCGCTGGCACCGCTGCCGGAGGAGAGCATTGTCCGCAAGCATCGGGTTGATCCGTTTTACCAGACCAGCCTTGAATTGACGCTGCGAAGCATGGGCGTGGACACGCTGGTGCTGGCCGGTGTTTCTACCGAGTTTGTGGTGCTGGCGACGGCGATGAGCGCCCACGATCGCGGTTTTCACGTCGTCGTGCTGGAAGATGCCGTTGCGGCGGTGAATAACGTGAAACATCTGGCGGCTCTGGAGGTGATTGGCAGTACCGCTGAACGGCGAAAAACCGCCGATCTTTTCCCGGCTCGCCGGACGTTTAATGCCACTCAGGAGGCCCTCTGATGACAGAAGTTGCAACGACTCTGCTGCGCGGCGCGCGCCACCGCTGGAAAGTGTTGGGTATTGGCGTAGCGGCCAACGCCTGTTTCTCAATGGTGGTAGGAGGCTTGCCGGCGACGGCGGTCTTTATGCGTGCCGATTACAACATCAGCAATGCCGAGCTGGGGTTCGTGCTTGGGATGCTGGGATTGGGGATCGCGATTAGCGAGCTGCCCTGGGGGCTTTTGACCGACCGCTGGGGCGACCGTCCGATCCTGCTGACCGGCTTGTTAAGTACCGGCGCGATGTTGCTGCTGATGGCGGCCTTTGCCGCGCCGCATAACGGTTTTATTCCCGCATACGGCCTGCTTATTACCGGAGTGTTGTTTATCGGACTGCTTGGCAGCAGCGTAAACGGCTCCAGCGGCAGGGCGATCATGGCCTGGTTTCAGGAGGGGGAGCGCGGTCTGGCGATGAGTATCCGTCAGACCGCGGTACCGATGGGCTATGGGATTGGCGCGTTACTTCTCCCCTGGCTGGCGGCTACATGGGGGTTTGTAACGATGTTTATCGTCTCTGCGCTGCTGTGCGCCGTAGTGGGTTTTTATGCCTGGCTGTGGTTGCACGAGCCGGATCGCGTCGGGGGCAATACGGCTCAGGCCGCTACTGCGTCTGCCGTACCGGGCAAAGGACCGCTGTACGATCCTGCCATCTGGAAAATCGTGCTGGCAATCGGCATTCTCTGCGGGCCGCAGTTCGCGCTGCTCACTTTCGGATCGGTCTTCCTGCACGACTTCGCCCATATCGACGTGGCCGTAGTGTCCGTGTGCCTGGCGGTTATCCAGGTTGGGGCGATGGTGTCGCGTATCTGGAGCGGACGCTGGACGGACAAAAATAAAAACCGTAAGCGTTATCTCAAAAGCTGCACGCTGATAAGCATTCTGGCTTTTGTGCTGCTGAGCGTGCTGGTAGGCATCTGGCCGACTCTGCCGCATCAGGGAGCAACCCTTGCCTTACTGGCGGCGCTATTTATCCTCTCCGGCGTGGTGGTCTCAGCCTGGCATGGCGTGGCCTATACCGAGCTGGCGTCAATGGCGGGGGCAAAACGCGCCGGAACAGCGCTGGCAATGGGCAACACCAGCGTGTTCGTGGTGATGTTTATCACTCCGATCGCTATCCCTTGGATGCAAACGCACTTTAGCTGGAGCAGCGTCTGGCTCGCCTCAGCGGCGTGTGCGGTTATTGCGCTCTGGTTTTTCCCGAAAGTGGAGAAAAAGCAGGAGAACGCAGCATGAGCGCGCATGTGACCGGTGGTAAATATTGCCCGATGCCGCAGCCTGAACTGCCGAACCGCCAGTGGCCGACACGCGCGCTGCTCCACGCACCACGCTGGTGTAGCGTTGATCTGCGCGACGGCAACCAGGCGCTGCCGGAGCCAATGAACCCTCAGCAAAAGCGGGCACTTTATCAGCAGTTGGTAGCGATGGGCTACAAAGAGATTGAAGTAGGTTTTCCCGCCGCCTCGGAAACCGACTACCAGTTTGTACGAACCCTGATAGACGACGGGTTGATCCCCGATGACGTACGCATCCAGGTGCTGACGCAGGCGCGAGAAAACCTTATCGCCGACACCGTTGCCGCCCTGAGTGGGGTAAAAGAGGCGGTGGTGCATCTCTATAACTCTACGTCGTTACAGCAGCGCGAGCAGGTCTTTAATCTCAGCCGCGCTGGGGTGATCGAACTGGCGCTACAGGGCGTGCGCTGGCTGCTGGAGGAGATGGCAAAGGTGGAGCAAAATTGGGTGCTGGAGTACTCCCCGGAGAGTTTTACTGCCACCGAGATGGATTTTGCGCTGGAGATTTGCAACGCGGTTATCGACCTGTGGGTGGGGAAGACGGGGCGGGAGGTGATCATCAACCTGCCTGCTACCGTTGAGCTGGCTTCGCCAAACGTCTATGCCGACCAGATTGAATGGATCTCAGGTAAGCTTCGCCACCGCCAGAAGGTGACGCTTTGCGTGCATCCTCATAACGATCGCGGTTGCGCGGTGGCGGCAGCGGAAATGGCGTTGCTTGCGGGCGCTGAACGTGTAGAAGGCACACTGTTTGGCAACGGCGAACGTACCGGCAATGTCGATCTGGTCACGCTGGGGTTAAACCTGTTGGTGCAGGGCGTCGATCCGCTGATTGATTTCAGCCAGCTTCCGCAGGTGGTGAATGTCTATGAGTCGGCGACGGGAATGACGGTGCCGCCGCGCCATCCCTACGCCGGAAGCCTGGTATTCACCGCCTTTTCCGGTTCGCATCAGGATGCGATCCGCAAATCAATGGAGCTGCAAAAATACCGCACCCGTTGGGATGTGCCCTATTTACCCCTCGACCCGCACGATATTGGCCGTAGCTATGAAGGGATCATCCGCATCAATGGTCAGTCGGGCAAAGGAGGACTAGGTTACCTGCTGGATTATTATTACGGCATTCGCCCGCCGCGCCCGCTGCTTATTCGCTTTCAGCAGCATATACAGACGCTGGCTGACGCCAGTAACCAGGAGCTGGAGCACACGTTTCTGCACCAGCAATTTCACGCGTTTTTTGCGACCAGTGACAGTATTAGCGAAGCGCATCCCGGCGGTATGCCCGCAGAATTTCACCCCCAGTGGGATAGCCACCGGCTGGGAGCATCACAGGTGATGAGCTATGTCTGGGGAACGTGGCAGGGCGAACTGGTATACGGTATCGGGCTGGATATTAGTGAAGAGAAAAGCCGCCACCGTGCCTGGTGGCAGCTGTTGCGCTCGCTGCCGGTGAGCGTGAGCAGCGTGCCGCTTTAACACACTTGTGCCGCACAAGCTTCATGCGGCGCGAGTTTTTAGCGCTTCTCCCACCCGTTCGCCTGCGCCGTAAACCCTAACGCCTGCATAAACGCCGCCATCACGCCGCGATCCTCCACGCCCACGTCGGCCATCCACCAGGAGGTCACGCTCGGGTTTTCGCGGATCACCTCTTCAATTAAATACTGCCCGACCCCACGGCGGCGGGTCACGTCGCGCACGCGAAGCGAGTCCAGCGCGCCTTCCGTGCCGCTCAGCGTTACGCGAACGGCGGCCAGCAGGCGCTCGTTAAAGCGCGCGGCATAAATGCGGTGGTTCTCATCGACCGCCAACGACGAAGGGGAATATTCCGGCCAGATCTTGCCCAGGTCGATATGATCCTGTTCGCTAAAGGTCACCAGACGAACGATAGTCAGTTTCATTAGCTGCTTGTCCAAATCAAAAAAAGTAGGGCCAGTGTACTCAATTTATTTGCTCAGGCGCGTTCTCTTTTTATTCCCGTTTGCCAGGTGATTCGTTTTTTAGCGGCGACATGGGCAGTTCGAAAACACATGGATTGAAAAATAAGCAGGATTTTAACCTGAAGGGCAGTGATTTATTCCGCGCATTGTACCGTTATTTTATGCTGCAAAACGCGCTTTTATTTGTTTATCTCTGCCTGAATTCAGAATATTATCTTTCCTTAATCTCCTGAAAAATAGAGATATTAGTCTGGTTTTTGATAAGAAACCGCGCTAAACCCTTAAAGGCACTGGTAAAAATAGCGTTGTTCATTAAAAGTACAGAATGCTTTTTAACCATAATAAAACAAAATATAAACATCACTTCACGAATGGGGATTCTGAGATGAAAAGGAACGCGAAGACGTTAATCGCGGGGATGGTCGCACTGTCGATCTCGCATATCGCTATGGCGGAGGACATTAAAGTTGCGGTAGTGGGTGCGATGTCCGGTCCTGTTGCCCAGTGGGGTGACATGGAGTTCAACGGTGCGCGGCAGGCCATAAAAGACATCAACGCTAAGGGCGGCATCAAAGGCGACAAGCTGGTGGGCGTGGAATATGACGACGCCTGCGATCCGAAACAGGCCGTCGCGGTCGCCAACAAAATCGTTAACGATGGCATCCAGTATGTCATTGGCCACCTCTGCTCGTCCTCCACGCAGCCCGCGTCCGACATCTACGAGGACGAAGGCATTCTGATGATCACCCCGGGCGCCACCAACCCGGAGCTGACCCAGCGCGGCTATCAGCACATCATGCGTACCGCCGGCCTGGACTCTTCTCAGGGACCGACCGCCGCCAAATATATCCTTGAGACCGTCAAGCCACAGCGTATCGCCATCATTCATGACAAGCAGCAGTATGGCGAAGGTCTGGCGCGCTCCGTGCAGGACGGCCTGAAAAAAGGCGGCGCGAACATCGTCTTCTTCGACGGCATTACCGCCGGTGAAAAAGACTTCTCCGCGCTGATCGCCCGCCTGCAAAAAGAGAATATCGACTTCGTCTACTACGGCGGCTACTACCCGGAAATGGGCCAGATGCTGCGCCAGGCGCGCGCCACCGGCCTGAAAACCCAGTTTATGGGGCCAGAGGGGGTGGGCAATGCCTCTCTGTCCAACATCGCGGGGGATTCTGCCGAAGGCATGCTGGTCACTATGCCAAAACGCTATGACCAGGATCCGGCCAACAAGGCTATCGTGGATGCGCTCAAGGCGCAGAAGAAAGATCCGAGCGGACCGTACGTCTGGATCACCTACGCGGCCGTGCAGTCTCTGGCAACGGCAATGGACCGTACCGGCAGCAAAGAACCGCTGGATCTGGTGAAAGATTTAAAAGCACACGGGGCGAACACCGTGATTGGGCCGCTGAACTGGGATGAGAAAGGCGATCTGAAGGGATTTGAATTTGGTGTCTTTAAGTGGCACGCCGACGGGTCTTCCTCGGTCGCCAAATAATTATCCCACCGCCCGGCTCTCCGGGCGGGTATAAAAAGGTTTGCATATGTCCGAGCAGTTTCTCTACTTTTTGCAGCAGATGTTTAACGGCGTCACGCTGGGAAGCACCTACGCGCTGATCGCCATCGGCTATACGATGGTTTACGGCATTATCGGCATGATCAACTTCGCCCACGGCGAGGTGTACATGATCGGTAGCTACGTCTCCTTTATGATCATCGCCGCGCTGATGATGATGGGCATCGACAGCAGCTGGCTGCTGGTGGCCGCCGGGTTTGTCGGCGCGATTGTGATCGCCAGCGCCTACGGCTGGAGCATTGAGCGCGTGGCCTACCGGCCGGTGCGCAGCTCCAAGCGCCTGATTGCGCTGATTTCCGCGATTGGTATGTCGATCTTCCTGCAAAACTACGTCAGCCTGACTGAAGGCTCACGCGACGTGGCGCTGCCAAGCCTGTTTAACGGTCAGTGGATTGTGGGAGCCAGCGAAAACTTCTCTGCCTCTGTCACCACCATGCAGCTGGTTATCTGGGTTGTCACTTTCCTGGCGATGCTGGCCCTGACCGTTTTCATCCGCTACTCCCGCATGGGACGCGCCTGCCGCGCCTGTGCGGAAGATCTGAAGATGGCGAGTCTGCTCGGCATCAACACCGACCGCGTCATCGCTCTGACCTTCGTGATTGGCGCCGCAATGGCGGCGGTGGCGGGGGTTCTGCTCGGCCAGTTCTACGGCGTAATTAACCCGTACATCGGCTTTATGGCCGGGATGAAAGCCTTCACCGCGGCGGTACTGGGCGGTATCGGCAGCATTCCGGGCGCGATGATCGGTGGCCTGATCCTGGGCGTGGCGGAGGCGCTCTCCTCGGCGTACCTGAGCACCGAGTATAAAGACGTGGTGTCGTTTGCCCTGCTGATTCTGGTTCTGCTGGTGATGCCTACCGGTATTCTGGGCCGTCCGGAGGTAGAGAAAGTATGAAACCGATGCATTTTGCTATGGCGCTGCTCTCTGCCGCCATGTTCTTCGTACTGGCGGGCGTCTTTATGGGCGTCCAGTTAGGGCTGGACGGCACGAAGCTGGTGGTCGATACCGCCCCCGACATCCGCTGGCAGTGGGTGTTTATCGGCACCGCCGTGGTGTTTCTGTTCCAGCTGCTGCGTCCGCTGTTCCAGAAGACGCTGAAAAACGTCTCCGGGCCGAAGTTCGTTCTGCCGGCGATCGACGGTACCACGGTAAAGCAGAAGCTGTTCCTCGTGGCACTGCTGGTGGCTGCCGTGGCATGGCCGTTTATGGTGTCGCGCGGCACGGTGGACATCGCCACCCTGACCATGATTTACGTGATCCTCGGCCTCGGTCTGAACGTGGTGGTGGGGCTGTCCGGCCTGCTGGTGCTGGGCTACGGCGGTTTCTACGCTATCGGCGCGTACACCTTCGCACTGCTGAACCACTATTACGGCCTCGGCTTCTGGACCTGTCTGCCGCTGGCGGGGCTGGTCTCTGCCGCCGCAGGCTTCCTGCTCGGCTTCCCGGTGCTGCGCCTGCGCGGTGACTACCTGGCTATTGTGACCTTAGGCTTCGGCGAAATCGTCCGTATCCTGCTGCTCAACAACACCGAAGTGACCGGCGGGCCGAACGGCATCAGCCAGATCCCGAAGCCGACCTTCTTCGGCCTGGAGTTCAGCCGTACCGCCCGCGAAGGCGGCTGGGATACCTTCAGCAACTTCTTTGGCATCAAATATGACCCGTCCGACCGCGTGATCTGGCTCTACCTGGTGGCGCTGCTGCTGGTGGTCATTACCCTGTTCGTGATCAACCGCCTGCTGCGCATGCCGCTGGGCCGCGCGTGGGAAGCGCTGCGCGAAGATGAGATCGCCTGCCGCTCTCTGGGCCTGAACCCGACCCGCATCAAGCTGACCGCGTTCACCATCAGCGCCGCGTTTGCCGGTTTTGCCGGCACGCTGTTCGCCGCGCGTCAGGGCTTCGTCAGCCCCGAGTCGTTCACCTTTGCCGAATCGGCCTTTGTGCTGGCGATTGTGGTGCTCGGCGGGATGGGCTCGCAGTTCGCCGTGATCCTCGCGGCCATCCTGCTGGTGGTCTCCCGCGAGCTGATGCGCGACTTTAACGAATACAGCATGCTGATGCTGGGTGGTTTGATGGTGCTGATGATGATCTGGCGTCCGCAGGGTCTGCTGCCGATGACGCGTCCACAGCTGAAGCTTAAGCGTGCGGAAGCGAAAGGAGAGCAGGCATGAGTCAGCCATTATTATCCGTTAACGGTCTGATGATGCGTTTTGGCGGCCTGCTGGCGGTCAACAACGTAAACCTGGATCTGCATAAAAAAGAGATCGTCTCCCTGATTGGCCCGAACGGCGCGGGGAAAACCACGGTCTTCAACTGCCTGACCGGTTTCTACAAGCCGACGGGCGGCACCATCATGCTGCGCGACCAGCACCTGGAAGGGCTGCCGGGCCAGCAGATTGCCCGCATGGGCGTGGTGCGTACCTTCCAGCACGTGCGGCTGTTCCGCGAGATGACGGTGATTGAGAACCTGCTGGTGGCACAGCATCAGCAGCTCAAAACCGGCCTGTTCTCTGGCCTGCTGAAAACCCCGGCCTTCCGCCGCACGCAGGAGGAGGCGCTCGATCGCGCCGCCACCTGGCTCGACCGTATCGGCCTGCTCCAGCACGCCAACCGGCAGGCGAGCAACCTGGCCTATGGCGACCAGCGTAGGCTGGAGATTGTGCGCTGCATGGTGACCCAGCCGGAGATCCTGATGCTCGACGAACCGGCTGCGGGCCTCAACCCGAAAGAGACCAAAGAGCTGGACGAGCTGATTGCCGAGCTGCGCGATCATCACGACACCACCATCCTGCTGATTGAGCACGACATGAAGCTGGTGATGGGCATTTCGGACCGTATCTACGTGGTAAACCAGGGCACGCCGCTGGCAAACGGCACGCCGGAAGAGATCCGCAACAACCCGGACGTGATCCGCGCATACCTTGGTGAGGCATAAGATGGAAAAAGCGATGTTAACGTTCGACAAGGTCAATGCGCACTACGGCAAGATCCAGGCGCTGCACGACGTCAGCCTGCACATCAATCAGGGGGAAATCGTCACCCTGATTGGCGCCAACGGCGCGGGAAAAACCACGCTGCTCGGCACCCTGTGCGGCGACCCGCGCGCCACCAGCGGGCGGATTGTGTTTGATGGCAAAGACATTACCGACTGGCAGACCGCCAAAATTATGCGTGAAGCGGTGGCGATTGTCCCGGAAGGGCGCCGCGTCTTCTCGCGCATGACGGTGGAAGAGAACCTGGCGATGGGCGGCTTTTTTGCTGACCGCGACCAGTATCACACCCGCATAAAATGGGTGTACGAACTCTTCCCGCGCCTGTGGGAACGCCGCATCCAGCGTGCGGGCACTATGTCCGGCGGTGAACAGCAGATGCTGGCGATTGGCCGCGCGCTGATGAGCCAGCCGCGCCTGCTGCTGCTGGACGAACCGTCGCTCGGTCTTGCGCCGATCATCATCCAGCAGATTTTCGACACCATTGAGCAGCTGCGCAAAGAGGGGATGACCATCTTCCTCGTTGAGCAGAACGCCAACCAGGCGCTGAAGCTCGCCGATCGCGGCTACGTGCTGGAGAATGGTCGCGTGGTGCTCGAGGATACCGGCGACGCGCTGCTGGCGAACGAAGCGGTGCGGAGCGCGTACCTGGGCGGCTGAGCCGTCTGTAGTGTCCGGTGGCGCTACGCTTACCGGGCCTACGGATACCCTCCAGGCCGGGTAAGGCGCAGCCGCCACCCGGCTTTTTTCATATTAACCCCTTCACACAACCATCATCCCCCTGACGCCTGGTCGTCATTTATCTGTAAACAAACAGTTATTTTTCTGTCATTCGAGCATGTCATGTTACCTCGCGAGCACAAAACGCGTGATATCGCGCATCCGGCATAATAAGAGAGATGACAATGACATCGTTACGACACACGGCTTTGGGTCTGGCAATCGGTCTGGCTTTTGCGACGAACGCAATGGCCGTGACCACCATTCCGTTCTGGCATTCCATGGAAGGGGAGTTGGGTAAAGAGGTTGACTCCCTGGCGCAGCGTTTCAACGACACCCACCCGGATTACAAAATTGTGCCGGTGTACAAAGGCAACTACGAGCAGAGCCTGAGCGCGGGCATCGCCGCCTTCCGTACCGGCAACGCACCTGCGCTGTTGCAGGTGTATGAAGTCGGCACCGCGACCATGATGGCCTCGAAAGCCATCAAGCCGGTCTACGAAGTGTTCAAAGACGCGGGCATCAACTTTGACGAATCCCAGTTCGTGCCGACCGTCTCCGGTTACTACACCGATTCCAAAACCGGCCACCTGCTGTCCCAGCCGTTTAACAGCTCCACGCCGGTGCTGTACTACAACAAAGATGCCTTCAAAAAAGCGGGCCTGGATCCGGAGCAGCCGCCAAAAACCTGGCAGGATCTGGCCGAGTACACCGCGAAGCTGAAAGCGGCGGGCATGAAGTGCGGCTACGCCAGCGGCTGGCAGGGCTGGATCCAGATTGAAAACTTCAGCGCCTGGCACGGCCTGCCGGTTGCCACCAAAAATAACGGCTTCGACGGCACCGACGCGGTACTGGAGTTCAACAAGCCGGAGCAGGTGAAGCACATCGCGCTGCTGGCGGATCTGAACAAGAAGGGCGACTTCAGCTACTTCGGGCGTAAAGACGAATCCACCGAGAAGTTCTATAACGGCGACTGCGCCATTACCACCGCGTCTTCCGGCTCGCTGGCGGATATCCGTCACTACGCCAAATTCAACTACGGCGTGGGCATGATGCCGTACGACGCCGACGTAAAAGGCGCGCCGCAGAACGCCATCATCGGCGGGGCCAGCCTGTGGGTGATGCAGGGCAAAGACGCCGGCACCTACAAGGGCGTGGCGGAGTTCCTCGACTTCCTGGCGAAGCCGGAAAACGCGGCCGAATGGCACCAGAAAACCGGCTATCTGCCGATCACCAAAGCCGCGTATGACCTGACCCGCGAGCAGGGCTTCTACAGCAAAAACCCGGGCGCGGATATCGCGACGCGTCAGATGATGAACAAGCCGCCGCTGCCGTTCACCAAAGGCCTGCGTCTGGGCAACATGCCGCAGATCCGCACCATCGTGGATGAAGAGCTGGAAAGCGTGTGGACCGGGAAGAAAACCCCGCAGCAGGCGCTGGACTCTGCGGTAGAGCGCGGCAATCAGCTGCTGCGCCGCTTTGAGCAGTCGACGAAATCGTAATCGCTGAAACGCCCGGTGGCGCTTCGCTTACCGGGCCTACGACGTGCCCCATCCAGGCCGGGTAAGGCGCAGCCGCCACCCGGCATTGTTCAGGAATCAAATCTCCATGTCCTCATCTCGTCCGGTGTTCCGATCCCGTTGGCTGCCGTACCTGCTGGTCGCGCCTCAGCTGATCATCACCGTTATCTTCTTCATCTGGCCTGCGGGCGAAGCGCTGTGGTACTCGGTACAAAGCGTCGATCCGTTCGGGCTGTCCAGCCAGTTCGTTGGGCTGGACAACTTTACGGCGCTGTTCCACGACAGCTATTACCTGGACTCCTTCTGGACGACGATCAGGTTCAGCGCGCTGGTGACCGTGAGCGGCCTTGTCGCGTCGCTGTTTTTCGCCGCGCTGGTGGATTACGTGGTGCGCGGCAGCCGCCTGTATCAGACCCTGATGCTGCTGCCTTACGCCGTGGCCCCCGCCGTGGCTGCCGTGCTGTGGATCTTCCTGTTTAACCCCGGACGCGGGCTGATTACCCATTTTCTGGCGGAATTCGGCTATGACTGGAACCACGCCCAGAACAGCGGTCAGGCGATGTTCCTCGTGGTGTTCGCCTCGGTGTGGAAGCAGATCAGCTATAACTTCCTGTTCTTCTTCGCCGCGCTGCAATCCATTCCGCGTTCGCTGGTAGAGGCCGCCGCCATCGACGGCGCAGGGCCGGTGCGCCGCTTCTTCAGGCTGTCGCTGCCGCTGATCGCCCCGGTCAGCTTCTTCCTGCTGGTGGTTAACCTGGTGTACGCCTTCTTCGATACCTTCCCGGTGATCGACGCCGCCACTGCGGGCGGTCCGGTGCAGGCGACCACCACGCTTATCTACAAGATCTACCGCGAAGGGTTTGCCGGACTCGATCTCTCGGCCTCTGCCGCGCAGTCCGTCGTGCTGATGTTCCTCGTCATCATCCTCACGGTAGTGCAGTTCCGCTATGTCGAAAGTAAGGTGCGCTACCAATGATTGAGAACCGTCGCGGGCTGACGATTTTCAGCCATACCCTGCTGATCCTGGGTATCCTCGTTATCCTGTTCCCGCTGTACGTGGCCTTTGTCGCCGCCACGCTGGACACCAAAGCGGTGTTCGACACGCCGATGACGCTGATCCCGGGCGGGCACCTTTTCGAAAACATGAAGACCATCTGGACCCAGGGCGTGGGCGCCAACAGCGCGCCGTTCTGGCTGATGATGCTCAACAGCTTCATCATGGCGTTCGGCATTACGGTGGGCAAAATTACGGTGTCGATGCTCTCGGCCTTCGCCATCGTCTGGTTCCGCTTTCCGCTGCGTAACCTGTTCTTCTGGATGATTTTCATCACCCTGATGCTGCCGGTGGAGGTGCGTATCTTCCCAACCGTGGAGGTGATCGCCAACCTGAAGATGCTGGACAGCTACGCGGGCTTAACCCTGCCGCTGATGGCTTCGGCGACCGCCACCTTCCTGTTCCGCCAGTTCTTTATGACCCTGCCGGACGAGCTGATTGAGGCCGCGCGCATCGACGGTGCCTCCCCGATGCGCTTCTTCCGCGACATCGTGCTGCCGCTGTCGAAAACCAACCTCGCGGCGCTGTTTGTGATCACCTTTATCTACGGCTGGAACCAGTACCTGTGGCCGCTGCTGATCGTTCAGGACGTTAACCTCGGCACCGCCGTGGCGGGCATCAAAGGCATGATCGCCACCGGTGAAGGCACCACCCTCTGGAACCAGGTGATGGCGGCGATGCTGCTCACCCTAATCCCACCCGTAGTCATTGTTTTAGCCATGCAGCGCGCGTTTGTCCGCGGCCTGGTCGATAGCGAGAAATAAGATGGCAGGTTTAAAACTTCAGGCAGTTACCAAAAGCTGGGACGGTAAAACCCAGGTCATTCAGCCGCTGACGCTCGACGTGGCGGACGGCGAATTTATCGTGATGGTCGGCCCGTCCGGCTGCGGGAAGTCCACGCTGCTGCGCATGGTGGCGGGACTGGAGCGCGTCACGTCCGGGGATATCTGGATTGACCGCCAGCGCGTCACCGAGATGGAGCCAAAAGATCGCGGCATCGCGATGGTGTTCCAGAACTATGCCCTCTATCCGCACATGAGCGTGGAGGAGAACATGGCCTGGGGGCTGAAAATTCGCGGGATGGGCAAAGGCCATATCGCCGAGCGCGTAAAAGAAGCCGCGCGCATTCTGGAACTTGACGGCCTGCTTAAGCGCCGCCCGCGCGAGCTCTCCGGCGGCCAGCGCCAGCGCGTGGCGATGGGGCGCGCCATCGTGCGAGATCCGGCGGTATTCCTGTTCGACGAACCGCTCTCGAACCTCGACGCCAAGCTGCGCGTGCAGATGCGCCTTGAGCTACAGCAGCTGCATCGCCGTCTGAAAACCACGTCCCTCTATGTCACCCACGATCAGGTCGAAGCCATGACCCTCGCCCAGCGCGTGATGGTGATGAACAAAGGCATTGCCGAGCAGATTGGCACGCCGGTGGAGGTCTACGAAAAACCGGCCAGCCGTTTTGTGGCGAGCTTTATCGGCAGCCCGGCAATGAACCTGCTGGACGGGCGGATCAATGCTGCGGGAACCCACTTTGAACTGGAAAGAGGGATGGCGTTACCGATCAACTGGTACTATCGTGGGTACGCCGGGCGTAAGATGACGCTCGGCATCCGCCCGGAGCATATTGGCTTAACGTCTCAGGCGGACGGCGGCGTGCCGCTGGTGATGGACACGCTGGAGATGCTGGGCGCCGATAACCTGGCGCACGGGCGCTGGGGCGAGCAAAAGCTGGTGGTGCGCCTGCCGCATCAGGAGCGCCCGAAGGCAGGCAGCACGCTGTGGCTGCATGTGCCGGAAAATCACCTGCACTTATTTGACGGTGAAACAGGACAACGAGTATGAGCAACTGGCCTTACCCCCACATCGTCGCCCACCGTGGCGGCGGTAAACTGGCGCCGGAGAACACCCTGGCGGCGATTGACGCTGGCGCACGCTACGGCCACACGATGATCGAGTTCGACGCCAAGCTGTCGAAGGACGGCGAAATTTTCCTGCTGCATGACGACAACCTCGAACGCACCAGCAACGGCTGGGGCGTGGCGGGCGAACTGCCGTGGCGCGATCTGCTGAAGGTGGACGCCGGAAGCTGGTTCAGCGGTGATTTCAAAGGCGAGCCGCTGCCGCTGCTGGCGGAGGTGGCGGACCGGTGTCGTCAACACGGCATGATGGCTAACATCGAAATCAAACCGACCACCGGCACCGGGCCGCTGACGGGCAAAGTGATTGCGCTGGCCGCGCGTGAGCTGTGGGAAGGCATGACGCCACCGCTGCTCTCCTCGTTTGACATCGACGCGCTGGAAGCCGCACAGGCGGCTGTGCCTGAGCTGCCGCGCGGGCTGCTGCTGGACGAGTGGCGTGAGGACTGGCGCGAACTGACGGGCCGCTTAGGCTGCGTGTCGATCCACCTCAACCATAAGCTGCTGGATGCGGCGCGGGTGAAAATGCTGAAAGACGCGGGTCTGCATATCCTGGTCTATACCGTCAACAAACCCCAGCGTGCAGCCGAACTGCTGCGCTGGGGGGTAGACAGCATCTGTACCGATGCGATTGACCAGATCGGGCCAGACTTTATTTATTAAGCATGCTGCCGTTCTGCTGGGTCGGCAGCATATGCTGCTGACCGCTGCTTTGCGACATCCCGCCCCCTAACATCCCACCGTTTGGGTTTTGCAGCGGCTGCTCGCGCATCTGGCCCTGCTGCACACGCTGGGTGTTAGCGTTCATCTGGTTTTGCAGGTGCTGCTGCTGCACCTGGGTCTGCGTCTTTAACTGCTGGTTGAGCATTCCTTTCTGCTGTTGTTGCTGGCTCATCATCTCCGTCTGCATACGCTGCTGGCTCGGAATGACGTAGCCCGGCTGGTTCGGGTTGTTCAGGGTGTTAATGGGCTGTGCGAGCGCGGCGAACGGGAGCAGCGCGGTCAGGATCAGGAATCGTTTCATGGTTATCTCCTCCTTTGAGGCTTCTCTTAAGTTTACCCCTAAACCAGCATAACGATGATTTTTTAAGAGTTGTGAACCAGGCTTAAGCGGGGAATATGGACCCCTTCACCTGGAGAACAATAATGATGAAACCAACCTTTTTGCGCTGGGTCGCCCTCGCTGCGCTGATGGCAGGCGGCACATTTACCGTGGCGGCCAACCCACCCGCCGCTCCTCCGGTCTCTTACGGCGTGGAGGAGGATGTTTTTCACCCCGTGCGGGCCACGCACGGCATGGTGGCCTCGGTTGACGCGCTGGCAACCCAGGTGGGCGTCGATATTCTTAAGCAGGGCGGTAACGCGGTGGACGCGGCGGTCGCGGTCGGGTACGCGCTGGCGGTAACGCACCCGCAGGCGGGGAACCTGGGCGGCGGCGGGTTTATGATGCTGCGCACCAAAGACGGTAAAACCACGGCCATCGACTTCCGTGAGATGGCGCCGAATCAGGCCTCCCGCGATATGTTCCTCGACGATCAGGGCAACCCGGACAGCAAAAAATCCCTGACCTCGCACCTTGCGTCCGGCACGCCTGGCACCGTTGCGGGCTTCTCGCTGGCGCTGGAAAAATACGGCACGCTGCCGCTGAATAAGGTGGTGCAGCCTGCCATCAGGCTGGCGCGTGACGGCTTTGTGGTGAACGACGCGCTGGCGGACGACCTCAAAACCTACGGTAGTGAAGTGATTCCGAATCACGAAAACAGCAAGGCGATTTTCTGGAAAGACGGTGAGCCGCTGAAGAAGGGCGATAAGCTGGTGCAGAAAAACCTCGCCAGAAGCCTGGAGCTGATTGCGGAAAACGGTCCTGACGTCTTCTATAAAGGGGCGATTGCCGATCAGATTGCCGACGAGATGCAGAAGAACGGCGGGCTCATCACCAAAGCGGACCTGGCAGAATACAAGGCGGTGGAGCGCGAGCCGATTAGCGGCACCTATCGCGGGTACGAAGTCTTCTCTATGCCGCCGCCGTCCTCCGGTGGCATTCACATCGTGCAGATCCTCAACATTCTTGAAAACTTTGATATGCACAAGTTCGGCTTCGGCAGTGCGGACGCCATGCAGGTGATGGCGGAAGCGGAAAAGCGTGCCTACGCCGACCGCTCGGAATACCTTGGCGATCCGGATTTCGTGAAGGTGCCGTGGCAGGCGCTGACCAACAAAGCGTATGCCAAATCGATTGCCGACGAGATCGACATCAACAAGGCGAAGCCGTCCAGCGAGATCCGCCCCGGCAAGCTGGCACCGTATGAAAGTAACCAGACCACGCATTTCTCGGTGGTGGATAAAGACGGTAACGCGGTGGCGTTGACCTATACGCTGAACACCACTTTCGGCACCGGGATCGTAGCGGGCAACAGCGGCATTTTGCTGAATAACGAGATGGATGATTTCTCGGCCAAGCCGGGCGTGCCGAACGTGTACGGGCTGGTCGGCGGGGATGCTAACGCCGTGGGGCCGAAGAAGCGTCCGCTGTCGTCCATGTCGCCAACCATCGTGGTGAAGGACGGTAAAACCTGGCTGGTGACCGGCAGCCCTGGCGGGAGCCGCATCATTACCACCGTGCTACAGATGGTGGTGAACAGCATCGATTTTGGCATGAACGTCGCCGAGGCGACCAATGCGCCGCGTTTCCATCATCAGTGGCTGCCGGATGAACTGCGCGTCGAGAAGGGCTTTAGCCCGGACACGATAAAACTGCTTGAGCAGCGCGGACAAAAGGTGGCGGTGAAAGAGGCGATGGGCAGCACCCAGAGCATTATGGTCGGGCCGGACGGGGCGCTGTTTGGCGCGTCGGACCCGCGTTCGGTAGATGATTTAACGGCGGGGTATTGATGTTTAGCCGGGTGGCGGCTTCGCCTTACCCGGCAACAAACTACTTCATCCGCGCCATATAATATGCATCCACGTACTCACCGTTGCGCAGGGCGTAGCGCTTGCCGGTGCCTTCAATCTCAAACCCGTGCTTTTTGTACACCGCGATTGCCGGTTCGTTATCCACAAACACCGTTAACTCAATGCGGTCGACGCGCAGCCAGTTGTCGCACATATCGATCATGGTACGCATCAGGGCGCTGGCGACGCCCCGGTTTTGCCACTGCGCACCCACACAAATTCCGAAATCGGCAACGTGGCTGCGACGTGGGCGCTGGGCTACGGCAATGCACAGGTGCCCGGCGACGGTCCCGTCGATGCAGGCGACCAGCTGTTTAATGCCGGACTGATCGGTTAGCCGCTCCTGCCACATCTGCTCTGAGGGATGAGGAACCTGTAGCGTGTTGTGGTACACCTCCGGCTGGGCGTGGATCTGACGAATAGCGTCGTAATCTTTCGGTTCCGCGTGGCGTATCACTATCTCACTCATTCCTTGTTCCTCAGTCGGTTAAAAGTCCCTTCCAACATCATTGACTTTAAAATCTGAGTCAATCGCTATTTTTTGCAAAAAGTGTTGGACAAGTGCGAATGAGAATGATTATTATTGCTCTGCATTCGGGAAGACCTCCTACGGGAACCTGAAAGCACGACATTGCTCACATTGCTTCCAGTATTACTTTAGCCAGCTTCTCGCTGGCTTTTTTTTTGTTATGGTTAAACCCAGTAACCTTAAAAAGGACTGAGCCATGACACTACATTGCGCATTTATTGGATTTGGCAAAAGCACCACGCGTTACCACCTTCCGTATGTTCTCAACCGTAAAGACACCTGGCATGTAGCCCATATCTACCGTCGCAGCGCGAAGCCGGAAGAGCAGTCTCCGCAGTATTCCCACATTCACTTCACCAGCGATCTCGATGAAGTGCTTAACGATCCGCAGGTAAAGCTGGTGATCGTCTGCACTCACGCCGACAGCCACTTCGACTACGCGAAACGCGCGCTCGAAGCGGGCAAGAACGTACTGGTGGAAAAACCGTTCACCCCAACGCTTGCCGAAGCCAAGGCGCTGTTCGCGCTGGCGAAAAGCAAAGGTCTGACCGTCACCCCGTACCAGAACCGTCGCTTTGACAGCTGCTTCCTGACGGCGAAAAAGGCGATCGAGAGCGGCAAGCTTGGCGATATTGTAGAGATCGAAAGCCACTTCGATTACTACCGTCCGGTGGCAGAAACCAAACCCGGCCTGCCGCAGGACGGCTCGTTCTACGGTCTGGGTGTACACACCATGGACCAGATCATCTCCCTGTTTGGCCGCCCGGACCACGTGGCGTACGACATCCGCAGCCTGCGCAATAAAGCCAACCCGGACGATACCTTCGAGGCGCAGCTGTTTTACGGCGACCTTAAGGCCATCGTTAAAACCAGCCATCTGGTGAAAATCGACTACCCGAAATTTATCGTTCACGGCACGAAGGGCTCGTTCATCCGGTACGGCATCGACCAGCAGGAGACCAGCCTGAAGACCAACATCATGCCGGGCGAACCGGGCTTTGCGGCGGACGATGCCGTGGGCGTGCTGGAGTACGTGAACGATGAGGGCGTGACGGTCAGGGAAGAGCTGAAACCGGAAACCGGCGACTATGGCCGCGTCTACGATGCGCTGTATGAAACCCTCACCAACGGCACGCCGAATTACGTCAAGGAATCTGACGTTCTCACTAACCTGGAAATCCTTGAACGGGCATTCGAACAGGCTTCTCCTGCCACGGTAACCCTCGCCAGATAAGAAAAAACGGCTCCTCTGCGCTTGTTCATAATTTTTGAACAGAGGAGTCAATTTTCACCCTCTATGATCCCGGACGGTTTGCGTCCACACTTACTCCATCGAAACGAACTGAGGGTGAAAACAATGATCTACTTACGCAAAGCAAACGAACGCGGTCACGCAAATCATGGCTGGCTGGACTCATGGCATTCATTCTCGTTTGCCGACTA
>Ga0209370_1000239_pt1 | contig 97733 bp, 93 predicted proteins | sample AgamicAtPrz_FD_187164 | JGI IMG/M metagenome (GOLD analysis project Ga0209370, IMG submission 187164) | Agave microbial communities from Guanajuato, Mexico - At.P.rz (SPAdes) (version 2) | ecosystem: Host-associated > Plants > Phyllosphere > Phylloplane/Leaf | place: Guanajuato, Mexico...
GGTGAAGGGCATCCGCGGCGTGGGCAAGAAGGACATGGTCCACAATGCCTACGCCCCGCGGATGGAGGTCGATCCCCAGACCTACGCGGTGCGCGCCGACGGCCTGCTGCTGCACTGCGAGCCCGCCTCGGTGCTTCCGATGGCGCAGCGCTACTTCCTGTTCTGAATGATCCAAGTCTCCAAACTGCTGGCGCAGGGCGCCGGTCTCGCGCCGGTGCTGCTCAAGCGCGCGGCGACCGTCACGCTCGACTGGGACACGCGCCAGAAGAGCCGCTTCCAGGCCACCGACAACCAGGGCCGCGAGCTCGGCGTCTTCCTGCCGCGCGGCACCGCGGTGCGCGGCGGCGACGTGCTGGTGGCCGAGGACGGCTCGCTGGTGCGCGTGATCGCCGCGCCGCAGCCGCTGCTGCGCATCACCGCCTGCGCGTCGCACGGCTCGCCGTTCGACCTGGTCCGCGCGGCGTATCACCTGGGCAACCGCCATGTGCAGATCGAGCTCCAGCCCGATCACCTCAAGATCGAGCCGGACCATGTGCTGGCCGACATGCTGCGCGCGATGCACCTGATCGTGAACGCGGTGGAGGAGGGCTTCGAGCCTGAAGGCGGCGCCTATGCGGCCGGTGGCCACGGGCACTCCCACGGCCACGGCCATGGACATGACCACGGCCATGGGCACGAGCACGGGCACGGGCACGGGCACGGGCACGGGCACGGGCACGACCATGCACACGAGCACGACCATGCACACGAGCACGGCCATGCGCATGAGCACAGCCATGCCCCAGCGCCCGCGGCCGCGCCGAAGAAGACCATCGCCATCCAGTCGGCCACGACGCCGCACGTGCATGGCCCGGGTTGTGGACACGACCACTGATCCGGTCCCGCCGCTGTTGCGGCTGGTCTGGCTCGCGTCGCCGGCGTTGCCGATCGGGGCGTTCTCCTACTCCGAGGGGCTGGAGGCGGCGGTCGAGCACGGCCACGTGCATGACGACGCGAGCGCCGGCGCCTGGTTGAGCCAGCAGCTGCGGTTGCTCGCGCGCGGCGACCTGGCGGCGATCGCCGAAGGCATCGTCGCCTGGCGCGCCGGCGACGAACCAGCGCTGCGTGCGCTGGCCCGCTGGCTGCGCACCACGCGCGACGGCGCCGAGGCCCGGCTGCAGAGCGAGCAGATGGGACAGTCCCTGCTCGTCTGGCTGCGTGGCCAGCCGATGGCCACGGCGGCGCAGCTGGCGCTGCTGGTCGACTGCGGCGAGGGGCGGCCCGCCCACCATGCCTTCGTCATGGCGCTCGCGCTGTCCACGATCGACGTGCCCGTCGACCAGGCGCTGCACGCCCAGGCCTTCGGCTGGGCCGAGAACCAGGTGCAGGCCGCGCTGAAGGCCGTGCCGCTGGGCCAGACCGCCGGCCAGCGCGTGCTGGCGCGCCTGGCGGCCGAGATCCCCGCCGCGGTGGCCGAGGCCGTCGCCACGCCGCCCGCGCGGCGCCAGCTCTTCGCGCCGATGCTGTCCATCCTCGCGGCGCGCCACGAAACCCAGTACTCCCGACTGTTCCGATCATGAGCACCACCACGCCCCACGCCTCGCCGCTGCATCACGTTCCCGGTCGCACCAAGACGCTGCCGCCGCTGCGGGTGGGCATCGGCGGTCCGGTCGGCTCCGGCAAGACGACGCTGCTGGAGATGCTGTGCAAGGCCATGCGCGAGCGCTGGGACCTGGTCGCCATCACCAACGACATCTACACCAAGGAGGACCAGCGCCTGCTGACCGTCAGCGGCGCGCTGCCCGCCGAGCGGATCATGGGCGTGGAGACCGGCGGCTGCCCGCACACGGCGATCCGCGAGGACGCGTCGATCAACCTCGAGGCGATCGACCGCATGCTGGCGCAGTTCCCGGACGCGGACGTCGTCTTCATCGAGTCCGGCGGCGACAACCTCGCCGCCACCTTCAGCCCGGAGCTGAGCGACCTGACGATCTACGTCATCGATGTCGCCGCCGGCGAGAAGATCCCGCGCAAGGGCGGCCCCGGCATCACGAAGAGCGACCTGTTCGTGATCAACAAGACCGACCTCGCGCCGCACGTCGGCGCCAACCTCGAGGTCATGGAAGCGGACACGAAACGCATGCGCCCGACGCGGCCCTTCGTGATGACCAACCTCAAGACGCTGAGCGGGCTCGACGAGGTGGTCGCGTTCATCGAGCGCAAGGGGATGCTCGGCAGTCGCTGATCCGGCGCCGCGATGGGGCTCGACGGCGGCGTGTCGATCAAGAAGGGGTGATGGGCCTGCGAGAGACCCCGGCCCTCACCCCCACCCTCTCCCGCAGTGCGGGAGAGGGAGTTGCGGGAGCGAGTCGGTCTCACATGGCTCCCTCTCCCGCATTGCGGGAGAGGGAGGGGGGTGAGGGTCACGCGCCTTGCGGGGCGACCTTGCCGGCGTCCGGATCCTGGTCGTGGTCATTGCCGCCCTCGGGCTTCTTCGCGCCCTTGCGATTGGCCAGGAGGAAGGCGATGAACTGCCAGGCGATGAAGATCGCGATGATGCCCAGCAGCGTCGCGCTGATCGGGCGCTGCACGAAGACGTCGAACTTGCCGCGGCTGATCAGCATCGCGCGCCGGAAGTTCTCCTCCAGCATCGGGCCCAGGATGAAGCCCAGCATCAAGGGCGCCGGGTCCATGTCCAACCGCATGAAGATGTAGCCCGCCAGGCCGAAGGCCGCGGTGACGAAGATGTCGTCCAGGTTGTTGTTGACGCTGAAGGTGCCGATGCAGCAGAAGAACAGGATCGACGGGAACAGCACGTTGTACGGGATCTTGAAGACCGACAGCCAGTAGCGCACCAGCGGCACGTTCAGCACGACCAGGAACACGTTGCCCACCCACATCGAGGCGACCAGGCCCCAGAAGATGTCGGGGTGCCCGCCGATCATGTTGGGCCCCGGCTGGATGCCCTTGATGATGAACGCGGCCATCATCAGCGCCATCACCGGGTTCTCCGGGATGCCGATGCTCATCAGCGGGATGAAGCTGGTGCGCGCGGCCGACTCGTCCGCCGCGGCCTGGCCGGCCACGCCCTCGATGGCGCCGTCGCCGATCTCGTGGCGGTACTTGCTGACCTTCTTGTCCACCGCATAGGCGGCGAACTGCGCGATCGTCGGGCCGCCGCCGGGCAGGATGCCCAGCACGGAGCCCACCACGCTGCCGCGCAGCGCGCTGGGGATGATGCGCTTGAACTCGGCCCAGGTCGGCATCAGGTGGATCTTGCCGTTGAAGGGCGTGCGCTCGTTCTTCGCGTCCAGGTTCTTGGAGATCTCCGCGATGCCGAAGCAGCCCAGCGCGATGCTGACCAGGCCCACGCCTTCGGCCAGGAAGGGCATGTCGAAGGTGTAGCGCTCCATGCCGGAGTTGACGTCGGTGCCGATCTGGCCGAACAGCACGCCGATCAGGCACATCGCCAGGCCGTTGAGCAGGCTGCCCGTGGTCACGAAGCTCACGCACAGGAAGCCCAGCAGCATCAGCGCGCAGTAGTCGGCCGGGCCGAAGAGGAAGGCCACCTCGCCCAGCGTCGGCGCCAGGCAGGCCAGCACGACGATGGCGACGGTGCCGCCGATGAAGCTCGAGATGCCCGCGGTGAAGAGCGCCAGGCCGGTCTTGCCCTTCAGGGTCATCTGGTAGCCGTCGATGCAGGCCACGATGGAGCTGGCGTGCGGGATCTTCATCGTGATCGCGCTGACGCTGTCCCCGTACTGCGCGCCGTAGTAGATGCCCGCGAGCATGATCAGCGCGCCGTTGACCGGGATCGAATAGGTCAGCGGCAGCAGCACGCTGATGGTGGCCAGCGGGCCCAGGCCCGGCAGCAGGCCGACCAGGGTGCCCACCACGCAGCCGATCGCGCAGAACATCAGGTTCTGCCAGGTCAGCGCGTGCTCGAAGCCGAAGGCGAGGTTGTGCAGGATGTCCATGGCCGGGTCCTTACAGCAGCGGCAGGTTGAGGCCGAGGAACTTCTGGAAGATGAAGGCGATGGCCAGCAGGCCGATCGAGATCACCACGTTGCGCTTCCACGAGTAGTTGCTGCCCGCGGCCGTGGCGATGAACACCATGACCACGATGCCGGCCGACATGTTGAGGAAGCGCGAGACCAGCGAGAACGCGCACAGCGCCGCCAGGATCAGGCCGATGTTGCGGACCTTGAAGTCCAGCCCGGGGCCGCCCGCGACGACGCCGCGCACGATGGTGGCCAGCGCCACCAGGCCCAGCAGGACGCTGATCATCAGGGGGAACAGCCCGGGACCGGCATGGTCCATGCGGCCGATGGGATAACGCAGCGCGCCCAGTCCGAAGAACAGGGCCACCGCGGCGAGGAACAAGCCTCTCGCGAGCGATCGATTGAGGGTCATGAGGCACACCGGGGAGGTCCGAGATGTGCCCATGGTTCCGGTCGCGCCGGTTCGTGTCGTACGCGTTTCTGCGCAGCGACCGGTCCATGAAGGGGTCCCGACAGCTTCGGGACAGCTTCAGGTTAAGAGACCGTTTGTCGAGCGTTTGGCGTGCGTTCCGGCGCGGCCGGCGACGACCCGGGATGTCGTTGCGGCGTCACGCGGGATAGCCCTGACTCCGGCCCAGGTCGAAGGCGCCGACGACCCGGTTGAGCTGGCTCGCGTGGTCGTCGAGCGTGGTCGCGGCGGAGGCCGACTCGACCACCAGCGCGGCGTTGCGCTGCGTCATCTCGTCGAGCTGCGTGACCGCGGCGTCGATGCGGCCGAAGTCGCGGCGTTGCTCGCCGGCGGCATCGGCGATGTCGTTGATCAGCGCGCCCACGCGCTGCACCGAGGCCACGATGTCGGCCATCGTGCGGCCCGCCTCCTGCACCAGCGTCGCGCCGCTGCCCACCTGCTCGGTGGAGGCGCCGATCAGGGTCTTGATCTCCTTGGCCGCCTGCGCGGAACGCTGCGCGAGCGAGCGGACCTCCGCCGCCACCACCGCGAAGCCGCGGCCCTGCTCGCCGGCGCGCGCGGCCTCGACCGCCGCGTTCAGCGCCAGGATGTTGGTCTGGAAGGCCAGGCCGTCGATGACGCCGATGATGTCGGCGATGCGGCCGGAGGCGCGGTGGATCTCCTCCATCGTCGACACGACGCGGGTGACCGCGCTGCCGCCGGCATCGGCGACCCGCATCGCCTGGTCGGAGAGCTCGCGGGCCTGCTGCGCGGCCTCGGCGGTATGACGCACCGTGGCCGCGAGCTGCTGCACCGAAGCGGCGGTTTCCTGCAGGCTGGCGGCCGCCTGCTCGGTGCGGCCCGAGAGGTCGGTGTTGCCCGCGGCGATCTGCGTCGAGGCGCTGCCGATGTGCTGCGCCGCTTCCCGCACGCGCGCCATCGCCGCGTTCAGGCGCTGCAGCGAGTCCTTGATCTTGAGACCCGCCGGCGTGCTCGCCTTCACATGCGCGACGTCGAGCGCGAGACGGTCGTCGCGGCTGCCCAGCGCGCGGACCAGGTCATGCAGCTCCAGCCCTTCCTTGGTGTTGCGCCGCATGTGCGCGGCCATCACCAGCTCGATGCCGGTCTGCGCGACGACGTAGGCCGCATGCAGCACGATGCGGCCGAAGTCGGGTTCGCTCAGGCAGTAGGTGCCGAAACCGGCGGCGAGCAGGCGGTCGAAGAGCAGGTGGTGGACGGCGAAGAGCGCCGCCCCCAGCACCAGCACCTTCCAGTCGCGGTACATCAGCAGGTAGGCCAGCGTGACGAAGACGCCGAAGTGCAGCTCGACCATGCCGCCGCCGAGGTGGATGTGCAGCATCACCATCAGCGCCTGCGCGGTGGTGAGCGTCATGCGCGTGGCGGTGGCGCCCGGTGCGGCCGCGTAGGCCAGCCCGGCCGCGGCCAGCAGCGCGGTGCCGATGCCCGTCGCCAGTCCGAACTGCGCATAGCGCCAGCCCAGCCCCAGCGCGAGCAGCCAGCTGACCGCCAGGATCAGCAGCATCGCGCGATCGCAGGCGGCGTAGATCTTGCGGAAACCGGTCAGTCCGGAAGGATGTCCCATCGTTGCTCTCCCTCGAAGCGTGGCGGCGGCTTCTATCGAGGTGACGACCGTTCTGACCACGCGGGGCGCATGTTCGTTTCAGGATGTGTCGGCCGGCTTGGTGAAAACGCCAAGGCGCAACAGGTCCCGCGCGACGGAATTCACGACGGGGCGGCGTCCGTGCCTGCTCGCGCGCGGGGCCCGGCGATCGCGAACACCTGATCGCGCAGCCAGCGCTGCGCCGCGTGGCCGTGGTTGCGCTCGTGCCAGACCATGGCGATGTCGAAGCCGTCGATCGGCAGCGGCGGCGGCAGGACCTGCAGGCCGGCGGCCTGGCCCTTGACCAGGCGCTCGGGCACCAGGGCGACCAGGTCGGAGCGGCCGACGATGTCGGGCACGAACAGGAAGGACGCCGCCGAGAGCACGACCTGACGCGTCAGCCCGAGGCCCGCGAGTGCCTGGTCCACCGGCGTGCTGAAGGCGCCACCGGCCGGCGAGACGACCACCTGCTCCAGTTTGGAGAAGGCCTTGGCCGTGAGCCGGCCGCTGACGGCGGGATGGCCGCGCCGCGCGATGAGCACGTAGCGCTCATGGAAGAGCGGGCGCAGCCGCAGGCTGTCCGCAGCCTCGATCGGCTGCATCAGGCCCAGGTCGACGTCGCCGCGCGCCATCTGGGCGGCGTGCTGGTGCGGGTCCAGGTGCCGGACGGCGATGCGCACGCCCGGTGCCTCGCGTCGCAGCCGCAACACCAGCGGGCGCAGGACCGAGGCCTGCAGGTAGTCCGAGGCGGCGATGGTCACCGTCAGCTCGGCGCTGCCCGGCTCGAAGTGCAGGTGCGAGCTCGCGACCCCGCGCACCTGGTCCAGCGCCTGGCGCAGCGGCTCGAACAGCGACAGCGCCTTGGCGGTGGGCGTCATGCCTCGTTGCGCCGGGAGCAGCAGCGGGTCCTCGAAGACATCGCGCAGCCGGCTGAGCTGCGCGCTGACCGCGGGCTGGCTGAGGCCCAGCCGGGCGGCGGCCTTGGTGACATTGCGCTCGGTCAGCAGTGCCTCGAGCGTCACGAGCAGGTTGAGGTCGAGCCGGCTGGTATCCATGCTTTGGATAGTAGGGCAGAGAAGACGTGATTTCACGGATGGGGCCGCGCTCGTCAGACTGACGCTCATTCCCGATCTTCTGGAGTCCGACATGACCACTACGCCCAACAGAGACCATCCCGTCGCCACCGGCGCCGCGGCAGCCGCCGCTTCCGCTTCCACCGCCGCCTCCGCCGGTCGCAAGACCGTGCTGATCGTCCACGCGCATCCCGAGCCGACCTCGCTGACACGCACGCTGGTGGGCGTCGCGGCGGAAACGCTGGGCTCGACCGGGCATGCGGTGCTGCAGTCCGATCTCTACGCGATGGGCTGGCGTGCCGTCTACGGCGAGGCCGACTTCCCCGTGCGCGCCGACGCGACACGCTTGAATTTCGTGCGCGAATCCGGCCATGCCTTCGAGCACGGCCATCAGCCGGCCGATGTCGTCGAGGAACAGCGCAAGCTGCTGGCGGCCGACCTGGTGATCCTGCAGTTCCCGCTGTGGTGGTTCGGCATGCCGGCCATCATGAAGGGCTGGATCGACCGCGTCTGGGCCTACGGCTTGGCCTATGGCCGCCATGGGCAAGGCAACCGCTTCCGTTACGGCGAAGGCGGGCTCGCGGGCCGGCGCGCGATGGTCTCGGTGACGACCGGCGGGCCGGCGGTGGACTACTCGCCGCGGGGCATCAACGGTCCGATTGATCAGTTGCTGTTCCCGATCACCCACGGCACGCTGTTCTATCCCGGCATGTCGGTGCTGAAGACTCATGCGGTGCACGGCGTGGGCCGGATGACGCCGGAGGATGTCGAGGCGGCGAAGGCGGCGTGGCGCTTGCGGCTGGCGGGCGTCTTCGACGAAGCGCCAATCGCCTTCCGGCCGCAGAACGGCGGCGACTACCCGGATGGGCATCAGCTGCGCGATGACGTGGCGCCGGGACGCGTGGGCTTCGAGGCCCACATTGCCGGCTGAGGCGAGCTCAGCCGATCAGCGGAGCGGGCGAGGCGATCGCGCGGAGCAGTCGCTGCAGATGCGGTGGCGTGGCCGGGTCGTTGAATCGCAGTGCGGTGCCGGATGGCAGCAGGAAGAAGCCGAGTTGCTCGAAGGCGATGACGGAGGACGGCTCGCGCCGGTCGGTCATTCGCGAGCCGTCGATGACCGTCACGGCGCCCGCGCCGACGACGCGCAAGTCGTGGCCGGGACGGACGATCAGCGCGGTGTCCTCGTCGATGCCCACGCCGGTGCGGCGCGGGTCCAGCGAGACCAGCTGCAGCAGCCGCGCATGGCGCTTGCGCTGCGCGAAGTGCTGGTCGATCACGAGGGTCGGCATCAGTCCAAGCGCGGCGTGCAGCGGCTGCGAGGGGCCGGCGAACTGCTCATTGAGGTCGCCCACCGGCATGTGGGCGCCGAGCGCCGAGGCGCCCGCGCTGGTGCCGGCGATCGCGAGTTCGCCGGCGCGGTGGCGTTCGCGGATGAGCGCGTGCAGGGGGGTGTCCCCGATGACGTCGAGCAGGCGCTCCTGGTCGCCGCCCGTCATGAACAGCAGGTCGGCTGACCGCAAGGCCTGTAGCGCGTCGTCCGCGCCCGCGGCCTCGCGGTCGCGCGGATCGAGCCAGGCCGGCACGGCGCCCAGCGCCCGGAAGGCGGGCTCGTACTGGGACCAGAGCAGGTCGGGCTCGCCGCTGGCGGTGCTCAGCACCACAACCCGGAGCGGCCCGCCGTCCGCATGAGAGGCGGCGCAAGCCGCGACCAGCTCTCGCAGCACGATGCCGGGCGTCAGCCGGTCCTCGTTGCCGCCGATCAAGGCGAGCAGGGCGGGGGATGCCGGGTCGGCGTTCGTCTTCGAGCTCAATGGGGCTCCGTCGGATAAAGGGAGTGTTCGCGGTCCCACCACACGAAGTGGAAGTGCGCCTGGACGATGAAGCCCCAGGCCCGTCGCTTCTGACCGCCAAGACGGAAGCGGAAGACCGAGTCGTATTGCTCCAGTTCGAGATGTCGCCAGCGCGCCTGCGCCTCGTCGATCAGATCGCCGACCTCATGCGTGTGGTGCATCTTGTGGCCGGTGCCCGAGTTCTGCCGGTCGATCTCTCCCCAGGTCAGCGCAGCGAGGTCGCGCATGGGGGGATGGATCGTGTCCATCCATTCATCCGGCGTCCAGGCGCGAGGCTCTCCCCACGACCAATGGTCCGCCCGATCGGCGCGTGTGATGCACCAGGTCATGCGCGCGCCGAATCGGCCGCCATCCTCGCGGGCCTTGGGCACTCGCTCGTGCGCGAGGGCGTGTTCAAGATGCGGTGCAAGACGGGGCGCTGGATCGATCGAGGGCTCCTGCCTGCGGCGCGGTGACGCCATGGCGTCGACCTTCGCGAGCAGCGCCGGTTTGCTGGCCTCGAAACGGGCCTGGGCCTCGGCCTTCCGCTGCACGCGTGCGTCGCTCCTCTTGCCCATGGGCCAGTTCAACCAGTCAGAGCGAGGAGTAGTACTCGTGCATCGCGCCCTGGGAAATCACCGCGGTCGACGGTTCGCCGATCGGCGTGTCGCCGCGCGCCTGCTTCCAGGGCGCCTCCTGGTGGGTGAGATTGCTGAGCCACTGCGCCGTCTTGTCGCCGTAGAAGGCCAGCACGCGTTCGATGTTGCTGCGTTCACCGTCCGAAAGAGCGGCGCTGTCCGCGTTGGCGAACAGCGCGGCGTCGACCTTGAACAGGCCGCGATGCTTCTGGTAGAGCGTGGGCAGGACCGGTCCGTTCGCCCAGGCCTGGAAGTCCTCGCTGAACAGCGGCGCTTCGTCCCAGACCAGGTTCCACGCCTGTGCGTAGAACATCAGCTTCTGGAGCTTCATCGCCGACACCTCGCCGGTGCGCTCGGTGATGTACTTGGCGACGTCAAAGGTGGAGGCCATGTGCGAACTCCTGGGCTGCGGGCAGGGGCGGCGGATCAATCCGGCTCGGTCGGGAAACAAGCGGGTGGCGGAAGCGGTGAGATTCGAACTCACGGACGGTTGCCCGTCGCTGGTTTTCAAGACCAGTGCCTTAAACCACTCGGCCACGCTTCCAACACTGCGGCCGATCAGGTCATCGAGCCACGTCTCCTCTCACAGGAGAAGCCGCGATTCTAAGCGCGCCTGGGAGCGGGGCGATCGGAGCGGGGTCGAAGCAGGGCTCAGTCCGCCCCCGGCTTCCTCGCCTGCGCGCAGGGCACCTGGATGATCTCCAGCACCTGGCCGTCGGCCACGCGGGCGGCCGTCAGCTCGCCGCCCCACACGCAGCCGGTGTCCAGCGCCAGCAGGTCCGGCCGCTGCACCAGCCCCAGCGTGGACCAGTGCCCGAAGGCCACCGGCTCACCCGCCGTGCGCCGCTCCGGCACGTCGAACCAGGGCATGAAGCCTTCCGGTGCCGTGCCCAGGCCCTCCTTGGTCTTGAAGTCCAGCCGGCCCTTCGCATTGCAGAAGCGGATCCGCGTCAGCACGTTGATGATGAAACGCAGCCGCGGCGCGCCCGTCAGCTCGTCGCTCCAGCGGTCGGGCTCGTTGCCGTACATCTGCGGCAGGAAGTCCGCCAGCTCCGGGCCGCGCAGCAGCGTGTGCACTTCCTCCGCCAGGGACAGGACCTGCGCGGCGTCCCACTGCGGCACCACGCCCGCATGCACCATCAGCCAGCCCTGCGCCCGCGACGCCAGCCGCTGCCGGCGCAGCCACTCCAGCAGCGCCTCGCGGTCCGGCGCCTGCAGGATCGCGTCCAGCGTGTCCCCCTTGTGCGGGGCGCGCACGCCGGCGGCGGTCGCGAGCAGGTGCAGGTCGTGGTTGCCCAGCAGGCAGTGCGCCGCGTCGCCCAGCGACTGCAGGCGGCGCAGCGTCGTCAGGGAATCGGGGCCGCGGTTGACCAGGTCGCCCAGGAGGTGGAGGCGGTCGCGGGACGGGGAGAAGTCGATCTTTTCCAGCAGCCGGGCAAGCGCGTCGCAGCAGCCCTGGAGATCGCCGATGAGGTAATGCATACGGGGATTTTGCGGTGTCGGCGTCACGCCGGCTCTGCTACCCTTGCCGACCTTGTGTTTTGGGCGCGACTCGGGGTTTTCACCCGGTCCGCGCTGTCAATGGATACCGCCCTAGTTCTCTTCCTGATACTGCTCAACGGATTGTTCGCCATGTCGGAGATGGCCCTCACGGCCGCCCGCAAGGCACGCTTGCAAGTGATGGTGGAGAGTGGCGAGGGGGGCGCGCAGGCCGCAATGGACCTGCACGAGAACCCCACCAAGTTCCTGTCCACCGTCCAGATCGGGATCACCTCCATCGGCGTGCTCAACGGCATCGTCGGCGAGGCGGCCTTCTCCGGGCCGCTGGCCGAGGTGCTGCGCGCCCACACCCCGCTCAGCGAACGCGCCGCCGACATCACCGCCACCGGCCTGGTCGTGCTGGTGCTGACCTTCGTGACCATCATCTTCGGTGAGCTGGTGCCCAAGCGCCTGGGCCAGATGTTCCCGGAGAACGTCGCGCGCCTGGTCGCGCCGCCGATGGAGATCATGTCGCTGATCACGCGACCCTTCGTCAAGCTGCTGAGCTTCTGCACCGAGTTCACGCTGAAGCTGCTGGGCATGGGCGGCCGCGCCAACCGCTCGGTGACCGAGGAGGAGATCGCCGCCAGCCTCGAGGAAGGCCGCGACGCCGGCGTGATCGAGGAACACGAGCACCAGATGGTGCGCAACGTGTTCCGGCTGGACGAGCGCCAGATCGGCTCGATGATGATCCCGCGCGCCGAGATCGCCTGGCTGGACGCGACCGATCGCGCCGAGCAGGTGCTGCAGATCCTGCGCGCGCACGGCTACAGCCGCTATCCGGTCTGCCGCGGCGGCCTGCACGACGTGGTCGGCACGGTGAGCGCGCAGAGCCTGCTGGCCCGTGTGCTGGCCGGCGAGATGCTGGACCTGTCCACCGGCCTGGAGCCGCCCGTGTTCGTGCCCGAGACACTGTCCGGCATGGAGCTGCTCGCGCACATGCGCGGCACCGACACGCCGCTGGCCTTCGTCGTCGACGAGTACGGCGAGGTGCAGGGCGTGGTCGCGATGCGCGACGTGCTGGAGGCGATCGCGGGCGAGTTCAACTCGTCCGACGGCGAGGACGCCTGGGCGGTGCAGCGCGAGGACGGCAGCTGGCTGATGGACGGCCTGATCCCCGTCACCGAGCTGAAGGACCGGCTGGACTTGAAGGAACTGCCCGAGGAGGACCGTGGGCGCTACAACACCCTGGCCGGCATGGTGATGCTGCTGCTGGGGCGCTTGCCGCGCACGGCCGATGTGGTGGAGTGGGACGCGTGGAGATTCGAGGTGGTCGACCTCGACGGCAAGCGTGTGGACAAGGTGCTGGTCTCGCGACTGGCGGACGATGGAGTGAATCAATGAGCAACCCCCCGATGTATGAAAACCTGGTCCCCGTGGACCGGGTGCAGCACAAGAGCACGCGCATGAAGATCGGCGCGCCGGTGCTGGACCGCGTGACCCAGCTGAACTCGCTGTTCGTCGCCGTGGCCGAGTTCGCCGATGCGAGCCTCGAGTACCCGGTGGTGTTCGTGCGCGTCGGCCAGGCCGCTGAAGGCCAGCGTCCGGCGATCGCGCCGCTGGCCGTGTTCGGCCTGAAGCAGGGCAGCAACCTGTTCGTCAAGGATGGCCAGTGGACCGGCCGCTACGTGCCGGCCTACGTGCGCCGCTGGCCCTTCGCGATGGCCCGCATCGAGGAGAACGGCAGCGACATGGCGCTGTGCCTGGACATGGGCTCCGGCGCGTTCTCCGAGAACGACGGCGAGCCGCTGTTCAAGGAAGACGGCGAGGCCTCCGAGCTGCTGCTCAACGCCAAGCAGTTCTGCGAGGACTTCGAGCGCGAGGCCGAGCGCACCCGCCAGGCCTGCGAGCTGCTGCAGGACCTGGACCTGCTGCAGGACATGCGCTTCGAGGCGCAGCTGCCCAGCGGCGAGAAGCTCGATGTCGACGGCTTCATGACCATCAACGAGAAGGCCCTGGCCGAGCTGCCCGACGCGAAGATCGTCGAGCTGCACCGCAACGGCCTGCTGGAGGTCATCACGATGCATCGCCTGTCGCTGCGGCTGATGAGCCGTCTGGCGCAGATGTACGTGCCGGCCAACTGAGCGCCTGGGGGGACCCCTCACCCCCGCCCGCTCCCCGCAAGCGGGGAGCGGGAGTGAAAAAAGGAGGGGCGATCACCGGCCGAGACAAACCCCAAGCGGGTTTGCTTGAGTACGGCGTACGCAGGAGCCTCGATAGCATCCTCGACCGAGAGGACGTAGATGCTGTTCGAGGCTTTTTTGTCGTCCACCGCGATGGAATCGGTGTTCTCGCCGACCGCGGTGGTCCAGTCGATGATGGATGTGGAGGCCGCGCTCGCGCGGGCCGCGGCCCGCGTGGGCATGATCCCGGCGCCGGCGGCGCAGGCGATCGCCAGCCTGTGCCGCGCCGAGCTCTATGACGTGCCGGCGCTCGTGGCGGCGGCGCCACGCAGCGGCAACCTGGCCTTGCCGGTGGTGCAGCGGCTGCGCGAGACGGTCGCGCTGTTCGACCCGTCCGCCGCGGTCTACGTGCATCGCGGCGCCTCCGCCCAGGATCTGGTCGATACCGCGATGGTGCTGCGCACCCGCGAGGCGCTGCGCCTGATCGACGACGACCTGCAGCAGCTCTGCGCCCGGCTGCTCGAGCTGGCCGAGCGGCACGCCGCCGTGCCGCTGCTGGGCCGCACGATGATGCAGCCGGCGCAGGTGATCAGCCTGCGCTTCAAGTTGATGAACTGGCTGATGCCGCTGCTGCGCAGCGCCGAGCGGCTGCGCGAGCAGGGCCAGGCCTCGCTGCTGCTGCAGTTGGGCGGCGCCGTCGGCACGCTGGACGCGATGGGCGACCGCGCCGAGGACATGCTGGCGGCCGTGGCCGCCGAGCTGTCGCTGCCGCTGCCCGACATGTGCTGGCACACGCAGCGCGACCGCTGGTTGCGCCTGGGCATGGAGGTGGGCCTGCTGTGCGGCAACCTCGGCAAGCTGGCGCAGGACTTCGCGCTGATGGCGCAGGCCGAGGTCGACGAGCTCAACGAGCCGCCCGGCGAGGGCTACGGCGCCTGCCTGTCGATGCCGCACAAGAAGAATCCGGTGGCCGCGCTGCAGGCGCTGGCGGCGGTCCAGCGCGCGCCGCAGCGCGTCGCCGGCCTCATGGGCTGCATGACGCCCGAACACGAGCGCGGCCTGGGGCAGCACCCAGCGGAACTCGCGGAATGGAGCGGCCTGATGGGCGGCGCCCACCTGGCGGTGCAGGCGCTCAACCGCGCGCTGGCCGAGCCGGTGCTGCGGATCGACCGGATGCGCGCGCACGTGCTCGAGCGCCAGGGCCTGGTCGCGAGCGAGCGCCTGGAACACCTGCTCATGCCGCGACTGGGCCGGCAGCGCACCGGCGCCATCGTCCGCGACCTGATCAGCCGGGTGCGCTTGGGGCAGGGGACGCTGCAGCAACTGCTGCTCGCTGCGATCGACGTCGGCGATTTGCCGCCGACCGCGCTGTCGTCCGAGGAACTGGCGGCGATGTTCGATCTGGAGGCGATCGCGGCCCAGGCGGATGGGCGCGTCGACGCGCTGATGGCCGACGCCCGACGGCGCGTGGAGACCCTGGCAGCGACGCCCTGGATCTGACGCAACGCGATACGAACTTCCGGGTCGCTCAGCGAGCGCGTCGCGCGCGAAGCGACAAATATCCCCATGCTGTCCAAGGGTTTCGGCAAAAAATTCTGGGCGTTTTGTCCCCTGAATTCGTCATCTGAACTCGGCGCATTTAGTTACACCTGCAACAAACACGCGGCCGGGAGGCCCGCCGGCAAGTCTCCAGGGATTTCGCAATATCGAACGACGATGAGGCTTGACGCCGGTTTGCGGTGGGGTGCCCGGGATGTAACCGAATTCCCTCAAATGCGGGGTTTCGCCCTGGCAAGGGATTGACCCCGACCCGAACCCGGGACAGACCCGTAAGGTCAGGTACGCATTTGTTATCTATCGTAGCGCCCGGCAGTAATTACTTTGAGTGGGCCATAGACTCGCCCTTGATAACCAAGCAGTCTGGAGTTGGGAATGAGCGACGAATCTCACCTGTCGAGCATCGAACTGGAAGCGCCCGCAAGCCCTTTGCAGGCGCTGCAATCCGTTCGCGCGGAGATTCCCTTCGTTCGGTCCGACTCGGTGGAGCTCGTCACGCGCGAGACGGCCTATGGCCGCATCGAGATTCGCGCGCTGATGGAAGGCGCCGGTCACTCCCTGCTGGAGCGTCGCTACGCGTCACGCGGTTACAGGCTGAGCCGTTCCGCGGACGTGACGCTGGGCGCTTATTGGGAGGGCCGGCTGGTCTCGACGCTGGGATTGCGGCGGGACAGCGGCAACCTCGCCGCGGACCAAAGCTTCCCGCAGGAAATGGCCGGCATGCGCCAGCAGGGCTGGCAGCTGTGCGAATTCACCCGCCTGGCCGCGGATCCGGAAGGCCCGTCCAAGCTGGTGCTGGCCAGCCTGTTCCACCTGGCCTACCTGCATGCGGCCCACCATTGGGGCGCCGAGTTCCTGGTGATCGAGGTCAATCCGCGTCACAAGGCCTTCTATCGCCGCATGCTGGATTTCCAGCCGCACGGCGAGGAGCGCCTGCACCGCAGCGTCGGCGCGCCGGCGGTGCTGATGAGCCTGTCGCTCGCCTATGGCGCGAGCAAGGTCCGCGAGTACGGCGGCACGCTGAACGAGGACGAAGGGCGCTCCCGCACCCTCTTCCCCTATTTCTTCTCGACGGACGACGAGCCCGAGCTGCTGAGCAAGCTCGCGGACGTCTACGGCTACGACGCGTGAGCGTCGCGCGCCTCAGGCCTGCAGCCAGTGCAGGCTGAACCAGCGCTGATCGTCGGTCCAGTGGGCTGACGGGCGGAAGCCCGCTTCCCGTGCCAGTGCCTGGAAGCTCTCGACGCTGTACTTGTAGGAGTTCTCCGTGTGCAGGCTTTCGCCGGGCACCAGCGTGTAGCGCCGTCCCTGCAGCTGCAGCTGCTGTTCACCGCGAGGCAGCAGGTGCATCTCGATGCGGTGCTTGCGCGGGTCGTAGAACGCGTAATGGTCGAAGCCGGCGGGGTCGCACTCCAGGCCCAGCGCGCGCTGCGCATGCCGCAGCAGGTTGAGGTTGAAGCGCGCGGTCACGCCCTGGGCGTCGTTATAGGCCGCATGCAGGCGCGCCGGCTCCTTGATCAGGTCGACGCCGATCAGCAGCGCGCCGCCGTCGAGTTCCTCGCGCAGCAGGCGCAGGAACTCGAGCGCCTCGCCCGGATCGAAGTTGCCGATGCTCGAGCCGGGGAAGAAGCCGATGCGCCGGCCCTCGGGGGGCGCATCGGGCAGCACGTGGGGGCGGGTGAAGTCCGCCACCACCGGCAGGATGCGCAACGCGGGCTGCTCGCGTTGCAGCGCCTCGCAGGCCGCCAGCAGGTGCGGGCCGGAGATGTCCACCGGCACGAAGCTGTGCAGCCGCGTCGCGCGCTCCAGCAGCAGGCGCACCTTCACGAGCGCGCCGGCACCGTACTCGATCACCTGGGCGTCCGGGCCCATCCGGTCGGCGATGTCGCCGGCATGGCGGCGCAGCAGCGCCAGTTCGGTGCGAGTGGGGTAGTACTCGGGCAGCTCGCAGATCTGCTCGAAGAGCGTCGAGCCCTGTGCGTCGTAGAAGTACTTGGGGGAGATGGTGTGCTCGGGGCCGGCAAGCGCGGCGTGAAGGTCCTCGGCGAAGCTGCTCATGCGTGGGTCTCCGCGCGCGGGCGCGCATCGCGGGCCAGTCGCAGCCCGGTGAACTGCCAGCGCGCGGCCGGCGGGAAGAAGTTGCGGTAGGTCGGTCGCGTGTGGCCGGGCGGGGTGGCGACGCTGCCGCCGCGCAGCACCAGCTGGCCGACCATGAACTTGCCGTTGTATTCCGAGGCGACCCCCTCCAGCGGCTGGAAGCCCGGGTAGGGGTGGTAGGCGGAGCGGGTCCACTGCCAGGCCTGGTCGTGCAGCTGCGCGATGCCGGGCAGCGCGGACGCGGCCTCCCACTCCTGCTCGCTGGGCAGTCGCGCGCCGGCCCATTCGGCGTAGGCGGCGGCCTCGTAGAAGCTGAGCTGCATCACCGGCGCGGCGGGATCCAGCGGCCGCAGGCCATGCAGGCCGAAGACGGCCCAGCGCGAGGCGGCATCGCTCGCGCGCGCGTCGAGTTCGCCATCGCCATTGCCATCGCTCGCGTCGACCCAGTACAGCGGTGCCCGCCACGCCTGGGCCTGCACCGTGGCCCAGCCGTCGGACAGCCACCAGCGCGGCTCGCGATAGCCGCCGTCGTCGATGAAGCGCTGGAACTCGCCGCAGGTGACGAGCCGGCTCGCGATCTCGAAGGGCTCGAGCCAGACGCGATGCCGCGGTCCTTCGTTGTCGAAGGCAAAGCCTGCCCCCGGGGCCTGCGGGTCATGGCCGATCTCGACGAGGCCGCCCTCGTGGCGCAGCCAGGCGCTCGCGCCGGTGGTCGCCGGCGACGGCGGGCTGTCCAGCAGCGCGGGCCGCCACGGATGGCAGGACAGCAGATGCAGCGCATCGGTGAGCAGCAGCTCCTGATGCTGCTGCTCGTGATGGAGGCCGAGTTCCAGCGTCGGCGCGATCGCGGCCCAGCGCGTGTCGTCGCAGCGCGCGATCAACTGGCGGATGTGCAGGTCGACGTGCTGCCGGTAGGCGCGGACCTGATCGAGCGACGGCCGCGTCAGCAGGCCGCGCTGCGGCCGCGGATGGCGCGGGCCGAGGCCTTCGTAATACGAGTTGAAGAGGTAGTGGTAGCTGTCGTCGAGCGGCTGGTAGCCCGGCAGGTGAGGGCGCAGCAACAGGGCCTCGAAGAACCAGCTCGTGTGGGCCTGGTGCCATTTGGCGGGACTGGCGTCCGGCATCGATTGGGCGGCCTGGTCCTCGGCGGACAGCGGCTCCGCCAGCGTCAGCGTGTGACGCCGCACCGCCTCGTAACGGCGCGCGAGGTCGCGCCGCGCGGGCGGCAGATCGTGATCCGACATGCAAGCAACTCCTGTCGGCCCGGGGGAGGATGGGCCGAGCGACAACGGTAGCCGATTTGCCATCTCCCCATCCGGCGCGAGCCGCGGCGCGGGTGCCGGAGGGACGGCTCAGCTGCCACCCGATGTCAGCAAGGGCAAGGCGGGTACCCGCGACGCGCCGGCATCGTGCGCGGCTCATCGCGCGCCATTCATCGGGACGTCACGCCGCGCGGGCACGCTGGCGTCGCCCCGGCTCACGCATCCCTCCATGTCCATGACGCCGCCTTCGCTGTCCTCGACGATCGCTCCGCCCTCGCTGCCGACCGTTTCAATGCCGCCCGCCGTCCTGGCCGATGGTGACGCGCTGCCGCTGTCGTGGTTGCAGGATCGCCTGCTCGCCGAGCGGCTGCTCGAGGCGGTGTGGAGCGCGCGGCAGCCGACGACGCCGGCCCAGTTCTTCGTCTGGAGCCAGAGCCGGCTCCAAGTCCTGCTGCCGCATCGCCTGCTGGTGTGCGTCGGGGATCAGCCGCCATCGCCTCGGCTGGCCGCGCAGCTCTTTCACCTGAAGCCGATCGGGGACGTGCTGCAGACGCAGCTGGAGTCGCCCGAACATGGGCTCTGGCTGCACCTCATCCGGCGCTGGGGCGACGGCCGGCGGCCGCTGCGGCTCCAGCTGGAGCGGGAGGCGCCTTCGGCGCTGTTCCAGCCGCTGCTGGAAGCCGGGCTGCGCGAGCTCGCGCTGCATGGCGTCGTCGGCGATGGCGAGCGACCGCAAGGGCTGTTCCTGCTGGCCGGCGACGGCTGGGACGAGGACCACCTGCGTCGACTGGAGCTGCTCACGCCGGCGCTGCACGCGGCCTGGCGGCGGGCGCGGCTGCAATCGCGGGGTCAGGCCTCGCCGCGCCGCGCGGGCGCGCTGGTGACGCCGCGCGAGCAGCAGATCGTCGAGGGCCTGCGCGCCGGCCTGAGCAACGAGGGGATCGCGATCCAGCTGGGCATCAGCATGTTCACGGTCAAGAACCATGTGCGCAAGATCCTGCGCAAGCTGGGTGCGAACAACCGCGCGCAGGCGGTTGCGATCGCGATGTCGCGCCGGGATTTCAGCGAGCCTGAAGCGCCCGCGGCGTGATGACGCGCACCAGCAGCGCATGCAGCGCCACGCCGATCGAGGCACCGATCATGTCGGCCAGCACGTCGCGGGCCTCGGCGTCGCGGCCGGGGATCTGCGACTGCACCAGTTCGATCAGCACGCCGTAGGCGAGCAGCATGGCCAGCACGATCCAGCGCCGGCGCGGCCCCGCCGCGAAGCACTGCATGCCGATGAACGCCAGCGTGCCGAAGGCGGCGAAGTGATTCGCCTTGTCCCAGCCGAGGTCGGCGACGCTGGGCGGATGCGGCGAGAACGCGAGCCAGCTCGCGCCCGCCACCACGGCGAGGAAGAGGAGGCGCCAGGCAGAGCGCCAGCGCGGGTCATGCAGGACTTCAGACATCAAGGCGGCCCGCCTCCGGGTTCGGGCGGAAGGCAGTGTGCCATGGGCCTGTGAAGCCGATGTGAGGTCGCGCCGCGCCTCACTCGAGGTGCTCGTGGTGATGGCTGGTGCCGCGCTTCCAGTACGCCGCCGCGCGGATCGCATGCCGGTCGTGGCCCTTGTCCTCAACGAGGATGCGGCGCAGCGCGGCCATCGTCGCGGCCTCGCCGGCGCACCAGGCGTAGCCTTCGCCCGGCGGCAGCTCGAGCGCCCGGGCCGCGGCCAGCAGCGCGTCGTCGCCGTCGACCCAGCGCAGGTCCAGCGCGGCCCGGGTCTCGAAGACCCGGCGGTCGCTGGCCGGCACGTTCAGCAGCACGATGACGCGTGCGCCGTCCGGCAGCTCCTCGAGTCGGCGCGCGACGGCGGGCAGGGCGGTTTCATCGCCGGCCAGCAGATGCCAGGCGAAATCGGTGGGGATGATGAACGAGCCGCGCGGCCCGCCGACCGTCAGCGTGTGACCCGGCTGCGCCTGCGCGGCCCAGGCGGCTGCGGGCCCGTCGCCATGCTGGGCGAATTCGATGACCAGCTCGCGCGCGGCGGTATCGAACCGGCGCGGGGTGTAGTCCCGCATGACCGGGCCCTCGGCCGAGGCGGCGTCGAAGAACAGCTTCACGTGATCGTCGAAGGAGGCGCTGACGAAGTCGCCGAGCGACTCGCCGGACAAGGTCACGCGACGGAAGTTGGGCGTGATGTCGTCGACCCGCCGGACCGTGAGCTCGCGGCGCTTGAGTTCATGGCGCACGCGCTGGACGCGGCTGGTGGGTGTCTCGCGGCCGGCGTCGGCGGGCAGCGGGGCAGGGGTGACGGGCGCGTGGGTGGTGTCAGGCTTCATTGCCGATCCTGGGTATTTCGTTGACAATGTCATCCATCTTGCGTTGGATCGATTGACAATGTCAACTAACACCACTGGCCGCAGGGACAATGGCGACGACGTGCTCGAGCTCATCCATTCGGTGATGCACCGCTACCGCGCGCTGCAGTACCGCTTCCTGCGCGACGGCCCGCAGGACCTCACCCACATGGAGGGCAAGGTGCTGTTCTTCTTCGACCGCCACCCGGGCGGGACGCAGAGCGACCTGGCGCAGCACAGCGGCAAGGACAAGGCGCAGCTTGCCCGGCTGATCAAGGGGCTGCGGGACAAGGGGCTGCTCGAGGCCGAGACCGACGAGGTCGACCGCCGCCAGGTGCGGCTGCGCGTGAGCGAGTCCGGCCAAGCCGTGCAGCGCGAGTTGCGGCGCCAGGCGCGGCGGGTCTCGGTGCAGGCCCTGGCGGGCTTGAGCGCCGAAGAACAGGGCCAGCTCGCCGCGCTGCTGAAGCGGGTGCAGGCGAATCTGGAAGAGGAATGACGCTCATTGGAGGCCAGTTCTGGATCAGCTTCGATGGCGGAGCGTGGACGTCGTTGACGACGAAGCTGTCAACGAGCCTTTCCGGCGCCAACAACTCTGGCAACTGCGGCATTCGGGATCGCATCGGATGCCGGCGGGGCAATCATCGTCGCGACCGGGACGCTGACAGTCAGCAACTAGGTGTGAGCGTGCTCTGCCTGTTGTTCAGGAAGGTTTGATTCCGATGTATGTGAGCCAAGCTATTCCCAACGCCGTGATTGCCCCGCCGACAAATGCCCTTAGCGTTTCACTTTTCAGGAATTTGATAATTGATCGAATCAAGTCTTGCCGGGATCGAAGCTCAAAAATGTACATCCATTGGTAGATGAGCCATTCGCGGACCGAAAGAGAATCACCACCCACGTTGGATGATGCCTTCAGCAACAGGAGATAGCGAGAGACGACCGATCGCAGGCGTCTCTCGCTGACATCACAAGGGTCGAGCGGACCCATGATGATCAACTCCGTCCGAGTTGGCGTGTTGCGATCAGACGCTCGGGGCGTCACTGTGAAGTAGACATGCCCTGTGATGGACTGGGTCGCCACCAACTCGCCCCCTGTCTCCCATACCACCGCGTCAGAATATTGCGGCCCCTCCTCGAATGGAAACCGATATGTGCGGTTGAAGACGCCGGTAGGGGTTTGCTGAGCTCGTAGTTGAATCCGTTCCTCGTTCGGCGCGTCTTCATGATCGCCGCTGAACTTGAACGGCAGCTCAGAACGCAGCGAGTCTCGATGTAGCTGCCCGAAGCATTTCGCGATCCTTGGGGCAGCGACGTGGTGCCAATTGATGCGTCGGTGGTCAAGCGATCGAGTCGATCGCTTTAGATCTGCGCTCGCACGATCTACTATCCCCCTAATCTTCTTGTCGTCGCCCTCGAGCATTAGTAATCCTCCCTGCCTTACAAAAGGTTGATGCGGCTTATTGGATATTTTCCCCTCATAACGCACCCATGCGCCATGCAGCAAGTCCAACGAGGGCAACGACGAGTACCGCGAACTTGGCAATCGACTCAAGGTTGTCGCCAAGCGACATAAGCAAGGCTATTACCGGTCGATCCTTCACGTAGCGAAGCCACGCTTTATCAGGCTTGCGATTGATCATCTTGATCAATGTCGTTATCGGAAACGTCATTGGAACCCGGGTGCCAACCTTTGGATCTTGCCCGTCGAACCGCATCACTTGCTCCTTGTCCGCAGTGCCTTGGTTTCGAAGATAGCAGTGCGAAGGTCTTTATCGTCTGCGGCCCAATTTCGCACGTAGAAGTGTTCAAGTCGAAGCACCGGTTGGCCCGTTCTGCCGGGGGTCTCAGTCCGCATGTGCGTCACTCTACACAGGTCGCGGAGCCAGATGCTCAGTGGGTGGGACGTGTTCCGACCACCAAGCCCGCCAGGTCCAGACGCGGCTGCACGGAGGGGGCAAGCAGCCCGACAGTGTGCTTTCAGACTTACACGTCGTCATCCTCGTCGGAGAGGTAGGCAGCGCGCTGCCCTGCAACGGCTTGTCGTAGTCAGTCGTGCGGCATATGAAGTCGGTGTACATGTGGCAGCGCTTGTTGAGGCGCGCGTGGTTGATCTCGCTCGGCCGCCATCGAACGCCCCGCATCGCGCCATCAGCAAGGCGCGGCGACGTACCTGACGTCGTGAAGGCTGCTTAGGCATAAATGGGGGCTTCAATGAAAGCCTCCATGTCCGACGACATTCGCACCATTGGCGATTGGATCACTGCGACGATCACGGTAGCTACGCTAATCAGAATCCTTCCCGCGCATGCGGCGATCACTTCTCTCATTTGGTGGGCGCTTGGAATTGTCGGGAAGGTCACCGGCGAGCCAATCCATGTACTAGTAGCTACAAGGTAAAGAAATGAAGATTTACGTGCTTACGGCGGCGAGCCGAAACGCGACAACCATCTTGCTTGCGTCCAAGTATTGATTGGAGCTGCATTTCTCGCACATGTTAAGGAGATCCCTTTGGCTAATGCCGATGTTTCGAAGCTCTCGTTCGCAGAACTAGTTGAGCTACAGAAGCAGCAGGATTGGCAAATCGAAGGAAGACGCTCGGAAGAGCTGAAAGTCCTTGCTGACGGTTACATCGAGAAGAGCCAAGCGGCCGGCTTTGAGATAGTTGAGCCAATTGAGGCGCTGCAGCCGTATGGGTCTGGGAAGAGGTCCAAACAAAGTAATCCTCGGGTGCTGCGCCCCTGACGTACCGTGATCCGGCTAATCCGGAGAACACTTGGAGTGGTCGCGGCCGAGCCGCTCGATGGCTCGCTGACTATGAGGCGCAAAGCCGTAAGCGAGACGAGTTCAAGATCTGAAGTCCCTGATTTAGAGGAAGGCTGCGCGATGCGCAGCTTTTTCGTCTACTCGCTACGTCGCCGACCAGTGAGCTTGTACGTCGCGATCCCGGTTCCGATCATGCAGATCGCCTGAATCACCAAACCGGCGATCAGGAAGTTGCTGATGTCCGAGTCGGACTTCACGTACTTTGGCTCGTACCACTGCCAGACGAAGCGGAGCAAGTAGTACGTCACGACGATCGAGATGATTGCGGCCAAAACCGCGTAGATCGAACGCTTCATTTGACTTCCCAGAACCAGACCGCCTTGGATTTTCTGTAGTCGCTGAACCGCCCCTCGTATGAGAAGCCAGTTGCGATTCGGAACCACGAGAACAGGGTGGTCATCCGATTTTTGCTGAACAGGTCGATGTGATCACCGCTTTGACCCGGACCGTAATAGTCCTTTAGGAAGAGCACGCCTGTCTTGCCGTTGATCTTGTCGAACGAGCCGGGTACGTCCTTGCCCGAGAACTTTGTGATCTTGCCCGGAAGCAGCGCTGCATTCTTGTCAAGCCAGCCCGCAAGCTCTTCCGCCCGAATCGGGTACTTCGGCTTGTCCTTCTCCCAGGATCGTGCCCCTGTGAACGACTTCAGATCGATCCCGCTCCGCATCAGCGACGCGGACATGTTGATCGCGCACTGGTTCTCATAGACCCTGGTGTCGAGGAGCGGCGTGTCACCCTTGATCGTCGGATGGTTGCTCCAAAGTTCTGCGAACGTAGGCATCAAAGCTCCCTGAATCGACTCTGTTGTCTGACCGATTCTGGGCCGGCGAGAGCGGGAGGGGGCGCAAGGCGGGATGACCATCTGCACTTGCTGTCGCCAATCCAGCCGAGAGGACGCACCGGTTGTGCCACCGCCTGGCCCGCATTAGACGGTGAACATGGGCCCGGTAGCGTTCAGGTGAGAGCGGGGGATGCATCCGATGGCGCATTTCGTTGCATCGGAGACAGGCCGCAGCGATGTTGTCGGCCTGCTCGGCGCCGCCTTCTGACTTCGCTCGCAAGTGCTCAGCTGTACACCTCAGCTTCGCTGCGGCTCGCTGAGGGAGGAGCAACTCTGTCGGCTGATGGAGCCACATCTGTACATCGCAGTAGCAGCAACGGCCATTCTGGTGGGCGAAAGCCCGGGATCGAAGGGTCTGGATCTTGGTCATGAGGACTCCGTGAGGAAAAGTCCCCGTGCCCAGCATCCTGGAACAGCGGGCGCCGGCTCATGCGATGCGCGGCTGTGCCGGCTCATGCGAACGCGGCGGAACTGGTCTCCCGACCAGAAGCGCGCTGATTTTGAGAGCACTGCGAAGTCGATGCAACGTCCTTCTGACGGCAACCGGTCGCTCGGTCGCGACGTTCTTGAAACATCCCAAAAACGTCTGCTATAGTCGCGGTCTTCCCAAGGGATGCAAGTTGCATCACCGAGCCACAGCGGTTGCATCAAAAGTTGCATCACCGGGGCGAGGCGGTAGCAGCAACGGCGCCGAAACGCTGTGTTCTCAGGGGTAAGCCGGTGTAGCTCAGTTGGTAGAGCAGCGCATTCGTAATGCGAAGGTCGGGAGTTCGACTCTCTTCACCGGCACCAATCTGAAAAGCCGCTTGGATGTCCAAGCGGCTTTTTCTTTGGGCGCGGCAAAGGCTGGTGGAAGGCCGCTGTCCCAGGAGTTGGGCGGCCCCCTCCGATCGGGGACATGGCATCCCCAAGCTTGCGGATGGCCGACCTCGGGGTGATCCCTAGCATCGCGCCGTCGCGCATATCGCGCGGCGTGATCGCAGGGAGAGCAACATGAAACGAATCTTGAGCGCCGCGCTGTTCGGCGCCGCCGCGGCCATGTCGGCCCACGGCGCCGCCGTGGTGAACGGCGATTTCGAAGGCGGCAACCTGAGCGGCTGGTACGCGAGCGGCGCCAATGTCAACGGATCCTCGACGGCCATCGCGAATGCGGGCAACGGCTACCCGGCGCTGACGGGCAACAACTCGGCGCTCATCGTGGCGATGTCGCTCTGGCCGCTGGGACCGAACGTGACCTGCGCGACCGACATCTGGAATGTCGCCTGTCCGCAACCTCTGCCTTTCAGCCCATCGGGCGCCGGCGCCCCGACCTTCTTCTCGCAGAACGTCGCGGGACGTTTCCTGCGCGGCGGCTTCATCGCGCAGGACGTCAACGTGGTGGCCGGGGACACGCTGGCATGGGCCTCGCAGCGATTGGGCGAGGTGTCCTCGGGCAACGTCGGCAATCCGGGCAACGTCGACAACGCGTTCTTCGTGGCCTTCAACGGCAGCACCGAAGCGGTCGTCGACCTGCGCGGCAATGTCTCGTCTTACACCTTCGCGGAGGGTGGGCTGTGGTCGATCTTCTTCGGTGTGCAGCAGACCGAGGACCCGTATGTCTGGAGCGCGCTGAAGGTCGATTCGATCGCTTTCCAGGCGGCTGCGGTGCCGGAGCCGGGTTCGCTGGCGCTGGCGCTGGCCGCTGCCGGCGGGCTGTTCTGGCAGCGGCGCCGGATGCGTTCGCGCGGCTGAACGCCCGGTCGCCGACCCGGTGGTCGCAGGGGCGGACGGCCGCGCGGCCGAGGTGCCCGCGCGTCAGTGGCAACATCCCACGCCATGACCGCACATCCCCACGACGACCAGGCCGGCCGACCGCCGGTGACGCTCCACCTGACCGCGCTGGAGGCCGAACCGCTGCCCGGCACCCTGAAGGGCCTGCCGGCGGCGGCCGAGGGCGTTCCACTGCGCGCGCTGGGCGGATTGGCGCTGTCCCTGCTCGACGGCGACCTGCCGCTGCCGGCCGCGGTGCTGAAGGAATCGGCGCTGGACCACAACGCGCGCTGGATGCGCGAGTTCACCGCGCGCGCCGGCGTGAGCCTGGCGCCGCACGGCAAGACGACGATGGCGCCGCAGCTGTTCCAGCGCCAGTTCGATGAAGGCGCCTGGGGCATGACGGCGGCGACGGCGGCGCACGTCCGCACCTACCGCCGCTTCGGCGTGCCGCGGGTGATCCTGGCCAACCAGCTGGTGGGGAAGGCCGACCTGGAACTGGTGCTGCGTGAACTCGAGGCCGATCCGGCCTTCGATTTCTACCTGCTGGTCGACTCGGCGGCGGGACTCGATCTGCTGCACCGGGCGGCGCGCGAGCGCGGCCTGAAACGGCCGCTGCAGGTGCTGCTGGAAGTCGGCACGCCGGGCGGGCGCACCGGCGTGCGCTCGACGGCTGAGGGCGTGGCGCTCGCCCGCCTGATCCGCGATGCGGCGCCGGTGGTCGCGCTGCGCGGCGTGGAAGCCTTCGAAGGCGTCTACAGCGGCACGGAGACGGCGCGCGTGGAACTGGGCGCGCTGACGATGATCGAGATGGTGGCCGAATTGACCCGGCTCGGCTGCGCCGAAGGCTGGTTCGCGCCGGGCGAGGTGCTGCTGACCGCTGGCGGATCGGCGTTCTTCGACATGGCGGCGAAGACGCTGGCGGCGGTCGAGGCCGGCGGCAGCGGCCATGCCCTGCGCGTGGTGCTGCGCAGCGGTTGCTACCTCAGCCACGACAGCCTGCAGTACGAGCGCATGCAGGACCGCATGAAGCAGCGTGCCGGCGCGCTGTGGGGCGACGGACCGGGCCTGCGCAACGCGATCGAGGTCTGGGCCTACGTGCAGTCGGTGCCCGAGCCGGGCCGCGCGATCTGCACTGCCGGCCGCCGCGACCTGAGCTACGACGCCTGCCTGCCGCAGCCGCTGTGGTGGTATCGCCAGGGCGTCCATGAGGCGCCGCAGGCGACGCCGCCCGGCTGGTCCGTCTCCAAGCTCAACGACCAGCACGCCTTCGTCGACGCGAGCGATGGCGCCTTGCCGCTGCGGGTCGGCGACCTGATCGCCTTCGGCATCGGCCATCCCTGCACGACCTTCGACAAATGGCCGCTGCTCTACACCGTGGACGACGGCTACCGCGTCACCGGCGGGGTACGGACCTTCTTCTGAAATGACGAAGGGCGGTCTCACGACCGCCCTTCGCCTTGTCCTTGCGTTCCGGGGATCAGCGGTTCAAGCCGTCCCCGGATCCGGTGCGGATCACTTGGCCTTCTCGGCCTCCAGGTGATATTGCGTCACGCGCTCGACCTCGTTCTTCGAGCCCAGCACCACCGACACGCGCTCATGGAGCTTGGTCGGGGTCAGGTCCAGGATGCGCTGGCGGGCGTTGGTGGCCGCGCCGCCGGCCTGCTCGATGAGGAAGGCCATCGGGTTGGCCTCGTACATCAGGCGCAGCTTGCCGGCCTTGTTGGGCTCGCGCTTGTCCCAGGGGTACATGAAGATCCCGCCGCGCGTCAGGATGCGATGCACGTCCGCCACCATCGAGGCGATCCAGCGCATGTTGAAGTCCTTGCCGCGCGGGCCGGTCGTGCCGGCCAGGCATTCGTCGATGTAGCGCTTCACCGGCTCGTCCCAGTGGCGCATGTTGGACATGTTGATCGCGAATTCCTTGGTGTCCGCGGGGATCTTCACGTCGTCGGCGGTCAGCACCCACGAGCCCTGCTCGCGGTCCAGCGTGAACATCGCCACGCCGTCGCCCACCGTCAGCACCAGCGTCGTCTGCGGGCCATACACGCAGTAGCCGGCCGCCGCCTGCGCGGAACCAGGCTGCAGGAAGTCGTCCTCGCTGACGCCCTTGCTGCCCTCGGGCTTCTTCAGCACCGAGAAGATGGTGCCGATCGACACGTTCACATCGATGTTGCTGGAGCCGTCCAGCGGATCGAACATCAGCAGGTACTCGCCCTGCGGATAGCGGTTGGGCACGAGGTAGATGCTGTCCATCTCCTCGGACGCCATCGCGGCCAGGTGGCCGCCCCACTCGTTGGCCTCGATCAACACCTCGTTGGCGATGATGTCCAGCTTCTTCTGGACCTCGCCCTGGACGTTCTCCGACCCGGCCGTGCCCAGCACGTCACCGAGCGCGCCCTTGTTGACGCTGATGGCGATGCGCTTGCAGGCGCGCGCGACCACCTCGATCAGCAGCCGCAGCTGCTGGGGGATGTGGCCGTGCGCCCGTTGCTGCTCGACCAGGTATTGGGTCAGGCTGACGCGTTGACTCATGAAAAGACTCCGATGGTTGCAAATCTCGTGCGCCGCGCAGCGGCCCGACGCGCGGACCGCTCCGCACGCGGAATCAGGATTGCGCGGCGACCTCCGTCGGCGCGGCCGCCTCGGCCGACGCCGGACGCGGATCCAGCGCCAGCGCGCGCTGGACGATCTCGCGCACGTCGTTGGACAGGTCGGGCTTGGCCGCCACGCGGGCAATCGCCTCGCGCGCCGCACTGCGGTAGGGCTCGGCCAGCGCGGTCCAGCGGTCCATGACGCGGGCCAGGCGGCCCGCCACCTGCGGGTTGATCGCGTCCAGCGCCAGCACCTGGTCGGCCCAGAACACATAACCCGCCGCGTCCTTGCGATGGAACGCCGCCGGGTTGAACATCGCCAGCGAGAAGATCAGGCTGCGCGCGCGGTTGGGATTCTTCAGCGTGAAGTCGGGATGCTTCATCAGCTGCTTCACCCGCGCGAAGGTCTTGCCGTCGCGCTCGGCCGCGCGGCCTTGCAGCGCGAACCACTTGTCGATGACCAGCGCCTCGCCCTTGAACTGGGCGTGGAAGCGCGCGAGCGCGCTGTCGGCCAGCTCGGCGTGCGCGTTCACGAGCGCGCTCAGCGCGCCCATGCGGTCCGTCATGTTGGTGGCGTCCTTGAAGCGCTGGTAGGCGCGGCCCGGCCAGACGCCGTCGCCGCTGCGCGTCGCGTTCAGCACCAGCATCGCCAGGGACAGGTTCACCAGCGCGCGCTTGCCGCTCTGCACCGGGTCGGGGCTGTAGCCGGCCGTGACCTGATGCGCGTCATGGGCCCAGGCCCAGTCGGCCTGCAGCGCCGAGGCCAGCTGCGCCTGCGCCGCCTCGACGGCCGCATGCACCGCCTGCGGGTCGACCACGTCGAGCTGCTCGGCGATGTAGGCCTCGTCGGGCAACTGCAGCGCCAGCGCCTTGAACGCCGGATCCAGTTCCGGATGGCGCAGCACGGCACGCATCGCGTCCAGGTAGGCCGCGTCCAGCACCAGCGGCTGGCCGGCGCGCACGGCGCCCAGGATGCGGTTCAGCGCCAGGCGCTGGCTGGCTTCCCAGCGGTTGAAGGCGTCGCTGTCGTGCTTGAGCAGCACCAGCAGTTCCGCGTCGCCCAGACCGTCGTCCAGCACCACCGGCGCCGAGAAGCCGCGCAGCAGCGAGGGCACCGGCTCGGACGGCACGTTGACGAAGACGAAGCTCTGCTCGGCCTGGTCCAGCACCAGCACGCGCTCCGTCTCGGTCGAGCCCGCGGCGCCATCCTCGCCCTGCAGCATCAGCGGCAGCGCCTGGCCGTCGCGGGCCAGCAGGCCCAGCGCGACCGGGATCACCTGCGGCAGCTTGCCGTCCTGGCCCGGGGTCGCGGGCGTGGACTGCTGCAGCGTCAGCGTGAAGGTCTGGGCGGCCGCGTCGTAGGCGCCGCGCGCGCGCAGGCGCGGCGTGCCGGCCTGCGAGTACCAGCGCTTGAACGCGTCCAGGCGGGTGGACAGCGCCGAGCCCGGATTCGCGTCCGCGATCGCCTGCGCGAAGTCGTCGCAGGTCACGGCCTGGCCGTCATGGCGCTCGAAGTACAGCGCCATGCCCTTGGCGAAACCGTCGCGGCCGACCAGCGTCTGGTACATGCGCACCACCTCCGAGCCCTTCTCGTAGACGGTGGCGGTGTAGAAGTTGTTGATCTCGACGTACTCGTCGGGGCGCACCGGGTGCGCCATCGCGCCGGCGTCCTCGGGGAACTGGCGGGCGCGCAGCGCGCGCACGTCCTCGATGCGGCAGACCGCGCGCGCGCTCGGCGTGGCGGCCATGTCCTGGCTGAACTCCTGGTCGCGGAAGACGGTCAGGCCTTCCTTGAGCGACAGCTGGAACCAGTCGCGGCAGGTGACGCGGTTGCCGGTCCAGTTGTGGAAATACTCGTGCGCGACGATGGACTCGATGCGGGCGAAGTCCGCGTCGGTCGCGGTGGCCGGGGAGGCCAGCAGCGCCGCGGTGTTGAAGATGTTCAGGCCCTTGTTCTCCATCGCGCCCATGTTGAAGTCGGACACGCCGACGACCATGAAGCGCTCCAGATCCAGCGGCAGCTGGAAGCGGGCCTCGTCCCACACGACCGAGGCGATCAGCGAGTTCATCGCGTGTTCGGTCTTCTCCAGGTCGCCCTGCCGGACGTAGACCTGCAGCAGGTGGTCCTTGCCGCCGCGGGTGCGGATGCGCTGCTCGCGCGCGACCAGGTCGCCGGCCACCAGCGCGAAGAGGTAGCTGGGCTTGGGGAAGGGGTCATGCCACTTGGCCAGGTGGCGGCCGTTGTCCAACTCGGCGGTCTCGACCAGGTTGCCGTTGGACAGCAGCACCGGGTACCGGGCCTTGTCGGCGCGGAGGGTGACCGTGTAGACCGCCATCACGTCGGGGCGGTCCAGGAAGTAGGTGATGCGGCGGAAGCCCTCGGCCTCGCACTGCGTGAAGAAGCTGCCGCCCGAGGTGTACAGGCCCGACAGCGCGGTGTTCTTCTCCGGCGCGCAGGTGTTGCGGATCTCCAGCGTGAAGTCCGCGTCGGGCACGTTGTCGATGATCAGCTCATTGCCTTCCTGGCGGAAGGACACGCTCTCGCCGTCGATCAGCACGCGCAGCAGGTTGAGCTCCTCGCCATGCAGGCGCAGCGGGCCGTGCGGCACCTCGGCGTTGCGTTCCAGGCGCATCTTGCTGGCGACCAGCGTCTTGGCCGGGTCGAGGTCGAAGCACAGGTCGACGGTGCGGATCCAGAAGATCGGCGCGACGTAGTCGGCGCGGCGGATCAGGGTGGCGGTGCCTTCACGCATGGCGGGCTTCCTTGTAGGAATGAAGAAGCCCCGGGCTCAAGGGTCGTGCGCCGGGGCTGTTGTCTCGTGTTGCTCTTACACGCCCTGCTTGAGGGACGCGGTGATGAATGCGTCGAGGTCGCCATCCAGCACCTTCTGGGTGTTGGAGATCTCGACGTTGGTACGCAGGTCCTTGATGCGGCTCTGGTCCAGCACGTACGAGCGGATCTGGTGGCCCCAGCCCACGTCGGTCTTGCTGTCCTCGAGCTTCTGCTGTTCGGCCATGCGCTTCTTCATCTCGTGGTCGTACAGGCGCGAGCGCAGGCGGCGCCAGGCGACGTCGCGGTTGCTGTGCTGGCTGCGGCTGTCCTGGCACTGCACCACGATGCCGGTCGGGATGTGGGTCAGGCGCACCGCCGAGTCGGTCTTGTTGATGTGCTGGCCGCCCGCGCCCGAAGCGCGGTAGGTGTCGGTGCGCACGTCCGCCGGGTTGATGTCGATCTCGATCGAGTCATCGATCTCGGGATACACGAACAGCGAGGCGAAGCTGGTATGGCGGCCGCCGGAGGAGTCGAACGGGCTCTTGCGCACCAGGCGGTGCACGCCGGACTCGGTGCGCAGCAGGCCGAAGGCGTACTCGCCTTCCACCTTGATGGTGGCGCTCTTGATGCCGGCGATCTCGTCGGGGGTTTCTTCCTCGACCTCGGCCTTGAAGCCCTTGCGCTCGCAGTACTTCAGGTACTGGCGCAGCAGCATGCCGGCCCAGTCGCAGGCCTCGGTGCCGCCGGCGCCGGCCTGGATGTCGATGAAGCAGTTGCTGGGGTCGGCCGGGTTGTTGAACATCCGGCGGAACTCGAGTTCCTCGACCAGCTCGGTCAGCTTGGCCGATTCGGCCTCGATGGTCTGCAGGCCGGTGACGTCGTTGTCGTCCTTGGACATCTCGAACAGCTCGAGGTTGTCGGAGAGATTCGACGTCAGGTGATTGATGGTTTCGACGACCTTGTCGAGGGCGCGCTTTTCCTTGCCGAGTTCCTGGGCCCGCTTGGGTTCGTTCCAGACGTTGGGGTTCTCCAGGGCGGCGTTGACTTCATTCAACCGCAGCGCTTTGCGGTCGTAGTCAAAGGTACCCCCTTAGCGCGGCGGTCCGCGCTTGCAGATCGGCCAGCGTGGTGCCGATCGCATTGATTTGCTCGATGTCCATGATTCGTTCGAGTGAAAGAGCCCCCGACAGGGGGCCCGAAGCCGGGTATTTTCTCATGCTGAAGCAGGAGGCCTCCCTAAGATGGCGGAATGCTTCCCCATCCCCCTGTCCCCGATGCGGGTTCCCCCTCCGGTGCGTTCCGCGCCCGGCGCCGGCGCGTGCGGCGCGGCAACTGGCGCTTGACGCTCATGCTGCTGCTGGTGTGGGCGCTGGTGACCTTCGGCGTGGCCTACTTCGCCCGCGCCTTGAGCTTCGACTTCTTCGGCTGGCCGTTCAGCTTCTGGGTCGGGTCGCAGGGGGCGCTGATCGTCTACGTGGCGATCGTGGTCATCTACGCGACCGTCATGAACCGCCGCGAGGCCGCGGCCGGGGTCCAGGACCCCGTGCCGTACTCGGAAGAGGTCGACGCCAAGCGGCCCGAGCGCGAACCCTCGGGGCCGATCACCGGCTTCTGAGCCGCTTCAGGGGTGCTTCAGGACCGCGCCACGGGCGCGTCAGAACGGCGACGGATCTGCGGATTCCTGCTTCACGGCGGCGAGCTGCGCCTGCAGCTCGGCGACCTGCGCGCGCAGCTTCACGTTCTCGTCCTGGAGCGCGCTGACCTGGGCACGCAGCAGCGCGACGGCGGGATCGGCCTCGAGTTCGCCGTCCGCGTTGGTCGGCACGTCCAGCAGCGCGACGGCCACTTCCGCGACGGCGTCGCCGGCGGCCTTCTTGCCGACCTTCGATTCACGCACGCGTTTGGCGGCCTGGCGCAGTTCCTTCTTGCCACCAGCGGCAGCGGCGGCCTGCTCCTCGACGGGCAGGTCGGCGATGACGGCGGCGGCGCTGATGGAGACCTCGCCCGAGCGGACGGCGGCGACGAGCTCAGGCGCTGCCGCCTTCTGGATCTTCTCGATCTGCGTCACCGTGGCGCTGCTGATGCGCGCGGCGCGGGCGATGGCCTCACGGCTCTTGAGCGGCGGCGCGTCGGGGACCGGTGCGCCGGTGGCGCTGGTGGGCGCTTCGGCCTCGGCGGCGGAGGCCTCGGGGCTGGGATCGCTGAGCACGGCCAGGCGGCGCGCCTCCATGATTTCCTTCTTGCGCAGCGCGAGCACGCCGCGCTGGAAGTCGGAGACGCTGCGGCGGCCCAGGTGCTGGTCGATCATCCACAGGTGCACGTCTTCCATCGACTTGAAGCGCGTGTTCTGCACCGTCTGGAAGGGGAGGCCGTGCTTGGTGCAGATGCTGTGGCGGTTGTGGCCGTCGACGAGGATGTCGCCCCACAGCACCAGCGCGTCGCGGCAGCCCTCGGCCAGGATGCTGCGCTCGAGCGCGGCGTACTCGTCCTCGGTGAGGGGATCGATGTAGGCCTTGAGTTCTTCGGTGACGATGATGTTTTCCATGGGACGACGGCAGCAGCGGGGGCGGAGCAGGACAGGGCGAAGGGGCGCGACAGGCGGGCGGCCCGTTCGGTGGGCCGCGCGGGCGCTGGTCGCGCAGGCGACGGACGTCGCCGGAAAAGGGCGGCATTCTGCCCAATCCGCGCGGCTAAGCTGACGCACCCCGACCACGCGTGTCGGATTTCGATGATTTCCGGGAAGTTCCCCGCGATGACCGCGACCTCTTCAAGCCCCCTCGCCAGCGTGAGTCCGAGCCCCGATGCGCTCGCTACCGGATGGGACTACCCGTCCCCGCACTGCCTGTCGGTGAGCCCGCGGCCCGAGGACATCGACGGCCTGAACCACACCAACAACGCGGTGTATGTGCGGTGGTGCGAGCAGGTGGGGTGGTCGCATTCGGTGGCGCTGGGGCTGGACATCGACGACTACCGGCGGCTGGACCGGGCGATGGCGATCCGCCACGGCGGCTACGACTACCTGCTGCCGTCCTTCGAGGGCGAGGCGCTGGTGCTGGGCACCTGGCTCACCGGCGGCGACGGCAGGCTGGCGATGGAGCGTCGATTCCAACTGCGTCGCGTGAGCGATGGGCAGACGCTGATGCGCGGCCGCTGGGAGCTGGTGTGCATCGACATCTCCGCTGGTCGGCCCCGGCGCATGCCGCCGGAGTTCGTCGCGGCGTATCAAGCGGCGGTGGTCGGGGCTCCGGCTGACTCGCGACCAACTCGCTCCGGTGGGGAACAGCTGGCGTGAAGGACTTCGGGAGGCCTCTGCCCTCACCCCTCCCTCTCCCGCAAGCGGGAGAGGGTGAAAGACAAACAAGCGAGCGCCGCCGGTATTGCTCCCTCTCCCGCTTGCGGGAGAGGGCAGGGGTGAGGGCCAGCAGCCTCACCCAGGCCGCTACCCCAAGAATTCTTCGACAGCGCGCGCCAACGCCTCGGGCTGGTCGTGATGCATCATGTGCGCCGCCTGCTGCAGCGTGACGCGCCGCAGGTCCTTGACGACGGCCAGGCGGGCCTCGAAGTCCTCGCGCGGATAGCGGTCGCCCCACCACTGCGAGAGCTGGGTCTCGCTGCCCTCGACCCACAGCGTCGGCGCCGTGATCGCGGACCAGCAGGCCAGCGCCTCGGCCTTGCGGTACAGCACCGGATTGGTCCGCTTGTGCGCCGGGTCGCCGAGGATGTGCCAGCGGCCGTCGTCGCCGCGCCGCGACCAGTGCGGCGCCAGCCACGCCGCCTTGTCGGCGCTCAGCCGCGGGTTGGTCTTCATCAGCCGCTGCGCCACGCCCTCGACGCTGTCGTAGCTCTTGAGGCTCGGGGTCTCCTTGAGCTCGTCGAGCCAGCTCGCGAGCCGCGCCGGCGCCATCTCGGGCGTGGTGTCCGGCAGGCCGAAGCCCTCGAGGTTCACCAGCTTGCGCAGCCGCCCGGGCCGCACGCCGGCATAGCTCATCGCGATGTTGCCGCCCATGCTGTGGCCGAGCAGGTCGACCGGCGCCCCGGGGCTGAGCGCGTCGAGCAAGGCGTCCAGGTCGCCGAGGTAGTCGGGGAACCAGTAGGCGTCGCCCGGGGTGCTGTCGGTGAGGCCGAAGCCGCGCCAGTCGATGGCCACGACGCTGCGGTCCTCGCGGAAGGCGTCGACCATGAACTGGAACGACGCGCCGACGTCCATCCAGCCGTGGACCATCACGAGCAGCGGGCGCGTGCCGTCATGCTCGGGGCCCCAGCGCAGCACGTGGTGGCGCAGGCCGCGCAGCGTCAGGAAGGCGCTGCGATGCGGGCGGCGGACGATGTACGCGGCGTCGTGCGCGGCGTCATGCGCGACGCCCGTGGCGGGACTCATGTCGGTGCTCATGGACGGCGACTGTAGTGTGAGGAACGGCGGCCGGCTTTCGCCATGGAGACAATGCGCCGACTTCCTCCACGAGCCACCATGACCGCCACGCCCGATCCCTACACCCTGCGTCCCGCCCGGCCCGCCGACGTCCCCGCCATCGTCGGCCTGATCGGCGAGCTCGCCGATTTCGAGAGCCTGTCCCACCTGATGGAGGTCACGCCGGAGAAGCTGCATCCGCATCTCTTCGGCGAGCGGCCCGTCGCCGAGGCCATGGTCGCCGAGCACGAGAGCGGCGCCATCGTCGCCTTCGCGCTGACCTTCGTGAACTTCTCGACCTTCCTGGCCAAGCCCGGGCTCTACCTCGAAGACCTCTACGTCCAGCCCGCCCATCGCGGCGCGCGACTCGGCACGCGCATGCTGACCCGCCTGGCGCAGGTCGCGATCGAGCGCGGCTACGGCCGCTTCGAATGGTGCGTGCTCGATTGGAACGAGAACGCCATCCGCTTCTACGAGAAGATGGGCGCGACGATCATGCCGGACTGGCGGCTGTGCCGCCTCACCGGTGACGCGCTCGCGCGCTTCAAGGGCTGAGGCTTCGCGCGCTCACGGCCACCAGCGGTCGAGCTGCTCCGGCGGCCGGGCGATCAGCGCGCGATCGCCGTCCACGACGATGGGACGCTGCAGCAGCCGCGGGTGGTCCGCCACCGCCTGCAGCAACTGGTCGTCGCTGAGCGCGGGCTCGGACAGGCCGAGCTCGCGGTACTCGTCCTCGCCCTCGCGCAGCATCGCGCGCGCCGGCACGCCCAGCTGGCGCTGCAGCGTCCGCAGCTCGCCCAGCGACAAGGGCGTGGCCAGGTAGTCGACGATCTCGGGGCGAAGGCCGCGTGATTCGAGCCGGGCCAGCGCCTCGCGCGACTTCGAGCAGCGGGGGTTGTGCAGGATCTTCACGGTCATCCGGCGGAGTGTAGGCGGCGCCTTCACGCGATCACGCCTTCACGCGATCGCGCCTTCGCCTTCATGCGCGCATCGAGGATCGATCCGCGTTTTCTCCGTGCACCGTGCGAGGGCGCGCCCGCCCGGGTCGGCACCGTCCTGGCGCTACGGGCTTTCCATGACGTCCCGTGCCGGCTCGCTCGCTAGCATCCACGCTCTTGTTCCAGTCCCGGAGGGTCGCGATGTCCGACGCCTACGCGCTGATCCACGGCGCGTTCCGCTGGCAGGTGCCTGAGCGCCTGTCCATCGCCGAACTCTGCTGCGGCCGCTGGGCCCGCGAGACGCCCGACGCGCCGGCCATCCTCTTCGACAGCGACAGCGGTTGTCGCGCGCAGTACTCCTTCGGCCAGCTGCAACGCGCGGCGAATCGGCTGTCCAACGCGCTGCGGCGCCTCGGCGTGCAGGCCGGCGACCGCGTGGCGCTGGTGCTGCCGCAGCGTTTCGAGACGGCGGTCGCGCACATCGCGATCAACCAGCTCGGCGCGGTGGCGATGCCGCTGTCCATGCTCTTCGGCCCCGATGCGCTGGCCTACCGGCTGCAGGACAGCGAGGCCAGCGTCGCGATCGTCGAGAGCGGGGCGCTCGCCGCAGTGCGCGCGGTGCGTGCGCAATGCCCGGCGCTGCGCCAGGTCCTGCTGGTCGGCGAGTCCGAGCCGCAGGACGGCGAAGCCGGCTGGATGGCCGCGCTGCAGGCCGAGGACGCGCGCTTCGCCGCGCGGGACAACGCGGCCGAGGATCCCGCGATCCTGATCTACACCAGCGGCACGACCGGCGCGCCCAAGGGCGCCTTGCTGCCGCAGCGCGCGCTGCTGGGCAACCTGACCGGCTTCATCGCGAGCCAGAACTGGTTCGGCTTCGATCCCCATGACCCGCGGGTGCGCAGCGAGGCGGTGTTCTGGAGTCCCGCCGACTGGGCCTGGACCGGTGGGCTGATGGACGCGCTGCTGCCGTCGCTGTGCTTCGGCCGGCCCATCCTCGGTTACCAGGGCCGCTTCTCGCCGGAGAAGGCCTTCGAGCTGATGCAGCACTACCGCGTCAGCCACACCTTCCTGTTCCCGACGGCGCTGAAGGCCATGATGAAGGCGGTGCCCCATCCCGCCGAGCACTACACGCTGCGCCTGGAGGCCGTGATGAGCGCCGGCGAGGCCGTCGGCGACGCGGTCTTCGACTGGGTCCGGCGCGAACTGGGCGTGACGGTCAACGAGATGTTCGGCCAGACCGAGATCAACTACGTCGTGGGCAACTGCGCGCGGCTGTGGCCGGCCAAGCCTGGCAGCATGGGCCGCGCGTATCCCGGTCACCGCGTCGCGGTCATCGACGACGACGGCCAGGTCTGCCCACCCGGGCAGATCGGCGAGGTGGCGGTGCATCGCCGGGACGGGCATGGCGACCTCGACCCGATCTTCTTCCTCGGCTACTGGCGCAACGAGGCCGCGACGGCAGCGAAATTCACCGGCGATCCGCTGGACAGCTGGTGCCGCACCGGCGACCTCGCGCGCACCGACGAGGACGGCTACCTCTGGTACCAGGGCCGCGCCGACGACCAGTTCAAGGTCGCGGGCTATCGCATCGGCCCCGGCGAGATCGAGAACTGCCTGGTGCGTCACGAGGCGGTGGCCAACGCCGCGGTCGTGCCCAAGCCCGATGCCGAGCGCGGCGCGCTGGTGAAGGCCTTCGTCGTGCTGGCGCCGGGGCGGCAGCCGTCGGCCGCGTTGACCGGTGAATTGCAGGACTTCGTCCGGCAACGGCTCGCGCCCTACGAGTACCCCAAGGAGATCGAGTTCCTCGACAGCCTGCCGATGACCACCACCGGCAAGGTGCAGCGCCGCGTGCTGCGGCAGCTCGAGGCGGATCGCGCCGCCGACCGCGCCGCCGGTCGGGCGGCCTGAGCGGCGCCCCTCGTCGAGGGCTCAGTCGCCGCGCGACGCGACGCACCTCGCGCGCCATGCGCGCCTCGCCGTTGCACGTGGGGAGCGCGGCGGGCCTTCGCTCAACTCGCGCGCGGATTGCGCAGCTTGACGTACAGCTTGGTGTTGGTGCCCGGCGGCGTCTGCAGCAGCGCGGCGTCGGGCCATTGCTCCTGCCCGGTCAGCACGGTGCAGGCGCGCGACGGCTTGCCCTTGGGCGTCTCAGGCTCGCGCTGCTGGGCGTCCGCCGGCAAGGGCAGGCGCCAGCGCTGCGCGCCCTCGGACCAGTCCAGTTGCCACTGCGGCGCATCGCTGCAGGCGATCACGCCGTCGATCTGCGGGAACATCCAGCGCACGTACCAGGGCAGCAGCTCGGTGCGCAGCCGCTGGCCGACGGTGACGATGCGCCGCACCGTGGCCATGTCCAGCATCTCCGGCGGCGTGGCCAGGTCGATGCTCAGGCGCACGCCGAGCTCGCCCTTGGGCACGTTGGTGCCGAAGTCCATGTCCTTGGCCTGGCGCTCGCTGAAGGTCGGCAGGTCGAAGCGGCCCTTGTCGTCGATGGGGATGGGGATGTAGTCGTCGTCGCTCATCAGCGCGAGCTTGGTGCCGGCGGGCGGCGGCTTGCTGGCGTCCTTCGCGTCCGTCAGCACGAAGCGGCTGACGAAGAGCCCTTCGCCTTCGGTGCGCAGCTTCGACAGCAGTTCGTTCAGGCGCTTGTAGGGGAAGGAGGCGCCGCGCTTGACGTCGCTCTGGACCGTCGGCAGCGCGACCGCCGCCGAGGCCGGGGCGGCCGCCGGCCGCGGGTCGTCCGCGCTGGCGGGGGCGGTGGGCGCGGTGGCTCCGGCGGTCGCGGCCATGGCCGCCGGGCCGCAGCCCGCGGCGAACACGCCGGTCACGAGGAGCGCGGCCGCGAGTCGCGCGCGCTGGAACTGCTGGGGTTTCACGGTTCTCTCTCCCTGGTCGCTGTGAGCGGTGCGCGCTGAACGGCGCGCGGTCAAGTTGCGTTGACGACGGTTGTCCCTCATCGGGGTGGCAGCCGCGCGGTGGTCGGACGAAGCGGGGCTCAGCGCCGGCACTTGCCGCGCGCCTCGGCGAGCAGCCAGAACGGCGCGCTGAGCAGCCCCATGCCGCCGCCGGCGTATTCGCCCTTGAGGCAATCGCCGCTGGCGCCCTTCATCATTTCGTTGCCTAGCTTGGTCGAGGCATCGATCCGGTCGGGCGCGCGGCTGGCCTCGTCGGCCCGCTCGGCCAGCAGCGGCTGGCCCTGCGCGGACTGGCGGATCGCGCGGCGCGTCGCCGTGCCGTCCATGAGCTCGCGACCGCTGGGGCCGGAGGCGCCCGATGCGGGCGTCGGCGCGGCGATGACCACGGTGGCGCGCGGCGCTTCGTCGACGCGCTCAAGCGCGGGCGCGGGCGCGGGCGGGCTCGCGGCGGGCGACTGCGGCGCCTTCGCCGTGTCGCCGGTAGGTGCGTGAGCTGCGGCGGCGCGGCGGACCGCGGGGTTGCCTTCGGCGCGCTGCGTCGTCGCCTTCGCCGGCGGCCGCGGGACCAGCGGCGGCAACTGGATCGTCACCATCCGGATCGACGAGCGCCGCTGCGTGCTGTGCGCCTCGCCACGGTGCCAGGCGTGCTGCAGCCAGGCGACCAGCGCGACGTGAAGCAGGAGGACCGCGCCCAGCGCCATCGCGCGGAACCGGCGGGAGGTGTTCCGCGTCGCGGCGCGCGTCGCCCCATGCGCCGCTGCATCGGTCGCGCCATGTGCGGCCTCGGGCCTAAGCACTGCCATCACCGTCTCCATCCGGCTCTTCGCCGGGTTCCCAGGCGAGCAGGTCGCCCGGCTGGCATTGCAGTACCGCGCAAATCCGCGACAAGGTGTCGAAGCGCACGCCGCGCACCTTGCCGGACTTCAGCAGCGACAGGTTGGCCTCGGTGATGCCGATGGCCTCGGCCAGCTCCTTCGAGCGCATCTTGCGCTGCGCGAGCATGACGTCGAGTCGGACGACGATGGGCATGGGGCGCTCAGATGAACTCGGCGTTCTCTTGCGCCATGCGCTGCGCCTCGCGCATCACCTGGCCCATCGCGACGAAGACCAGCCCGCACAGCAGCACGACGAAATGGGAGCTGCCCAGCTGGAACGACAGGTAGCGCTGGCCCGGCGGGTTGCCCAGCGTCAGCGCGAGCACCGTGGCCGTGTCGGTGAGCGGCATCGCCACCGCGATCGCCACCACCGACTGCCCCATGCGGCGCAGCAGCCGCGTCGCGGCGTCGGTGAAGACCTCGCCGCGCAGGTAGCCGCCGAACAGGCGCCACAGGCACCACAGGGCATACAGCGTCAGCAGGGCCAGCGGCAGGTTCACCGCCAGCGCCGCGCCGCGCGAGACCACGTCGAACTGCAGCGCGTGCGACAGGTCCCACTCCTTGCGCGCGGTGCGCTCGATCATGGCCGGGTGGGTCCAGAACACCGCATGGAAGCCGACCACCGTCGCCATCGCGATCAGCGCCATCGCGCGCACGCAGTGGGCGATCCAGCGAATGCGCTGCAGGCCGGCGGGAATGGGGGAAGGGAGCATGGCGAGGCGGTGGCGTTACCGTGATGTGGCAAGAAATTACTGTAAAACAATAATTTCCAGCCGGCAACCGGGAGGGAGAGCCCATGCCGGCCCTGTGGCGGACGGAGGAGGCGCACGGGCGGGCGAGCAGGGAACCGTCGCGCCGCCCGCGTCGTGCACACTGGCCGCCTGCCGCGGCGACGGAGCCACGCGGCACCTCACGGAGCACGGACAAGATGGAGCGCATCACCCTCGGACAGTCGGACCTGTCGGTCACCCGCATCGGCCTGGGCACGATGACCTTCGGCGAACAGGTCGACGAGGCCGGCAGCCACGCGCTGCTGGACCGCGCGGTGGCCGCGGGCATCAACCTGCTGGACCTGGCCGAGATGTACCCGGTGCCGGCGCGCGCCGAGACCTTCGGCAGGACGGAGGAGATCGTCGGCCGCTGGCTGCAGGCGCGGCCGGGGCTGCGCGAACGCCTGGTCATCGCGACCAAGGTCGCCGGGCCCTCGCGCGGTTATGACTGGATCCGCGACGGCAGCCAGGACCTGACCGGCGCGCAGATCGTCCAGGCCTGCGAGGACAGCCTGCGGCGGCTGCGCATCGACACCATCGACCTGTTCCAGATCCACTGGCCGGCGCGGCACGTGCCGATGTTCGGCGGCGTCTACTTCGAGCCGTCCAAGGACAAACCGGTGGCGTCGATGCTGGAGCAGTTGCAGGCGCTGGACCAACTGCGACGCGCGGGCAAGATCCGCCACGTCGGCCTGTCCAACGAGACCGCCTACGGCGTCGGTGAATTCGTGCATCTGGCGCAGGTCCACGGCCTGCCGCGCATCGTCAGCGTGCAGAACCCCTACAGCCTGGTGAACCGCGTCGTCGAGAACGGCCTGGACGAGGCGCTCTACCGTCACCAGGTCGGCCTGCTGGCGTATTCGCCGCTGGGCTTCGGCACGCTCACCGGCAAGTACGACGCGCATGGGCTGGGCGATCCCGCCAGGCCGGGCCGGCTGGCGATCTTCGACAGCATGAAGAAGCAGCGCTGGGCGCGGCCCGAGACCCTGGCGGCCGCGCGCCGCTACAACGCGCTCGCGGCGGAGCTGGGCATGACGCCGGCGACGCTGGCGATGGCCTGGGTCACCTCGCGCTGGCAGACCGGCAGCGCGCTGATCGGCATCACGAACGCGGCGCAGCTCGACGAGAACCTCGCGGCGCTCGGCCGCCCGCTCGACGCCGAGGTCCACGCGCGCATCGACCGCATCCGCTGGGAGATCCGCGACCCGGCGCAGTGAACGCGCGGCGGTCGACGGGACGCCGCGCGCTCAAGGCGCCAGCAGCTCGAAGGCGCCCTCGGCCAGTCGCTGGCCGTTGACCAGGATCTCGATGCGATGCGTGCCCGGGTAATGCGTGCGGGTCGTGAAGTCGCGCAGCGCGCGCTGGATGCGGATCGGCGTCGAGGCGCCGGCCGCCAGCTCCACCGTCTTGAGCTTGAAGACCTTCGGCGAGGCGCGCCCGTTCTTCTTGACGTAGTGGACCGCATAGTCGACGACCAGCCGCTGGGCGACGTCGGCGCTGGAGCGCAGCTCGAAGGCGATCTCGATCGCGCCGCCGATCGCCAGGCGCGCCGGTGCGATCGCCAGTTGCTCGACGGCCGCCCGTGCGCCGTCGCTGGCGCCGATCAGCTTCAGCGCCCGCGCGTCGCCTTGCTTGATGCGTGAGCGCAGCGCGTGCTTGACGATCCAGGCGCTGCGCGCGTCGTCCAGGTCCCAGTCGGCGACATGGGCGAAGACCCAGTCCGCATGGTCCTTCGTGATGTCGTTGAGGTGGTTGGCGACGGAGCGCCGCACGTAGAGGGAATCGTCGGCGCGCAGTGCCCGCAGGATCTCCGCCGCGGGCGTCGGATCGGCCACCAGTGCGTCCAGGCGGAAGGACCACGGCAGCCGCGGCCGGCAGCCCTCGCTGGCCAGTCGGCGCACATGCTCGTCGCCATCGGTGGTCCAGCGCGTCATCGTCCGTAGCGTGCCGGCGAGGTCCTGGCGCAGGAAGGGGCGGATCGCGAATTCGGCGGTGCCGTGCGGCGTCAGGCGCTGGAGCGCCGCGAGCGACGCGGCCGGATCGTGCAGGCCGAAGCTCGCGACGAAATCGCACAGGCCCATGTTCATGAAGGAGCCGCCGGCGCGCGGCGCGGCGGCGACCACCGCGTCGAGCTGGGCGCCGAAGCTGCCGGGCAGCGCGGCGTCCAGCGCCTGGGCCACGCGGTGCACGCGCTGCATGATGGACAGCGCGTCCAGGCCGTCCGTGGCCACCGCCAGGAAGCGCTTGTGCTGGAAGCCGGCCGCGGTGTCGGTGAAGACCTCGGCCAGTGCCCGCAGCGTCGTCGGGGAAATCAGGTCCTTGAGGTGGTAGCTCGCGGTGGCATCCGTGGAAGCGGTCATGGCGGTCCGGATCGTGGCAGTCGGTGATGCCCGCGCGGTAGCGGGCGTGGGTCGTTGCGGGCGCACGTTACGCGCGCGCATTGCCACGCGCTGTCAGCAGCAAAGCATCGGGACGGAAGGCGACGCCGACGCCGATGCCGATGCCGGCGCAGCAAGCTCGTACAAGCGGCCCCTCGCCGCCAGCGCCGACAATCCGCGCCCATGAGCAAGAAATCCGTCCACGTCAGCGAGACGCTCGCGACACAGATGCTGCGGCAGCACGGGGTCGCGTTTGGCGAGCATGTCTACGACTACGTCGATCACGGCGGCACCGGCGAGTCCTCCAAGCAGCTCGGCGTGCCCGAGCACGAGGTGGTCAAGACGCTGGTGATGCAGGACGAGAAGGCGCAGCCGCTGATCGTGCTGATGCACGGCGACTGCACCGTCAGCCTCAAGGAACTCGCGCGGCAGATCCCCTGCAAGAAGGTCGAGCCCTGCAAGCCGGACGTCGCCCAGCGCCACAGCGGTTACCTGGTCGGCGGCACCTCGCCGTTCGGCACCCGCAAGGCGATGCCGGTGTTCGTCGAGGCCAGCGTGCTCGCGTTGCCGCGCATCCTGATCAACGGCGGGCGGCGCGGTTATCTGGTCAGCATCGAACCCCGGGTTTTGACGGAGCTGCTGGCGGCCCGCCCGGTCGAGTGCGCGCTGAAGTCCGGGGCAGAATAGCGCCCCATGCAAAAAGTCCTGTTCCCCTTGCTGGCCGTCGTGGCCGGGTACCTGATCGGTTCGCTGTCCTTCGCGGTGATCGTCAGCCGGCTGATGGGCCTGTCCGATCCGCGCAGCTACGGCAGCGGCAATCCGGGCGCGACCAACGTGCTGCGCTCGGGCAACAAGGCCGCGGCCATCCTCACGCTGGTCTTCGACGCGCTCAAGGGTTACGTGCCGGTGCTGCTGGTGCTGAAGTTCGGCGCGCCGTACGGGCTGGAGGAGGGCACCGCCGCGCTGGTCGGCCTGGCCGCCTTCATCGGCCACCTGTGGCCGGTGTTCTTCAAGTTCGTCGGCGGCAAGGGCGTCGCCACCGCGGCGGGCGTGCTGCTCGCGATCAACCCCTGGCTGGGCCTGGCGGTGCTGGGCGTGTGGATCGCGATGGCGGTGGTGTTTCGCTATTCGTCGCTGGCGTCGCTGAGCGCCGCCGTGGCCGCGCCGCTGCTGCAGATGCTGGTCTGGGACGTCGGTCCCGAGCTGCCGGCCATCGCGCTGATGAGCCTGCTGCTGGTCTGGCGCCATGCGGCCAACATCAAGAAGCTGATGGCGGGCACCGAGAGCAAGCTCGGCCAGAAGGCCGCGCCGGCGGCCGCCGCGCCGGCCGTGAAGTCCCATCGCCACGAGCAGTCGCGCGAGAAGCGCGATCACAAGTCTTCCCACAAACCCAAGCAGCACAGCAAATGAGCAGCATCGAACGCTTCGACGTCGGCCCGCGTCTCTCCGAGATGGCCATCCACAACGGCGTGGTCTACCTGGCCGGCCAGGTGCCGTCGGACGCCAGCGCCGACATCCAGGGCCAGACCGAGCAGGTCCTGGCGATGATCGACCAGCTGCTGGCCCGTGCCGGCAGCGACAAGACCAAGATCCTGCGCGCGCAGCTGTACATCGCCGACGTCAAGGACCTGGCCGGCATGAACGCCGCCTGGGACGCCTGGGTGCCGGCCGGCCACACGCCGCCGCGCGCCACGGTCGAGGCCAAGCTGGCCAAGCCCGAGTGGAAGATCGAAATCGTGATCACCGCCGCGGTCTGACCCTCGACGCTGCGAGACGAACCTCCCCATGAAAAACGCCGGCTTCGCGCCGGCGTTTTGCATTGCGCGTTTGAAGCGCTGTCAGTCCTCGGCCTCCGCCTCCTCGAGTTCCAGCCCCAGGCAGGCCGGATCGCCGCAGCCGCGGCGCACCAGCACCGGAGGTTCCGCGGTGAGGTCGACGACGGTGGTCGGCTTCATGGGGCAGGCGCCGGCGTCGATGATCAGCTGGATCTGCTTGTCGTAGCGCGCGGTGATCTGCTCGGGATCGTTGAGCGGCTCGTGCTCGCCGGGCGGGATCAGCGTGGTCGCCAGCAGCGGCCCGCCCACCAGCGCGAGCAGCTCCTGCGTGACGCGGTGGTCCGGGACGCGCAGGCCGATGGTGCGGCGCGAGGGATGCGACAGCCGCCGCGGCACTTCCTTCGTCGCCTCCAGGATGAAGGTGAAGGGGCCCGGCGTGGCCGTCTTGATCATCCGGTACTGCTTGTTGTCGACGCGCGCGTAGCTGCCCAGCTCGCTGAGGTCGCGGCACAGCAGCGTCATGTGGTGCTTGTCGTCGACGCCGCGGATGCGGCGCAGCGCCTCGGCGGCGGCCTTGTCGTCGAGCTGGCACACCAGCGCGTAGCTCGAGTCCGTCGGGATCGCGCCGATGCCGCCCTGGCTCAGGATCTGCGCCGCCTGACGCAGGAAGCGGGCCTGCGGGTTGTCGGGATGGACTTCAAAGATCTGGGCCATGGTCCTCGCCTGGGGCAATCGGTGTGCGGGCCGGGCCGGTATCAGGCCGGCCAGTGGATGCGGTACTCGAGCGCATTCCACACCGGCTTGAGTTTGCCCGAGAGGTGCTGCTCGAGCCGGCCCAGGTCGACGCGGCTTTCCTCCGGACTGTGGAAGTCGGAGCCGCGCGAGGCGAGCAGGTCGAATTCGAGCGCGGTGTCGGCGTACTGGACCATCTCCGCCGCCGTGTGGCTGCCGGTGACGACCTCGATGGCGCGGCCGCCATGGGCCATGAACTCGGTGATCAGCGCATATTCCTCGGTCGGCGTGAAGCCGTAGCGCCCCGGATGCGCGATGACCGCGATGCCGCCGGCGTCGACGATCCAGCCCACCGCGTCGCGCAGCGCCGCCCAGCGGTGCGGCACGTAGCCGGGCTTGCCCTCGGTCAGGAAGCGGCGGAAGACCTCCGGCACGTCGCCGCACTGGCCGGTCTCGACCAGGAAGCGCGCGAAGTGCGTGCGCGAGATCAGCTCCGGATTGCCGGCGTGCCGGAGCGCGCCCTCGTAGGCGCCATGGATGCCGACCTTCGCCAGCCCCTCCGACATTTCCCGCGCCCGCGCGCCGCGACCGCCGCGCGTGGCACGCAGGCCCTCGACGATGCGGGGATCGTGGTGGTCGAAGCCCAGGCCGACGATGTGCACCACCTTGCCGGCGAAGGTCACCGAGATCTCCACGCCGGTCAGGTAGGCCAGCCCCAGCGCGCGCGCGGCCTCCAGCGCCTGCTGCTGGCCGCCGACCTCGTCATGGTCGGTCAGCGCCCAGAGCTCGACCCCGTTGGCCTTGGCGCGCGCGGCCAGCGCCTGCGGCGACAGCGTGCCGTCGGAGACGGTCGAGTGGCAGTGCAGGTCCGCGTTGGTCTGCGGGTGCAGCGCGATCCGGGCCGGCACGTGCGCGGGCGCGAAACCTGGCGCGGGCGTCGGATCGGCGGGAAGGGCGGTGGTCGCGAGGGGCGGGGTGTTCACCCGGCCGATTCTAGGAGCGGCGCCATGTCCGGGATGGCAGCACTGGAACGGCGGCGGTCGACGAAGTAGCGGCTCGGGCCGGTGCCGCACTTGGCGACGTGCTTGGGTTCGGTCAGCGCGGCGGACAGCGCGCGGACGCTGTCGAAGGCGCCGGGCTGCACCTGGATCACGCCGGCGCTGAGCGTGGGCAGCGGGTTGAAGGACTCCTGGTTCTGCCGGTTCAGCGTGACGTAGCCGCCCAGCGCCTGGTGCTCGGCGGAGAAGAAGGGGCGGATCTGACGGTCGAACTCGCGGCAGACGCGGGTGACGCGCGCGGTCCAGTCCGGCGAGCCCAGCACCATCACGAAGTCGTCCCCGCCGATGTGGCCGACGAAGTCCAGCACCGGATCGGCGGCGGTCTGCAGGATCTGGGCGCAGAGCTTGATGATGTCGTCGCCGGCCGCGTAGCCGTAGACGTCGTTGAAGGGCTTGAAGTGGTCGATGTCCCAGGCGACGACGACGAACTCCCGGCCCTCGTGCAGCAGCGCGTCCAGGTGCTGGTCGGTGGGCACGTTGCCGGGCAGCAGTGTCAGCGGGTTGGCGTAGCGCGCGCTGTGGACCTGCAGGTCGGAGACGGCCTTGAGCAGGTCGGTGCTGCGGCCGGTGCCGAAATACTCGCCGCCTCGGGTGACGATGAAGCCGTCCACCATCAGGCGGTCGTCCAGGCTGGAGATCGCGTCGCTCATCTCGCGCAGCGAGGTGCCGGCGTCGAAGATCAGCGGCTGCGGATCCATCAGCGCGGTGCAGGAGCGCTTCTCGTGGATGTCCATGAAGTAGCGCTCGGCGCTGCGCTTGAGCACCTGCAGCGAGCGCAGGATGCCGATGGGCCGGTTGGCCTCGTCCAGCACCGGCATCGAGAACAGCTGCTCGTCGCGCTGGAACATGTCGGCGACGGCCTGGCAGTTGAGCTTGGGCGTGACGGTGTGGCTGCGCCGGGCCAGTTGCGCGGCGGTGGTGATGGCGTCGGGCGGCAGCCGCATCCAGTCGGCGTTGCGGCGCCGGTGCTCGGGGGCCAGCAGCGCGTCGACCTCGGCCCGCAGCGCGGCCCGGGGCGCGGCGCTCGGGCGTGCGAGCAGGTAGCCCTGGCAGACCGGCACGCCCAGGCGGCGCAGCACGGTCAGGTCGCTGAGCTGCTCCAGGCCCTCGGCCACGACGGTGCAGCCGGAGCTGGCCGCCATCTCCAGGATCGAGCGGACGAACTGCTGCTTGAGCGGCTCCCGCGCGATGCCGTCGATGAAGTGGCGGTCGATCTTGACGAAGTCGGGACGGATGTCCATCCAGCGCTTCAGGCTGGCGAAACCCTCGCCCAGGTCGTCCAGCGCGACGACGAATCCCAGCTCGCGCAGGCTGCGCATGCTGTCCTGCAGCCGTTCGGGCTCGAGGATGGGGCGGGTCTCGGTCAGCTCGATGACCACGCGCGACGCCGGCAGGTCGAGCTGCGCGAACTCGCGGGCGATCAGCGCGCCGCGGTCGCTGGTGGCCAGCAGCGTGTCGGCGGTCAGGTTGAGGAAGAGCTGGCCGGGCAGCTTGAGTTCCTTGAAGCGGCGCAGCGCGCGGCGCACCACCAGCCGTTCCAGCTCCACCAGGCGGCCGAGCCGGGCCGCGGCCTCGAACAGCACCAGCGGCGAATGCAGCGGCGTGTCCGCCGGCCCGCGCGTCAGCGCTTCGTAGCCGAGGATCTGGGCCCGCTCCACTTCGACGAGCGGTTGGAAATGGATGTCCAGCGCGCCGTCGCGGATCACGGCGGACAGGGCGATGCTCAACGGGTCGGGCGGCTGCAGGTGGGTGGTGGGCATGGGGAGGACCGCGGCGAGCGGGGCGTCGCGCGGTGTCCCCATTCTGGGCGGCCTCTATGTCATCGCTTTGACAAACAGTTACAGCATGACCTGCGCGTGAAATCCGCCGCGATCTCGGCCTGTCCAGCGCTCGATTCCTGATCGCTCAAGGCCGTTGCTTGCTGAAGTCGCGCTCGGGGAAAAGCCGGGTGGTCAGCTCGCCCAGGCTTTCGTGGACGACGTCGACGTTGGTCTGGTCGATCACCAGCTTGGCGACCTGGGGGCTGAGCGCCTTGCGCAGCAGGCCGAGGAAGCGCGGCGCGGCGACGATGCGCAGCTGCGTCACCTCGCCGTTGTTGAAGCCGTCGTCCAGCGTCCGCGCCACGCGGGTGGCGAAGCTGATGGCTTCCTGGTGCAGCTCGTCCACGCCGGCCGAGGAGGTCACGTTGTTGCCGCGCCGGCCTTCGGCGTCGCGGCGCAGGTCCGCCTTGTCCGCGTGCGCGGCGGCATCGGTGAGGGTGGTGACGTCTTCCAGGTCGCCGCCTTCCTCCGGCAGCTTGAGCAGTCGGGCCACGCCCTCGTCGGCCACCAGCACCCACAGCTTGCCGTCGTCCTTGTATGCAGGCATTTCGATTCCTTCTACAGAGTCGCGTTGAACGGAAGGCGGCAAATGCCGTACCTTGGACCGCCCCGTCCGGCGGAGGCGCGCCCGCGCGCGAGGGCACATGATTTGCCCCCTGGAAGAGGCGCTGGGGCCTCTTCACCGCCTTATCCCGCCCCGCCGGCGCTTCACCCGAGACCGCCATGGACACCGATACGCCTGCCGCCGCGACCCACCTGCACGTCGTCTGCCCGTCGTGCGCGGCGAAGAATCGCGTGCCGCGCGAGCGGCTGGCCGAGTCGCCCGACTGCGGCCGCTGCGGCACGCCGCTGATGCTGCCCAGGCCGGCGGACCTCAAGCCGGAGGTCTTCGACCGGTTCATCGCGGGCACCGAGTTGCCGGTCGTCGTGGACTGCTGGGCCGACTGGTGCGGGCCCTGCAAGATGATGGCGCCGCAGTTCGAGCAGGCGGCGGCGATGCTTCCGGAACTGCGCTTCGTCAAGCTCGACACCGAGGCCGCGCCGCAGCAGAGCGCGCGCTACGGCATCCGCAGCATTCCGACGCTGCTGCTGTTCCTCGATGGACATGAGATTGCGCGGCAGGCCGGCGCCATGCCGGCCGCGGCGATCGTCGACTGGGTGCGGCGGGAGCTGGGGGCCTAGCCCTTCTCCGTCGCCCATTTCCGCTCAGTCCGCCATCGCCTCCACCACCATCTGCACGCGCTGCTGCCCCTGGTACTCGTCGAGGCTGAGCCGGTAGGCGAGGGTGACCTGCTCCGGCAACTGCTCGGTCCGGCCGAACCAGATCGCATCGCGCAGCATCGCGCCCTGGCGCAGCCGCAGCTTCAAGTGGCGCTCGCCGACCAGGCGTTGGTGCACCACCTGCACGCGGTCGCAGAACAGCGGCGCCTCGAAGGCCTGGCCCCAGACCTGCGCCTCGAGCTCCTGCACCGTCTCGGCGCAGAACGCCTCCGGCGGCAAGGGGCCGTCGGTGCGCAGCGTGCGGGTCAACGCGGACTCGTCCAGCCACTCGCGCGCGACCGCCTCGAAGGCGGTGGCGAAGGCCTCGACACCGCCCGGCGCCAGCGTGCAGCCGGCCGCCATCGCGTGGCCGCCGAACTTGCGCAGCAGCTCCGGATGGCGCTTGGACACCAGGTCCAGCGCGTCGCGCAGGTGGAAGCCGGGGATCGATCGTCCCGAGCCCTTGAGCTGCCCATCGGCGCCCTCGGCGAAGACGAACACCGGCCGGTGCAGCCGGTCCTTGATCCGCGAGGCGACGATGCCGACGACGCCTTCATGGAAGTCCGCGTCGAAGAGCGCGAGCGCCGGCGGCGGCGCGCCGTTCAGGCGCGGGTCGGTCATCAACCGTTCCAGCAGCGCGAGCGCCTGCTCCTGCATGCCGGCCTCGATCTCGCGGCGCTCGCGGTTGATGCGGTCCAGCTCGCGGCCGAGCTCCAGCGCCTGGCCGGTGTCGTCGGTCGTCAGGCAGGTGATGCCCAGCGTCATGTCCTCGAGCCGGCCCGCCGCATTGATGCGGGGTCCGAGCGCGAACCCCAGGTCGAAGCTGTTGGCCCGCGTCGCGTCGCGGCCGGCCGCGGTGAACAGCGCCTGCACGCCGGGTTGCATGCGGCCCGCGCGCATGCGGCGCAGACCCTGCGCGACCAGCCGCCGGTTGTTGGCGTCGAGCCGCACCACGTCGGCCACGGTCCCGAGCGCGACGAGGTCCAGCAGGCCGTCCAGCCGCGGCGGCGGGCCGTCGCCGAAGGCGCCGCGCCGGCGCAATTCGCCGCGCAGCACGGTCAGCACGTAGAACGCGACGCCCACGCCCGCGAGGCTCTTGCTCGGGAAGGGGCAGCCCGGCTGGTTGGGGTTCACCAGCGCGTCGGCGTCGGGGATGGTGGGCGCGCCGTCGGGGCCGACCGCGGGCAGGTGATGGTCGGTGACCAGCACCTTCAGGCCGAGCGCGCGCGCGAAGGCGACGCCGGCGTGGCTCGCGATGCCGTTGTCGACGGTCACCAGCAGCTGGGGTTCCTGTTTGAGCGCGAGCTCCACGATGGTCGGCGTCAGGCCGTAGCCGTGCACCGCGCGATCGGGCACCACGTAGCCGACGGTGCCTGGCCGCGCGCCCAGCAGCGCCAGCCCGCGCAGCATCACCGCGCAGGCGGTGGCGCCGTCGCAGTCGTAATCGGCCACGATGCACACGCGCTCGCCCGCCGTGATCGCGTCGGCCAGCAGCGTGGCGGCCTTGTCGATGCCCAGCAGGCCCTGAGGGCCTTCGGGCGGCAGCAGGTGTTTCAGGTCCGGGTCGAGCTCGTCGTGCGACAACACGCCGCGCGCGGCGAAGAGTCGCGACAGCAGCGGCGAGAAGCCGGCCTGCTGCAGCGCATGGGCGGAGTCCGGCGGGACGTCGCGGATCAGGAGGCGGGGGCTGCTCACAGGTTCTCCAGCGCGGTGGCGACGCTGAGCCGGGGCGGGGCGAAGCGCTCCTTGAGCCGCTGCCAGCTGCCCGCGTCCTTGCGCGTCCAGGTGCGGGCCAGGCGCTCGCCGCCCAGTGTCAGCGAGACGCGGCGGCCCTCGCGCACGGCGGCCAGCGCCTGCGCGATGGGGCCGGCGTCGAGGGCCTTCCAGGCCTCGCTCCACGCGTAGAGGTCGCCGCTGGTCATCGGGCCGCGCAGGCGGTCGTCGACCACCAGGTCCGCCGGCGGCGCGGTGCCGCGGTCGCGGCCGCAGCCGCTGATCCACACCGCGTTCAGCGGACGTTGCCGGCGCTCCTCGCGGGCCTGGTTGAGCGGGTGCTCATGCAGCAGCATCTGGACCTCGTTGAGCAGCGTGCGCAGGCGGCGCGCCCGCGGGTACCAGGTCTCGACGCCGCGATTCAGCACGCGGTCGACGCTGGCGGCCTCGAGACCGTCCAGTTCGTCATGCGCGACCGCCCATTCGCCCGGCGACAGCCAAGCGCTGCGCCAGCCCTGGTCGGCGGGGAACAGCGCCGTGGCGAGCGCTTCGAGGAAGGCGCGCGATTCGTCCTCGGACAGGTCCAGCGTAGCGGGGCCCAGCGCGGTCACCCCTTCGGTGCCGACGGCGAAGTGGGCGGGCGTCAGCAGCGCCCAGGCGGCGTCGCCGGGCTCGTGGCCGGCTGCGCGCAGGCGCCAGGCGGCCAGCGGTGGGTGGTCGTCGGTGATGCCGCGGGCTTGCGCGAGGAAACGTTCGTGGGGAGGGATCGGGGTGGTCTCGTCGGCGTCGCCGACCTCGCCGGCCGGCGCCAGCAGCCCGAGCAGGCGGCTCAGGTTCGGCAGCTCCAGCTCGCGCAGGGCACCCTCGAAATGAGGATCCAGCGCACTGGCGAAGGGGATCATCAGGTGCATGGCGGCGGATTATCGGCGTTCCCCCGGAAGGTCCCCCATCGGGCGGTCATCAAGCTTTCATCCGGCCCCGGCAACCTGTGGGGCCATGCTGACCGACACGCTCATGGCCGCCGCTGTCTCGCAAGAACCGCCTGGGGCCGAGGCGGAAGAGGGCGGCTCGATCCGGGTGCGCACGGTGTGGATCTCCGACCTGCACCTGGGCACGCCCGGCTGCCAGGCGCGGGCCCTGCTGGACTTCCTGCGCGAGGTCGAGTGCGAGCAGCTCTTCCTGGTCGGCGACATCGTCGATGGCTGGCAGCTGCGCCGCAGCTGGTACTGGCCGCAGGCCCACAACGACGTGGTGCAGAAACTGCTGCGCAAGGCGCGCAAAGGCACCCGGGTGATCTACGTGCCGGGCAACCATGACGAATTCGCGCGCAAGTACCTGCAGCACAGCTTCGGCGGCATCGAGGTGGCGCACGAGTGGATCCACGAGACCGCCGACGGCCGCAAGTTCTGGATCACCCACGGCGATCTCTTCGACGGCGTCATCCAGCACGCCAAGTGGCTGGCCTACGTCGGCGACAGCCTCTATGAATTCACGCTCAAGCTGAATCGCCACCTCAACTCGATGCGCGCGCGCCTGGGGCTGCCGTACTGGAGCCTGAGCAAGTACCTGAAGCTCAAGGTCAAGCGCGCCGTCTCCTTCATCAGCGAGTTCGAGGAAGCGCTGGCGCGCGAAGCTCGCAAGCGCGGCGTCAACGGCGTGATCTGCGGCCATATCCACCACGCCGAGCTGCGCGACATCGACGGCATCACCTACGCCAACGACGGCGACTGGGTCGAGAGCCTCACGGCGCTGGTCGAGCATGCGGACGGGCACCTGGAAATCCTGGATTGGGCGGAGCGGCAGCGCTCCGGCGCCGAGCAGGACGCGGCGCAGGCGCTCGCCGCCGCGATGCGCCAACCCGCCTGAGGGGTCCCCTCTTCGGGCGACCCGGCCACCGCATCGCCAACTCCGGGCGGCGCCAGAGGACTCGCGGCGTCGGTCATCGGGGCCGCGCATCGCCTGCGGACTGGCTCCAAAGAGGGTCACCGGCTTGTCATACCAGCTTCATAGAATGAGTTCATGACTTTGCCCGATGTCCCGCTGCTCAACCGCGAAAACGCGATCCTCGAGTTCAACCGGCGTGTCCTGGCGCAGGCCCAGCGCGTCGACGTGCCGCTGCTGGAGCGGCTGCGCTACATCTGCATCGTGTCCAGCAACCTCGACGAGTTCTTCGAGGTGCGCTTCGCCGACATGCTCGATGCGCAGCGGGACGGCAGCGGCCTGGTGACGCCGCGCGACGTGGAGCGCGTGGGGCGCGCGGCCCATGACCTGATCGACCAGCAGTACGCGATCTTCAACGACCAGGTCATGCCCGCCCTGCGCGAGCACAACATCCAGATCCTCAACCACGCCGACCGCACCGACGAGATCCGCGCGTGGGTCAGCAGGTTCTTCGAGCGGGAAGTGCGGCCGCTGCTGGTGCCGGTGGGCCTGGACCCGGCGCATCCGTTCCCGCAGGTGGCCAACAAGTCGCTGCACTTCATCGCGCGGCTGTCGGGCAAGGACGCGCTCGGACGCGACAACCGCATCGCCATCGTCAAGGTGCCGCGCGTGCTGCCGCGCGTGATCAAGGTGCCGGCGGCGATCAGCGGCGGCAAGCAGAGCTTCGTCCTGCTCACCAGCGTCATCCGCGCCCACCTCGAGGAGCTGTTCCCCGGCCGGCATGTCGAGGCCTTCTCGCAGTTCCGCGTCACGCGGGATTCGGATCTGGAGGTCGACGAGGAAGAGATCGCCAACCTGCGGCATGCGCTGCGCTCGGGCCTCACGACGCGTCATTTCGGGCGCGCGGTGCGGCTCGAGGTGGTCAACACCTGCCCGGAGGAGCTCTCGCGCTTCCTGCTCGAGCAATTCGACCTGCCGGAGGCGGCGCTGTACCGCGTCAACGGGCCGGTCAACCTGGTGCGCCTGAACGAGCTGATCGACCAGACCGATGCCGAGGACCTGCGCTTCCGGCCCTATGAACCGAGTTGGCCGACGGGGCGGCTGCCACGGGGCAAGTCGATCCTGGACAAGCTGCGGACCAAGGGCGACGTGATGCTGCATCACCCGTTCGAGAGCTTCGAGCCGGTGGTGCAGCTGCTGCGCGAGGCGGTCGAGGACCCGGACGTCCTGGCCATCAAGCAGACGATCTACCGCACCGGCAGCCAGTCGGTGCTGGCGGACCTGCTGATCGAGGCGGCGCGTCGCGGCAAGGAGGTCCTCGCGGTCGTCGAGCTGAAGGCGCGCTTCGACGAGGAGGCCAACATCAACTGGGCCGAGCGGCTGGAGGCGGTCGGCGCGCAGGTGGTGTACGGCATCGTCGGCCTGAAGACGCATGCCAAGCTGATGCTGATCACGCGCCGGGAGGGCGGCAAGCTGCGGCGTTACGGCCACTTGTCGACCGGCAACTACAACCCGAAGACGGCGCGTTTCTACACGGACCTGGGCTACCTGACGGCCGATGCCGAGATGACGGCGGACATGGATCTGGTGTTCCGCCAGTTGGCGTCGCTGTCGAAGTTCAAGGCGCCGAAAAAGCTGCTGCTCGCGCCGTTCAACCTGCACCGGACGATGGTCGAGCTGCTGTCGCAGGTGGAGGAGGCGGCGCGGCGCGGCGAGCCGGCGCGGGTGGTTCTGAAGATCAATGCGCTGACGGATGCGGAGCTCATCAACGGGATCGTGCGGGCGGGCCGTGCCGGTGCGAAGGTGGACCTGATCGTGCGCGGCGCGTGCATGTTGCCGCCGGGCCTGCCAGGCGAGACGGACAACATCCTGGTGCGCTCGGTGGTGGGCCGTTTCCTCGAGCACTCGCGGATCTTTTATTTCCGCTGGGGCAAGGAGGAGCAGGAGGCCTTGTACCTGTCGAGCGCGGACTGGATGGCGCGCAACATGTTGCGTCGCATCGAGGTGGCCTGGCCGATCACTGATCCGAAGCTGCGCCAGCGCGTCATCGACGAGGGCCTGACCCCGTACCTGCACGACAGTCTGGACGCGTGGCAACTGGGCCCTGACGGCACCTCGCAGCGCATTGGCACCGAGGATTCGCCGCAGCATGTCAGTGCGCAACAGGCCCTGATGCGCCTGTACCACGAGGATCCCTGACCACGTCCCCGCGAGGTTCACGCCCACCTCCACGCCGTCCACCTCTGTTCCTGGACGGGCATGGCCTGGGCCGGCGACTCGTGTCGGGCTGGATGACTGACTTGGACGCCGTCTGTCTGAGCGTCGCGAACCGAAGGTGAGCAGAGCGAGTTGGCGTCCGCCCGACGCGAGTCGCCGGCCCAGGCCATGCCTGTCGCGCTCACCCCCTGCAGTCAGCGCATTGGCCTCAAGCCTCCAACGCCAACTGCACGCGCCCGACCTTGCCCCACGCGTCCAATTCTTCGCGCAGCAGGTAATGCGCCCGCGGATGTGCTTCGGCCCAGCCCTTGCGCATTTCGATGATGACGGTCATCCCTTCGCGCCGCAGCTTGATGGCTGTCGCGTCGACCTCGCTGCGCGCATGGCACTTGATGGCGGCGAGTCGCAACGCCAGCAGCTGCCAGATCATGGGTTCTTCCTGGAGCTGTTCTTCGAGCTTGCGGAGTCCTCCCCGCTGACCGAGCGCGAGGTCTCCGAGGCGCCGGAGCTGATTTTGGGAGAAGCCTGGCGCGTCGACGTGGGAGAGCAGGTAGGCGCTGTGGCGATGGTGGTCATGGTGGGAGACCATCATGCCGATCTCATGCAGCGCGGCGGCCCAGCCGAGTTCGCGGCGATGTTCTTCCTCGGCTTTCGGCGCGAGCTGCGCATGAAGCCGCTGGGCGATCTGCTGGACGCGGCTGGCCTGAGCGCGGTCGACGGCGAAGCGGCGCTGGAGTTCGGCGACGGACTGTTCGCGCATGTCGCGCCCGGCGGCGAGCAGGCGGGGATCGAGGCGCTCGGCGAGGTCGAAGATGACGCCTTGGCGCAGCGCGCCCTTGGCGGGGTGGAGGCGCTCGATGTCGAAGTGGGTGAGCAGCGTGTAGAGGATGCAGAGTCCGCCGCCGACGACGGCGCGCCGGTCGTCCTTGAGGCCGGGCAGCTTGAGCGCATCGATGCGCCCGGCGAGCAGGCACTGCTCGATGCACCAGCGCAGGCCGTCGAGGGTGATGGAGCCGTCGGGGCTGACGTTGTTGGCCGCAAGGAGCTGGGCCACCGCGCCGACGGTGCCCGACGAGCCCAGGGCCTGCTTCCAGCGCGGCTGCGCGGCCTGGCGGGAGAACTGGGTGATGGCTTCCTCGAGCTCGGCGCCGGCGGCGACCTGCGCGGCGCGGAAGGCCTCGGCGGTGAAGCGGCCGTCGGGGAAGAAGCGCATCGAGAGGCTGACGCTCCCGATCTGGAAGGATTCGGCGGCGAGCGGCTGCGGCCCGCGGCCCAGGATCATCTCGGTGGATCGGCCGCCGATGTCGATGACCAGGCGCGGGTCTTCCGCGGTCTGCAGCCGCGCCACGCCCGCGTAGATCAGGCGCGCTTCCTCGCGGCCCGAGATGACTTCGATCGGATGGCCCAGCACCTCCTGCGCCCGCGCCAGGAAGGCGTTGCGGTTGCGCGCCTCACGCAGCGTCTGCGTCGCCACCGCGCGCACCTGACGGCCGGGCAGGTCGGCGAGCCGCTCGGCGAAGCGCCGCAGGCAGTCCAGGCCGCGCTGGGCCGCCTCTTCGGTCAGCATGCTCATCGCATCCAGGCCCGCGCCCAGCCGCACCGTTTCCTTCAGGTAGTCCAGCCGGCGGTAGTGCCCGTGCTGCAGCTGGGCCAGCTCGAGCCGGAAGCTGTTGGAGCCCATGTCGATGGCGGCCAGGATCGGAGGAACTTGCGCTTGCGTCATGGGGCGCGATTGTCGCGGTCTTTGGCCCGCCCGCCGGGAACGAAGTGCTTTCATCGTGCTGTCGCGACGCCGTGGTCCGGTGCCCGGCGGCCGACCGGGATAGCATCCGGCGTTCCGTCCGGAACCTTCGGATCCATTCCACCCCGCATTCCCCACGAGGAGCTGCAGATGACGAATTCCGATTCCCGCGCCGATGCCGCCGGCCTGTCCCCTGAACTGGCCGACGCGATCCGCGACGACATCGACACGCTGGCGCCGGGCCGGGGCTTCAGTCGCCGCGCCTTCGTCGGCACCGCGGTGGGCAGCGGCTTCGCCGCGGCGGTGCTGCCGGTGACGGCGCAGACGATCACCACCGACGCGCAGGGCCTGGATGCCGGTCCGGTCAGCATCCCCGTCGGCGACTTCAAGATGCCAGCCTATGTCGCGCAGCCAGCGGGCAAGAAGCAGGCGCCGGTGGTGCTGGTGGTCAGCGAGATCTTCGGTGTGCACGAGCACATTGCCGATGTCGCGCGCCGCTTCGCCAAGCTGGGCTACCTGGCGGTCGCGCCCGACCTGTTCGCGCGTCAAGGCGATGCGAAGGTCTATTCGGACATCGCCAAGCTGCAGACCGAGATCATCCAGCGCACGCCTGACGCACAGGTCCTGAACGACCTGGACGCGGCGGTGGCCTGGGCGAACGGGATGGGAGGCAACACCTCCAAGCTGGGGATCACCGGCTTCTGTTGGGGCGGTCGGATGGTCTGGCTGTATGCCGCCCACAGCCGCGAGCTGAAGGCCGGCGTGGCGTGGTACGGCCGCCTGCAGGGCCAGACCAATGCGATGACACCGAAGCATCCGATCGACGTCGCGGCCCAGCTGCACGCCCCGGTGCTGGGCTTGTACGGTGCTCAGGACAACGGCATTCCGGTCTCGACCGTCGCCGCGATGCAGGAGGCACTCAAACAAGGCAGCGCGGCGGCCAAGGCCAGCGAGTTCGTCGTCTATCCCGACGCCGGCCACGCCTTTCATGCCGATTACCGCCCCAGCTACCGGCCCGATCCCGCCAAGGATGGATGGGCACGCTGCCAGGCCTGGTTCAAGCAGCACGGGGTGTGAACGTCCCCGGCGCAAGGGGGGCTTGACGACTCTGAGACAATTTTCGGAACCCCATCCGGCGCACCCCACGTGGTGCGCCTTTTTTATCCATGACCCTGACCTACATCCTGCTGGTGACCTTCGCTGGCGGTCTGGCCTCCGTGACGATCGCGGCGATGCTGACGGTCGGCCTGCTGAGCCGCATCGTGAAGCACCTGGTGAGCCTGTCCACCGGCGTGCTCCTGTCGACCGCGCTGCTGCATGTGCTGCCGGAGGCCTTCGAGAGCGGTGCCGATCCGCACAACCTCTTCCTGGCGTTGCTGGGTGGGCTGATGTTCTTCTTCCTGCTGGAGAAGGCCGAGCTCTACCGCCACACCCACCACCATGAGGGGGACGGGCACCACCACCATCACCACTTCGACCGGGAACAGGCCGGGCGGGGTGGGTTGTCGGTGCTGGTGGGGGATTCGATCCACAACTTCTGCGACGGGATCATCATCGCGGCCGCGTTCCTCGCGGATCACCATCTGGGCTGGGTCACCGCGATGGCGATCGTGGCGCATGAGATCCCGCAGGAGGTCGGCGACTACATCGTGCTGCTGAACGCGGGGTTCTCGCGCAAGAAGGCGCTGTTCTTCAATGCGGTGTCCGGCATGGCGGCGGTGGTCGGCGGGCTGGTCGGCTACTACATCGTCGGGCCGTGGCAGCAGCTGTTCCCCTACCTGCTGGTGGCGGCGTCCAGCAGTTTCATCTATGTCTCGGTCGCCGACCTGATCCCGCAGCTCCAGCGCCGGTTGCCCTGGAAGGACACCGCGCTGCAGCTCCTGTGGCTGGGCGTGGGCATCGTCTTCGTGCTGATCGTCGTGGGCGGGAAGCACTCCCACTGAAGCCGGCCGGCAGCGCCCGGGAGGGCGCTGCGGTCATGTGGCGTGCCGGGGAGCGCCTTATTGGGACGGCGACGCTCCCTCGCCGTGCACCACCAGCACCGGGAAGGCGCAGTGGGTCAGCACCTTCTGCGTCTCGCTGCCGAGCAGCAGCGCCTGCAGCCCGCGCCGGCCGTGCGTGGCCATCACCAGCAGGTCCGCATCGACGCGCTTGGCGTGCTCGATGATGGCTTCCCAGGGATGCAGCGCCTCCACGCTGTGGGCCTCGATCTCCAGGCCCTGGCCGCGCGCCAGCGCCAGCACCTGTCCGAGGCGTTCCTGCGCGATGCGCTCCTGGGCGTCGAAGAACTCCTGGGGCGGCGTCGGTTGCATCTCCGACACGGCGCTGTAGGGGAAGGGTTCCTTGACGCTGATGGCGAACAGCTTGGCGCCGTGGAACTTCGCGAGCTTGACGGCCGTATCGATCGCCTTGGCGGTGATGTCGGAGCCGTCGGTGGGGATCAGGATGCGCTGGAACATGGCGAGCCTCCTTCAAACGAGCGGGTGGGCTGGGTGGGCTGGCCCCCACCGAAGTGGGGTCAGGGCTTGCCGTCGCAGTCTGAGCTTCCCATGGTGCTCGCGCCATGCGCGTTGTCAATAAGGGCCGTCCGTCAGCCTTTCGCCAGCGGGAAACGCGGATTGGCGCTCCACTCGCTCCAGGAACCGGGATAGAGCCGGCTGCCGGACAGCCCGGCATGGTGCATCGCCAGCAGGTTGTGGCAGGCCGTCACGCCCGACCCGCACTGGTGCACGGTCGCATCCGCCCCTTGGGCGCCTAGCAGCGCCGCGAACTCCTCGCGCAGCAGCGCCGGCGCCTTGAACCGGCCATCGGCGCTCAGGTTGGACTTGAAGAAGCGGTTCGTCGCGCCCGGGATGTGGCCGGCCTGGGCATCGAGCGGCTCGACTTCGCCGCGAAAGCGCTCGCCGGCGCGGGCATCGATCAACCGGACCTTGCCGAGCTGGCCGAGCAGCTCCTGCGCGCTGAGCGGTTCCTCGAGCGGAGCGCCCGGCGTGAAGGCGCCGGCCGTGGCGGTGGGCAGGTCCGTGCTCACCGCGCCCCCCGCCTGTTGCCAGGCCGCGAAGCCCCCGTCCAGCACCGCGACGTCCGCATGGCCCAGCCAGCGCAGCATCCACCAGACGCGCGCGCCGTACATGCCGTCGGCCGCGTCGTAGGCGACCAGCGTCCGGCCCGAACGCAGGCCCAGTTCCCCCAGCAGGGCGGCGAAGGCGGCCCGGTCCGGCAGCGGATGGCGGCCGCGGAAAACGCCGAAGGCGTCCTGCTTCGGGCCGCTGAGGTCGCGGTCCAGGTGGAGGTAGAAGGCGCCAGGAATGTGGCCGGCGGCGTAGGCGCGCTCGCCGGCCGAGGTGTCGGTCAGGTCGAAGCGGACATCGACGACCAGCGGCGGTGCGTCGGACGCCAGCAGCGCCTGCAACTGCCCGACGGAGATCAGGCCATCAAGGCGGGGGGGAGTGGGGGCGGAGACTGCGGAGCTGGTCGGGGTCGTCGCGGAGGTCGTCATGGCGCTTCAGGATTCCTGGACCGAGTGCTGGGCGTCCTTGGGGGTGTTCCGGGCGCGCAACAGCGTCGCCCCCAGGCCCGCGCCCACGATCAGCAGGATGCCGATCCAGGAGGCCAGGCCCAGCCGGTCGCCGAAAAGGAGCACACCATACAACGCCGAGAACACGATGCCCAGGTATTGGAGCGACGCGTTCACCAGCGGCTTGCCGGTGCCGTAGGCGCGCGTCATCAGCAGCTGTGCAGCCGTGGCCAGCACGCCGACGGCCAGCAGCAGCGCCGCGCCGGTCCAGGTGTGGCCGTGCCAGCCGCCGTGCGAGGCGATGGTCGTCAGCGCGCCGGCGACCACGCCGCCCATCGAGAAGTAGAAGACGATGCGGTACTCGGGCTCGCCGGCGCGGCCCAGCGACGTCACCTGCAGGTAGGCCATCGCCGACAGCATGCCGGACGCCAGGCCCGCCAGGCCGTGCCAGACCTGCTGGTCTTCCATCGCCGGCTGCAGCACCAGGCCGACGCCGAGGAAGCCCAGCAGCACCGTGATGATCAGCCGGGGATCGACCTTGGCCGCGCCCATCAGCACCGCCCCGCCGATCAGGAACAGCGCCATCCACACCGACGACATGTAGTTGAGCGTCATCGCGGTGGCCAGCGGCAGCTTGCTGATCGCGAAGAACCACAGCGACAGCGCGATCACCCCCGACAGGCTCCGCCAGAAGTGCATCGCCGGCACGGTGGTCTTCAGCGACAGCCCCTTGACCCGCGTCATCGCGAACAGGAACAGCGTGCCGACCAGGCCGCGGTACATGACGATCTCGCCGGCGCCGTAGTAGGCCGAGGCCAGCTTGACGCAGACGCCCATGGTGGCGAACAGCAAGGTCGCCAACACCATCAGAAGGGGTGCAGACATGCGGGGGATTCTCGCGCCGAAGGCCGGCCCGCCCTGTTGTGGGGACCCGCAAAAGCGAACGCCCCGCAAGAGCGGGGCGTTGTGCGCACCGGAGGGCGATGCGGCTGGGGACGGGGCGGGGACCGGATCAGCGCTTCATCAGCGCCCGGTACCACTCGTGGAAGTGCTTCATGCCGTCCTCCATCGGCGTCTGGTACGGGCCGACCTCGTTGTCGCCCCGCTCCATCAGCGCCTTGCGGCCGGCGTCCATGCGCAGCGCGATCTCGTCGTCCTCGACACAGGTTTCCATGTAGGCCGCCTGCTGGGCCTCGACGAAGTCGCGCTCGAAGGCGACGATTTCCTCGGGGTAATAGAACTCCACGATGTTGGTGGTCTTCTGCGCGCCCTTGGGAAACAGCGTCGAGACCACCAGCACGTTGGGGTACCACTCCACCATGATGTTGGGGTAGTAGGTCAGCCAGATCGCGCCCTGGTCGGGCGACTGCCCGCCCGAGAAGCCCAGCACCTGCTCATGCCACTTGGCGTAGACCGCGGAGCCCGGCTTTTCCAGCGCCTTGTTGACGCCGACCGTCTGCACCGAATAGTCGCGACCGAACTCCCACGCCAGGTCGTCGCAGGCGACGAACTGGCCCAGCCCCGGGTGGAACGGGCCGACGTGGTAGTCCTCCAGGTAGACCTCGATGAAGGTCTTCCAGTTGTAGTCGCACTCGTGGACATGGACCTTGTCGAGCTGGTAGCCGCTGAAGTCCAGCGCGCCGCGCGGGCCCAGCCGGGCCAGGTCGGAAGCGATGTCCCGGCCGTTGTCCTCGAACAGCAGGCCGTTCCATTCGCGGATCTTGTAGCGGTTCAGGTGCAGGCAGGGGTCCTGCTTGAAGTGAGGCGCGCCGACGAGCTCGCCCTTGAGGTCGTAGGTCCAGCGGTGCAGCGGGCAGACGATGTGGCTGCGCGTGTTGCCACGGCCGCGCAGCATCACCGCCTGGCGGTGGCGGCAGACGTTGGAGATCAGCTCCAGGCCCTGCGGGCCGCGCACGATCGCCCGACCTTCGCCTTCCTGCGGCAGGGCGTAGTAGTCGCCGACCTCGGGCACGGCCAGCGCATGGCCGAGGTAGCGGGGACCGTGCTGGAAGATCAGTTCCTGTTCGCGGCGGAACAGGTCCTCGTCGAAGTAGGAGGTGACAGGCAGCTGGAGGTGGCTGGGGGCCGTGCTGCGTTCAAGCGGGCTGAGAGGGATGCTCAGGTCGGACATGATCCAAGAGGGTCTCCAAGACACCAATGTCAACCGTGACCGGCCGCCCCCCAGATTGGACGGGCCGGCATGTGGGACTGAGTGAAACAACGCCGGACGCTGCCGGAGCTCGGGGGCGATGGCCGCGCGGCGCCGCGAGCGAACGCGGTTGGGGCCCCGGCCGGGAAGTCGCCCCGATGACTGCCGGCCCTTGGGGGCAACGGAGCAGGCAAAGGAACCGGTGATTGTACCCGGACCGCCCCCTTCAGGGGGAGGCCGGAGGCCGACGAAGCGGTCCGTCACCCGGAAACACCCGCTGACGCCTGTGGCGCTCGATTCACATCCCCCGACAGTCGGACCCCGGGCGGGGGAGTGCCGGTGCTTACAATCGGCCTTTTCGCGTTTTGAAATGAGCAAGCCTTCCGCCAGCGCCAAGTCGGCGCCGCCCACGTCCCAGGAGCAGGAGCCCGCTAGTTATGAATTGGCGGTCGAGGAGTTGGAACGTCTGGTGCAGGCCATGGAGGCCGGTCAACTGCCGCTGGACCAGTTACTGGCCAGTTACCAGCGGGGGGCCGCATTGCTCAACTACTGCCGCGCGCGGCTCCAGGCCGTCGAACAACAAGTACAGGTCATCGAAGGTGGCGGCGCGCAGGCTTGGGGAGAAGAGTAATTGGATGCCGGTGTCTTCGAACGTTGGGTGAAGCAGTCGCTTGAGGAAGTCGAGCAGGCGCTGGAGGCCTGGGTGCCCGCGGGCGCCCCGGCCGGCCTCGGTGAGGCCATGCGCTACGCGGTGCTGGGCGCCGGCAAGCGCCTGCGTCCGCTGCTGGTGCTGGCCGCGGCGGAAGCCGTCGGCGGGCAGCGCGAGGCGGCGTTGCGCGCGGCCTGCGCGGTGGAACTGATCCATGCCTATTCGCTGGCGCACGACGACATGCCCTGCATGGACAACGACGTGCTGCGCCGCGGCAAGCCGACGCTGCATGTGCAGTACGGCGAGGCGCAGGCCATGCTGGCCGGTGACGCGATGCAGGCGCTGGCCTTCGACGTGCTGACGCCGGACGAGGGCCTCCCGCCCGCGCTGCAGGCCAAGCTCTGCCGCCTGCTGGCGCGCGCCAGCGGCTATGACGGCATGGCCGGCGGCCAGGCGATCGACCTGGCCAGCATCGGCAAGCCGCTGGACGAGGCCGCGCTGCGCGACATGCATCGTCGCAAGACCGGCGTGCTGCTGCAGGCCAGCGTCCTGATGGGCGCGGCGAGCGGCGACCTGCCCCCCGCCGCCTGGGAGGCGCTGAGCCGCTACGGCGCCGCGATCGGCCTGGCCTTCCAGGTGGTCGACGACATCCTGGACGTGACCCAGGACAGCGACGTGCTCGGCAAGACCGCCGGCAAGGATCAGGACAACAACAAGCCGACCTACGTCAGCGTGCTGGGCCTGGAGCCCGCCCGCGCCTATGCGCTGCGCCTGCGCGACGAGGCCCATCAGGCCCTCGCCGCCAGCGGCCTGGCCGACACCGCCTGGCTCAGCCTGCTGGCTGACAAGGTGGTCGAGCGCGACAACTGAACCGGCGAGAGAGAGGCCAGGCCATGAGCGAGAACACCACCACCGCGACGGCTTCGCAGACGCTGCTCGCCGCGATCGACAGCCCCGCGGACCTGCGGCGCCTGTCGCGCAGCCAGTTGCCGCAACTGGCGGACGAGGTCCGCGCGCACATCCTGAACAGCGTGTCCAAGACCGGCGGCCACCTGTCGTCGAACCTCGGCACCGTCGAGATGACGATCGCGCTGCATTACGTCTACGACACGCCGCGCGACCGGCTGGTGTGGGACGTGGGTCACCAGACCTATCCGCACAAGATCCTCACCGGCCGCCGTGACGCGATGGCCACGCTGCGCCAGCAGGGGGGCATCTCCGGCTTCCCGCGCCGCGACGAGAGCGAGTACGACACCTTCGGCACGGCGCACTCGAGCACCTCGATCTCGGCCGCGCACGGCATGGCGATGGGCGCCAAGCTCAAGGGCGAGTCGCGCCGCGTGGTCGCGATCATCGGCGACGGCGCGATGACCGCCGGCATGGCCTTCGAGGCGCTGAACAACGCCGGCGTCGCCCATGGCGGCCTGCTGGGCGACGTGCTGGTGATCCTGAACGACAACGACATGTCGATCAGCCCGCCGGTGGGCGCGCTCAACAAGTACTTCACCCGGCTGATGAGCGGCAAGTTCTACGCCGCCGCGCGCGAAGGCGCGAAGTCGGTGCTCAAGCACACGCCGCTGTATGAATTCGCGCGTCGCTTCGAGGAGCACACCAAGGGCATGTTCGTGCCCGGCACGATCTTCGAGGAATTCGGCTTCAACTACGTCGGCCCGATCGACGGCCACGACCTGGACGCGCTGATTCCCACGCTGGAGAACCTGCGCGACAAGAAGGGCCCGCAGTTCCTGCACCTGGTCACGCGCAAGGGCCAGGGCTACAAGCTGGCCGAGGCCGACCCGGTCAAGTACCACGGCCCCACGCCCTTCAACCCGGCCGAAGGCATCAAGCCGTCCACCACGCCGGCAAAGAAGACCTTCACCCAGGTCTTCGGCGACTGGCTCTGCGACATGGCCGAGGCCGATCCGACGCTGGTCGGGATCACCCCGGCGATGCGCGAGGGCTCGGGCATGGTCGAGTTCCACAAGCGCTTCCCGACGCGCTACTACGACGTCGGCATCGCCGAGCAGCACGCAATCACCTTCGCCGGTGGCCTGGCCTGTGAGGGCCTGCGGCCGGTGGTGGCGATCTACTCGACCTTCCTGCAGCGCGGCTACGACCAACTGGTCCACGACGTGGCGCTGCAGAACCTGCCGGTGCTGTTCGCGCTCGACCGCGCGGGCCTGGTCGGCGCCGACGGCGCGACGCATGCCGGCAACTACGACATCGCCTTCACGCGCTGCATTCCGAACATGAGCGTGATCACGCCGTCGGATGAGAACGAGTGCCGCCAGGCCTTGTACACCGGTCACCTGCACGACGGCCCGGTGACGGTCCGCTACCCGCGCGGTGCCGGCATCGGCGCCGAGATCAAGAAGGACATGGTCGCCTTGCCCTGGGGCAAGGGCGAGATGCGTCGTCAGTCGTCGCTGCCGCAGACCGCCGGCCGCGCCGCGCCGCGCGTGGCGATCCTGGCCTTCGGCACGCTGCTGCACCCGGCGCTGAAGGCGGCCGAGGCGCTGGACGCGAGCGTCGCCAACATGCGCTTCGTGAAGCCGCTGGACGTCCAGCTCGTCAAGGAACTGGCACGCACGCACGATGCCCTGGTGACCGTCGAGGACGGTTGCGTCATGGGCGGTGCCGGCAGCGCGGTGCTGGAAGCGCTGCAGGCGGAAGGCCTGGCGGTGCCGGTGCTGCAGCTGGGTCTGCCCGACGAGTACGTGGAGCACGGCGAGCCCGGCAAGCTGATGGCTCAGTGCGGCCTCGACGCGGTGGGCATCGAGCAGTCGATCCGCGCGCGCTTCCTGTCGGTGCCGGTAGCCGCGCCGGTGCTGCGGTCCGTCGCCAATCAGTGATCCGCCGCTGAGGCGGGCTGGTCCTTCGAGTGGACCGGCTGACCATGTCGAACCCATCCCCCTGAACGGCGCTGGCCTCGCGGTCAGCGCCGTTGTCGTTTGGCGCCGTCCGCGGCCTGCGCGGCGATGGCGGGCGCGAGGGCGCGCTTCACCGCGTCGATGAAATCCTGCGCCAGCGCGTGGCCGGGACGGTGCAGCGCCCACAGGGCCTGGATGCGGAAGGGCACCGACACCGACAGCGGTCGGATATGCAGTCCCGGTCCGGCGCAGGCGCGCGCCGTCAACGGATTCACGAGCGCGATCCCCAGGTTCTCCTGGACCAGCGCGCAGACGGCGATCGCGCTGTGCGTCTCCAGTTGCAGCCGGCGCTGGACGCCGGCGGCCGCGAAGATCGCGTCGAACTGGCGGCGATAGAGATCCTCCGACGACAGGCTGACGAAGCGCTCGCCGTCGAAGTCCCGCGGCGTCAGCACCGCGCGTTCGAGCAGGCGATGGCCCGCCGGCAGCACGCAGACCTCGTCGAGTTCCGCCAGCGTCTCGCTGCGCGTGCCGGGCACGGTCGCGGAGACCTCGCTCAGGCCGATGTCGAAGCGCTGCGCCGCCATCCATTCCTCGAGCAGCGGGGATTCCTGCGGCGTCAGCGTCAAGCCGGCCTGCGGATGGCGGCCCGCCCAGTCGGCGCTCGCGGCGGGCAGCAGCGCATGCGCCAGCGCCGGGAGCGTCAGCACCTGCAGCCGTTCGTCCTCGGCCCGTCCCAGCGCCTGCGCGCGCGCCACCACCTGGTCCAGGCCCTGATAGGCGCGCTGGACCTCGTCGAACAGCGCCATCGCCCGCGCGGTGGGCCGCAGTCGGCCGGGCGCGCGGTCGAAGAGGACGTAACCCAGCAGCGACTCCATGCGCGCCAGGTCGCGGCTCACCGTGGGTTGGGAGGTGAAGAGCAGTTGCGCCGCGCCGGTGACGCTGCCGGCGGTCATGACGGCGCGGAAGACCTCGATATGACGGTGCGTGATCGGGAGGAGCATCGGCCCAGCATATCAGTCCATATCCAGAATGAATCCGCCAAGGAAAACAAAGCATTTGATTGAATGATCCGAGGCGACGATGCTTGCGGCAGCTGAATACATCCCCCAAAGGAACGCCGAGATGCCGCAAGTCCTCACCCCCGCCCGCCAACAACAGCTGCGCGCGCTCGCTGCCCGCCATGGCACGCCGCTTTGGGTGTACGACGCGGCGGTCATCCGTGAGCGCATCGCCGCGCTGAAGGGCTTCGACACCGTCCGCTTCGCGCAGAAGGCCTGCTCCAACACCCACATCCTTCGGCTGATGCGGCAGCAGGGCGTGAAGGTGGATTCGGTGTCGCGCGGCGAGGTGCTGCGCGCGCTGGCCGCCGGCTACACCGTGGGCACCGGCGCGGACGCGGTCCACTCCGACATCGTGTTCACCGCCGACCTGCTTGACCGCGAGACGCTCGCGACCGTCGTGGCGCATCGCGTCCCGGTCAATGCCGGTTCGATCGACATGCTGGAGCAGCTCGGCGAAGTCTCGCCCGGTCACCCGGTGTGGCTGCGCCTGAATCCGGGCTTCGGCCATGGTCACAGCAACAAGACCAACACCGGCGGCGAGCACAGCAAGCACGGCATCTGGCATGAGCAGCTGGGCGAGGCACTGGCCGTCATCGCACGGCGCGGGCTCACGCTGATCGGGCTGCACATGCACATCGGCTCCGGTGTGGATTACGGGCATCTGGGCCGCGTGTGCGGCGCCATGGTCGAGCTGGTGCGGGTCGTCCGGGCCGCCGGCCAGGACCTGCAGGCGATCTCCGCCGGAGGGGGGCTTTCCATCCCCTATCAGGCGGGTGGCGAGCCGATCGATACCGCCCATTACTTCAGCCTTTGGGATGCCGCCCGCAAGGAAGCCGAAAGCGTCATCGGCCATCGCCTGGCGCTCGAACTGGAACCGGGCCGCTACCTGGTCGCCGAATCGGGGGTGCTGCTCGCCGAAGTGCGCGCCGTGAAGACCCAGGGCCGCCAGCACTTCCTGCTGGTGGATGCTGGCTTCAATGAACTGATGCGCCCGGCGATGTACGGCAGCTACCACGCGATGAGCCTGCTCGCCGCCGACGGCCAGGAGCGACCGGTGCGGCCGACGGTCGTCGCCGGACCCCTGTGCGAGTCGGGTGATGTCTTCACCCAGGCCGAGGGCGGGGTGGTGCTGGCGCGGGAATTGCCGCAAGCGCGGATCGGCGACTTGCTGGTCATCCATGACACCGGCGCGTACGGCGCGTCGATGTCCAGCAACTACAACAGCCGGCCGCTGATCGCCGAGGTGCTGGTGGACGGCGACTCCGACCGCCTGATCCGCCGCCGCCAGACGGTGGAGGAACTGCTGGCGCTCGAGGCGCTGTAAGCCGTTGGTCGACAGGATCGGCAGATGCGGCCAATGCCGCGTGACTGCCGTATGACGCTTTTGCTATCGCATAAAGCTGTTTTGATAGTTTGGCTCAATAGGGATTGGCAATAGGCTGCATTGGGGAATTCAACCCCGTCGATAGCAGCAGCCCCCTATCATTCCGTCCATCCCATCAACCCTGACTCGAGAGACCAAGCAATGTCCCTGATCAACACCCAAGTCCAACCCTTCAAGGCCCAAGCGTTCCACAACGGCAAGTTCATCGAGGTCACGGAAGAGTCGCTCAAGGGCAAGTGGTCCGTGCTGATCTTCATGCCGGCCGCCTTCACCTTCAACTGCCCGACCGAAGTCGAAGACGCTGCCGACAACTATGGCGAGTTCCAGAAGCTGGGCGCCGAGGTCTACATCGTCACCACCGACACGCACTTCTCGCACAAGGTGTGGCACGAGACCTCGCCGGCCGTCGGCAAGGCCAAGTTCCCGCTGGTCGGCGACCCGACCCACGCGCTGACCAACGCCTTCGGCGTGCACATTCCGGAAGAAGGCCTGGCGCTGCGCGGCACCTTCGTGATCAACCCGGAAGGCGTGATCAAGACCCTGGAAGTGCATGACAACGCCATCGCCCGCGACGTCAAGGAGACGCTGCGCAAGCTCAAGGCTGCCCAGTACGTCGCCAAGAACCCGGGCCAGGTCTGCCCGGCCAAGTGGAACGAAGGCGACAAGACCATCGCCCCGTCGCTGGACCTGGTCGGCAAGATCTGAGGATCTCGCCCACAGGGGTGAAGCGTCCTTCCGAAGAAGGACCTTCCCCCGACCGGTGACCCGGATGAGGACTGTCCTCTCCCCCTCACTGCAGAAGCGTCGCTCGTGGACCCCGTCGGTCCGCGGGACGGCGTTCGGCCGCCCCTTCAACCTGCAAGGGGGGCCAGTTCTCGAAGTCGCTTGAAGCAATTTGAAAGGAAGCAACGATGTTGGACGACAACCTGAAGGCGCAGCTCAAGGCCTACCTGGAGCGGGTGACGCTGCCGTTCGAGATCGAAGCCTCCTTGAGCGACTCCGCGAGCTCCGCCGAGCTGAAGCAACTGCTTCAGGACATCGCCGCGATGTCCGACAAGATCACGCTGCGCCTGGACGGCAACGATGCGCGCAAGCCCTCGTTCAGCCTCAAGCGCACGGGCACCGAGCAGAGCCTGCGCTTCGCCGGCATTCCGCTGGGCCATGAGTTCACCTCGCTGGTGCTGGCGCTGCTGTGGACCGGCGGCCACCCGCCCAAGGTCGAGCAATCGGTGATCGACCAGATCCAGGGCCTGGACGGCGACTACGCCTTCGAGGTCTACATGTCCCTGACCTGCCACAACTGCCCGGACGTCGTGCAGGCGCTGTCGCTGATGTCGGTGCTGAATCCGCGCATCAAGACGGTGATCGTCGACGGCGCGCTGTTCCAGGACGAGGTCAATGCCCGCGAGATCATGGCCGTTCCGACGGTCTACCTGAATGGCCAGGAGTTCGGCTCGGGCCGCATGACGGTCGAGGAGATCGCCGCGAAGCTGGACACCGGCGCGGCGGCCAAGGACGCCGCCAAGCTGTCGGCCAAGGACCCGTACGACGTGCTGATCGTCGGCGGCGGCCCGGCCGGTGCCGCGGCGGCGGTGTACGCCGCCCGCAAGGGCATCCGCACCGGCATCGCGGCCGAGCGCTTCGGCGGGCAGGTCAATGACACGCTGGCGATCGAGAACTACATCTCCGTGCTGTCGACCGACGGCCCGAAGTTCTCGATGGCGCTGGAGTCGCACGTCAAGGATTACGGCGTCGACGTGATGAACCTGCAGCGCGCCGACAAGCTGGTGCCGGCGACGACGCCGGGCGGCCTGGTCGAGGTGCAGCTGGCCAATGGCGGTTCGCTCAAGAGCAGGACGGTCATCATTTCCACGGGCGCCCGCTGGCGCAATGTCAACGTGCCCGGCGAGCAGGAGTACAAGAACAAGGGCGTGGCCTACTGCCCGCACTGTGACGGTCCGCTGTTCAAGGGCAAGCGGGTGGCGGTGATCGGCGGCGGCAACTCCGGCGTCGAGGCGGCGATCGACCTGGCCGGCATCGTGTCCCACGTGACGCTGCTGGAATTCGGCGACGCGCTGCGTGCCGACGCCGTGCTGGTCAAGAAGCTGGAAAGCCTGCCCAACGTGGTGATCCTGACGCAGGCGCAGACGACCGAGTTCACCGGCACGGCCGGCAAGCTCGACGGCCTGAACTACACCGACCGAGCCACCGGCGAGGCCCGGCGGATCGAGCTGGAAGGCGTGTTCGTGCAGATCGGCCTGGTGCCCAACACCGAGTGGCTGCGCGGCACGGTGGAGCTGTCCAAGCACGGCGAGATCATCGTCGACGCCAAGGGCCAGACCTCGGTGCCGGGCGTGTTCGCGGCGGGTGATGCGACGACGGTGCCGTACAAGCAGATCATCATCGCCGCCGGCGACGGCGCGAAGGCCGCGCTCAGCGCGTTCGATCATCTGATCCGCAACTGACGAGAGACCCGCTGGCCCTCTGCTGACGCCCCTGACGGGGCGTCAGTCGTTTGGGGGGTGAGCCAGCCAGTAACCGTGGCCTAGCGCCGACTCCGCCACAGGCTCTCCGCGCTGTAGACCGCGAGCGCCGACCAGATCAGCACGAAGCCCACCAGCCGCGCGCCCGCGAGCGGCTCGTGATAGAGCCACACGCCCAGCAGGAACTGGATCGTCGGCGACAGGTATTGCACCAGTCCGAGGGTCGTCAGCGTGATGCGCCGCGCGCCGGCGGCGAACAGCAGCAGCGGGATGGCGGTGAGCGGTCCGGCCAGCAGCAGCCAGGCCGCCTGGCCGGCATCGCCACTCGCAAAGGCGCTGCTGCCCTGCACCGTCCAGTAGATCAGCGCCCCGGCGGCGAAGGGCGACAGGATCAGCGTCTCCAGCGTCAGCCCCTCCAGCGCGCCCAACTGCGCCGTCTTGCGCATCAGCCCGTAGAAACCGAAGCTCAGCGCGAGCACCAGCGCAATCCACGGCAGCCGCCCCGCGGTCACCGTCAGCCAGACCACGCCGGCCGCGGCCAGGCCGATCGCCAGCCATTGCACCGGCCGCAGCCGCTCGCGCAGGAACACGAATCCCAGCATCACATTGACCAGCGGGTTGATGAAGTAGCCCAGGCTGGCCTCGACCACATGGCCATGCTGCACCGCCCACACGTACACCAGCCAGTTGCTCGACAGCAGCAGCGCCGACAGCGCGCAGGTCGCGAGCAGCCGCGGCGATCGCAGCACCGGTCCCAGCCAGGCCCAGCGCCGCAGGCCGGCCAGCACCAGCGCCACGAACACCAGCGACCAGACCGTCCGATGCGCGATGACCTCGAGCGCGTTCACCTCGCTCAGGCGCTTGAAGTACAGCGGGAACAGGCCCCAGGCGATGTAGGCGAGCGCGGCGTAGAGCATGCCGGTGTGGGCATGGGCGCGGTCGGTGAGGGGCGAGGTGTCGTTGGTCATGGCGGGCTGGCCGGGAGGGCCCGCGATTCTGCCCAAGCCCACCGGCCCGCGTTGTCGAAGGGGCGAGCGCCCGTTCGTCGTGCCTGGTCGCCCCTCTTTTCTTGCGGCGCGCTTCGTCGCAGGATCGCCCCCCATGGCTCACGTCGAATTCACCGCCCAACTGCACCGCTACGTCGATACGCCGAAGCTGGACTGCGACGCCCGCACCCTGGGCGAGGCACTCGCCCGGGCCTTCGACCGGAATCCCCGCCTGCGCGGCTACATCCTGGACGACCAGGGTCATCTGCGCACCCATGTGGCCGTCTTCATCGATGGCCACCGCGCCCAGGACCGCCGAGGGCTGACGGACGCGCTGACCGCGCAGTCCAAGGTCTATGTGCTGCAGGCCCTGTCCGGGGGATAGCCCCAGGAGCCGCGGACGCGCCGCTGTCGAAAACCGCGCCGCTCGAACGTCGTCACGGGTGACGCCAGCCATCGCAAGGAGACACCGATGATCACCACCGCCTGGGCCGCCACGCGCAAGGGCCTGTTCGAACTTCGGCACGACCCCGCCTTGGGCGGTTGGTCGATCGGGCGCCACAGCTTCGTGGGGGATCCCGTCAGCATGGTGTTGCCCCCGCCGGTCGGGGGAGGGCGCATGTTCGCGGCGCTGAACCTCGGCCATTTCGGCTGCAAGCTGCAGGCGTCGGACGATGGCGGCGCCACCTGGCGGGAACTGGCCGCGCCGGCCTTTCCCGAGCAGCCCGAGGGCGCTGAGGGGCCGGCCTGGAAGCTGCAGCAGATCTGGGCGCTGGAGCGCGGCGGCGATGGCCGGCTCTGGGCCGGCACGATCCCGGGCGCGCTGTTCGTCAGCGACGACCAGGGCGAAACCTGGCGACTGATCGACGCGCTCTGGCACATGCCCGAGCGGCTGGGCTGGTTCGGCGGCGGCTACGACGCACCGGGCATCCATTCGATCAACGTCGATCCGCGCGACCCCGCGCGGCTGCTGCTGGGCATCTCCTGCGGCGGCGCCTGGCGCAGCGAAGACGGCGGCGCGACCTGGCGCATCAGCGCCAAGGGCATGCGCGCCGACTTCATGCCGCCGGAGCAGCAGGGCGAGGAGAACACGCAGGATCCGCATCGCATCGTCGCCAGCGCGGTGGACCCGGACGTGCTCTGGTGCCAGCACCACAACGGGGTGTGGCGCTCGGTGGACGGGGGCGCGCATTGGGGGGAGATCAAGCCGCCGCTGTCCGGCTTCGGCTTCGCGGTCGCCGCCCATGCGGGCGATGCCGACACCGCGTGGTTCGTGCCCGGCGTGAAGGACGAGAAGCGGTTGCCGGTGGACGGCGCGCTGGTGGTCAATCGCACGCGCGATGGCGGGAAGACCTTCGAGACGCTGCGGCAAGGCTTGCCGCAATCGCATTGCTACGACCTGATCTACCGCCACGGGCTGGCCGCGCATGACGACGGGCAGCGGCTGCTGATGGGCAGCACGACCGGCAACCTCTGGGCGACCGAGGACGCCGGCGACCGCTGGCAGCTGGTGTCGGCGCACCTGCCGCCGATCTACGCGGTGCGCTTCGGCTGAGCGGGGAGTCAGCGCCCGGCGCCGGGGCGCCCCTCAGAGGAACGGTGCCCACTCCGGGCCGGGCTCGGCTTCCAGTTGAAGCGTCTGGCCGCTGACCGGGTGCGTCAGCGTCAGCCGCTGCGCATGCAGCCACAGCCGCTGCAGGCCGAAGTGGGCCGCCAGCGCGCGGTTCAGCGGCCCCTTGCCGTGGTTGGCATCGCCGACGATCGGATGCGCGAGGTGCTTCAGGTGGCGCCGGATCTGGTGGCGCCGGCCCTGGACCGGCTCGCAGGCCATCAGCGCCAGGCGTGTCGTGGGGAAGCGGGCGTCGGTGGCGATCGGCAGCTCGAGGCGGCGCTCACAGGACCAGGCGGTCTGCGCTTCCAGATGCGGCTGGCCCGCGGACGGTAGTTCCGGATCGCGCGCGAGCGGGTGGTCGATGACGCCAGCGTCGCCGGCTGGCCAGCCGCGCACCAGCGCGAGGTAGCGCTTGCTCGTGAGGCGCTCGGCGAGCGCCTGGCCCAGCGCGCTGGCCACCGCGGCGCTGAGCGCGAAGACGAGCACGCCCGAGGTGCCTCGATCGAGCCGGTGCGCCGGCCACACCGGCCGGCCGAGCTGGTCGCGCAGGCGCTGCAGCGCGGCGTCCTCCTCGTGCGCGTCGATCGCGGTGCGATGCACCAGCAGCCCGGCGGGTTTGTCGATCACCGCGAGGTGGTCGTCCAGATGGAGGAGTCGCAGCGGCGCGGTGGGCGGCGAGGGGAGGGGGGAATCAGGGGATGTCATGGCTGAAGGGGACGGCACGCGCACGCCTGGAGCGTTTTTTGCCCGCTGTTCCCCGTTTCGGGGGAGCGGCTGGCAACAGGCGGGTTGGCCAAAATCCTGTCACGCCGCCTGCCCATCATCGCAGCAGGCATTCCGCGTCGCCGGCCCGGCGGCGCGCTTCCATCCGGTCAGCAGCAGCCAGCAGGAGTCCACCATGCCCCAGGAGTTTCACGTCGGTCACCGTTCCCTCCTGGACCGGTTGCTGCTGGCGCTGGGCGGCGTGGTGCGTCGCGCGCCGGCGGTCCGGGTCGTCAGTCGATCTGCCCGTCCAGGTAGAGCCATGCGCCGTGCACCCGCACGAAACGGCTGATCTCGTGCATCCGGTGCGCGCGGCCGCCGACCTTGCTGCGCGCGACGAACTCCACCGTCTCGTGGTCCGCATCCTGGCGGCTGTGCCGCCGCACTTCCAGGCCCAGCCACTTCAGGTCGCGCTCGCCGCGCTCCAGGGTCTCGGGCCGCGTGTCCGGGTGCCAGGTCGCCAGCAGGTACTCGATCAGGTCGAGCGTGTAGGCGGTGTAACGCGAGCGCATCAGCGCCTGCGCATCCGGCGCGGTGAGCGCGCCGGTCTCGGCGAAGGCGCGGTGCAGCGCGCCGCAGCAGGCGTCGTAGCCGCGGCCGCTGCCGCAGGGGCACGGGGTCGCGGCGATCCCACCGGTGGCCGCGCTGTTGGCCACGCTGGTGGCCGCGGTCTTGGTCTTTTCGGGCTTCATGGGGGCGGCATCATGCCAGCCTCCGGGCCGGACCGGCCTGCTGTCACCGGCAGGTGCGGCCCGGAACTTAGAATGGCTGGATGAATTCCCAGGATTTCGGCGACGGCCGGCCGACCCCGCCGCAAGACGACCTGTTCACGCCGCGCGTGCCGCGCGGGCTGCTGGACAACCTCAACCCCGAACAGTACGCCGCGGTGACGCTGGGCCAGGAGCCCGCGCTGATCCTGGCGGGCGCCGGCTCGGGCAAGACCCGCGTGCTGACCACGCGCATCGCCTGGCTGATGAGCCAGGGCTACACCACGCCCGCCGGCGTGATGGCGGTCACCTTCACCAACAAGGCCGCCAAGGAGATGGTCACCCGCCTGTCCGCGATGCTGCCGGTGAATGTGCGCGGCATGTGGATCGGCACCTTCCACGGCCTGTGCAACCGCTTCCTGCGCGCGCACTGGAAGCTGGCCGGCCTGCCGCAGGGCTTCCAGATCCTGGACGCGGGCGACACCGTCTCCGCCATCAAGCGCGTGATCAAGGCGATGAACCTGGACGAGGAGCGCTTCGTTCCGAAGCAGGTGTCGTGGTTCATCGCCGGCGCCAAGGAGGACGGCCTGCGGCCCAAGGACATCGACCTGCGCGACGAGCAGACCCGCAAGCTGGTGGACATCTACCAGGCCTACCAGGACCAGTGCACCCGCGAAGGCGTGGTCGACTTCGCTGAGCTGATGCTGCGCTCCTACGAGCTGATGCGCGACAACCAGGCGGTGCGCGAGCATTACCAGCGCCGCTTCCAGTACGTCCTCGTCGACGAGTTCCAGGACACCAACAAGCTGCAGTACGCCTGGCTGAAGATGTTCGCGCCGCCGGGGCGCGGGCAGGGCGTGTTCGCCGTCGGCGACGACGACCAGAGCATCTACGCCTTCCGCGGCGCGCGGGTCGGCAACATGGCCGACTTCGAGCGCGAGTACCGCGTGCGCCAGGTCGTCAAGCTGGAACAGAACTACCGCAGCTTCGGCAACATCCTGGACGCCGCGAATGCGCTGATCAGCAACAACAGCCGGCGCCTGGGCAAGAACCTGCGCACCGAGGCCGGCCCCGGCGAGCCGGTGCGCGTCCACGAGGCCAGCAGCGACTTCGCCGAGGCCCAGTGGCTGCTCGAGGAGGCGCAGGCGCTGCACCGCCAGGGCCTGCCGCGCAGCGAGATCGCGGTGCTCTACCGCAGCAACGCGCAGTCGCGGGTGATCGAGTCGGCGCTTTTCAACGCCGGCATCCCGTACCGCGTCTATGGCGGCCTGCGCTTCTTCGAGCGCGCCGAGGTCAAGCACGCGCTGGCCTACCTGCGCTTGCTTGAGAACCCGAACGACGACACCAGCTTCCTGCGCGTCGTCAACTTCCCGGCGCGCGGCATCGGCGCGCGCACCATCGAGCAGCTGCAGGACGCCGCGCGGCCGAGCGGGCGCTCGCTGGTGCAGAGCGTGGGCGCCGTCGGCGGCCGCGGCGGCGCGAGCCTGGGCAACTTCGTCGCACTGATCGACGCGCTGCGCGAGGCCACCACCGGCCTGACGCTGCGCGAGATCATCGAGCACGTCATCGAGCATTCCGGCCTGGCCGAGTTCTATCGCGCTGAGAAGGAAGGCGAGGAGCGGCTGGAGAACCTGGGCGAACTGGTCAACGCCGCCGAGGCCTTCGTGACGCAGGAGGGTTTCGGCAAGGACGCGGTGGCGCTGCCGGTGGACGAGCATTCCCCGGGCGCGATCGCCGACGGGCTGCCGGCCGCCGTGGCGCCGGCGGCGCCGGCCACGCCCGACGCCGAGACCGGCGAGATCATCTCGCCGCTGGCGGCCTTCCTGACGCATGCCTCGCTGGAGGCGGGCGACAACCAGGCCCAGGCCGGGCAGGACGCGATCCAGCTGATGACGGTGCATTCGGCCAAGGGCCTGGAGTTCGACGCGGTGTTCATCACCGGCCTGGAGGAGGGCCTGTTCCCGCATGAGAACTCGCTGTCCGACGCGGACGGCCTGGAGGAAGAGCGCCGGCTGATGTACGTGGCCATCACCCGCGCGCGGCAGCGGCTGTACATCAGCTTCTGCCAGACGCGCATGCTGCACGGCCAGACCCGCTACAACATCAAGAGCCGCTTCATGGAGGAGCTGCCCGAGGAAACGCTGAAGTGGCTGACGCCCCGCAACCAGGGCTTCGGTTCGGGCTTCGCGCGGGACTATCAGCAGGCCTGGCAGCGCGGCTCGGGACTGAAATCCATGGTGGGCGCGGGCCGCGTCGATCCGGGCGGTTTCCCGCAGGCGCCGGTGCCCAGCGCGATGAAGCAGTCCGCCGCCGAGAAGACCGGCGACGAGCACGGCGGCCTGCGCGTGGGCAAGGGCGTGTTCCACACCAAGTTCGGCGAGGGCGTGCTGCTGACGCTCGAGGGCAGCGGGCCCGACGCGCGGGCGCAGGTCAACTTCGGCCGCCATGGCACGAAGTGGCTGGCGCTCAGCGTGGCCAAGCTGACGCCGATCGATTGAACGGGGGCGTCCGGCGGCCGGCATGCCCAGCGGGATGCCGTGCTGTCCGGATGAGCGCAGAATGCGCGGGGCATCAAAGATTCCAGCAAACAGGAATCACGATTGCCGGGAGGGAGATCCGATGACTGTGTTTTTGATTCTGGAATCTCCATGCGTACTGTCGTACCGATCGATCCCCCGGACGATCCGATGATTGAAGACGCGGTCGCGCTCGGCAATGCCGTGCGCGCCGCACGGACCACGGCACGCCTGCCGCTGGTCGAGGCCGCCGAGGCGCTGGGCATGTCGCGCCAGACGCTGATCAACATCGAGACCGGCCAGGGCGGCGTGAGCCTGTCCACCGTGCTCAAGGCCGCCAGAGCGCTGGGCGTGAGCCTCTTCGCCGTGCCTTCGCAGCAGCGGGAAGTCGTGCGGCGCGCGATCCGCACCGCGCGCGACTCGAAGTTCTCCGACCTCGACGAGAGCGCATGAGCCCGACGACTGCTGGCCCTCACCCCTTCCCTCTCCCGCAAGCGGGAGAGGGTGTCAGCATGCGGCGGGCTGGGCTGGAGGTCTGGCTCGACGAGCATGAGGTCGGGTGGCTGCGACCGGTCGGAACGGACGAGCCGGGCTCGCCACAAGGCTTGTCCTTCGCCTACCTGGCGCGCTGGACCGCCGAGGTCCTGGCGTATCCGCTGACGCCGTCGCTGCCCTTGCCGGCGCGCGGCGGGCCGGGCAGCGAGTCGCAGGACGACGCCGTGCTGCGCTGCTTCGACCGCCTGCTGCCGGATGGGGCGCTCCGGCGCGCCACCTTCTCGGCGCTCGGCCTGGCGGCGGACGACCGGGTCGGCGCGCTGCGGCGGCTCGGGCACGACCTGGCGGGCGCGGTCCGATTGGTGGACACGCAGCGCGAGCGCAGCGCCGGTCCATCGCAGCGGCTCATCGCGCGCGAGGAGCTGTCCGAGCGCCTGCGCCACCCGGACGCGTCGCCGCTGGCCGCTTGGGACGGGCAGGTGCGCGGCGCGCTGCCGGGGCGCCGCGACAAGCTCGGGGTGTACGTCGAGCCGGATGGCGGCTGGTACCTCGTCGATGGGCCGCAGATGGCGTCGACGCATGTGCTCAAGCCGGCGCCGGCTGACGAGCCCGATCGGCCGTTCAACGAATACTTCTGCATGCGCCTGGCGGCGCGCGCGGGCCTGGACGTTGCCGCCGCGCAGCTGCACCGCGTGCCGGAGCCGCTCCTGCTGGTCGAGCGCTTCGACCGCCAGCGGCTGGACGACGGCCGGGTGCGACGGCTGCACGCGATCGACGCCCGCCAGGCGCTGGACCAGCCGGCGGTGTCCTTGCCGGCGCTGTTTTCGCTGCTGCGGCACAGTCCGACGCCGCTGGTCGACAGCCGCTCGCTGCTGCGCTGGGTGGTGTTCCGTCAGCTCATCGGCAGCGGCCCGGCCTCGCTGGACAACGTGTGCTTCCTCGTCGACCACGGCGGGCTGCGCCTGGCGCCGGCGCACGGACTCACTGGCGCGGCGCCGGACGCCGAGGCCTTCGGCGCCGAGGAGTGGGCCGCGCTCGCCCGCGACGCCGACATCGCCCCGCGCGCGCTCGCGCTGGAGCTCAAGCGAATGAGCGAGGCCCTGCGCATGCATGCACAGGGCTTCGCGGAGGAGATGACGCGGGAGTTCGCCGGCGAACCGGCCGAGGACCTGTCGCGATCGGCGATCGACAGTGTCCTGGCCGTGGTGCAAGCGCAGGGCGACCGACAGGCCGCCCTCGCGCCGGACATCGCGCGCTAGCTCAGATGCCGATCTCGCCGCCGTCCTTGCGGGTGATCACGACCGTCGCGGAGCGGGGGCGCTTCTTCACCGTCGGGTCGGCCTGGTTGGCCGGCCAGTAGCTGCCGAAGGTCTTGGCCGCCCAGTCCGGGGCGGTGTCCTCGCCCGGGTGCTGCACGTTGAAGAACAGCGTCTTGTGGTCCGGCGTCATCGCAATGCCGGTGATCTCGCACTCCTTCGGGCCGACCAGGAAGCGGCGCAGCGTGTCGGCCGAGGCCTTGGCGCCGGCGCGGGTCTGCGTGCCGCCCGCGGCCGTGGCCACGCCGCCGTCGCCGACCTTGCCCGGCAGCGCCGCCAGCATCATGCAGTTGGTCACGTCGGTGTAGGCGCCGTCGTCGGTCTGGATCCACAGCATGCCGCGCTTGTCGAAGTACAGGCCGTCGGGGCTGGAGAAGTCGTTGACGTCGGTGAGCGAGGACAGGTTGACGTCCGCCGCCGCGTCGGCCTGCGCGCCGAACAGGTAGACGTCCCAGGTCATCTTGGTCACGTCGGCCGCGTCTTCCTTCCAGCGGATGATGTGGCCGTTCGGGTTGCCCTTCTGCGAGGTGCTGCCCTTCAGGTCCTCGTAGTAGCGCGGGTTCGCGGCGTCCGGCTTGAGCTGGTTGCCGGTCGGCGTCGCGGTGTTGGCGACGCGGTTGCTGTTGTTGGTCAGGGTCATGTAGACCTCGCCATTGGTCGGGTGCACCGCGCCCCATTCCGGCCGGTCCATCTTCGTGGCGCCGACGACGTCGCCCGCCAGGCGCGCGTTGATCAGCACGTCGCCCTGGTCGGCGAAGGCGTAGGTCGCGTTGGTCCCGTCCAGGCCGTTCTTGCCGAAGCTCAGTTCCACCCAGGTGCCGGTGCCGTCGGCGTTGAACTTGGCGACATACAGCGTGCCTTCGTCCAGGTACTTGGCGCCGGCGGCCATGCCCTTGCCGATGTCGGCCGCGTCCCAGTTGGCCTTGGAGACGAACTTGTAGATGTACTCGTTGCGCGAGTCGTCGCCCATGTAGATCACGATCGGCTTGCCGGCGACGGCTTCCGCCGGCCAGGCGCCTTCATGGTTGAAGCGGCCCAGCGCGGTGCGCTTGGCCGGCGTCGAGTCCGGCGCGAACGGGTCGATCTCCACCACCCAGCCGAAGGTGTTGATCGTGTTGCGGTAGTCGGCCGCGGCGGAGGCGCCGGTCACCGACGAGTTCCAGCGCGCAAACAGGTCGGCCGTGCCCGCGGTGTCCCACAGGTAGGGGCTCTTGCGGTTTTGCGGCAGGCCGTAGCGGTTGAGGCTGGACACCTCCTTGGCGCCGCCCGCCCGCAGCGCGTCATCGCCGGCGGCCCGGCTGATCACGTTGAGGTAGTTCTCCTCGCAGGTCAGGTAGGTCCCCCACGGCGTGTAGCCGTTGGCGCAGTTGTTGTTGGTGCCGCGGGTCTGCACGCCGGTCGGGCTGAACAGCGTCTGCAGCAGCAGGTGGCCCTTGGCCGGGCCGGTGATGTCCATCGTCGTGGCCGAGGTCACGCGGCGGTTGTAGCGCGAGCCGCGCACCATCGTCGTGTTGGCGCCGTCGCGCTTGACCTCGACGATGCTGACGCCGTGCGCGTAGATCTCCTTCTCGACCTCGGTGGCGTTGCGCGTGGCGCCCGCGGCGCGGCCGGCCGGATGCAGGCCGTAGGGCGCGACGACGTACTCGTGGTTCACCGCCAGCAGGCCGCGGTCCGAGCGCTTGGCGTCGAAGGCGCCGGCGTCGCTCATGCCGAACCAGTACATGCCGTCGTGGCCGTCACCGATGCGGCGGTTGTAGGAGTCGGCAGCCTCGGAGCCATCGTCCTTCCAGGACTCGTCGCCGAAGTGCATCGGATCGCCCAGCGCGTGCAGGATGCTGACGTTGTAGCCCTCGGGCACCGTCACCTGGTCGTTCTTGTTCTTGGCGACCGCGGTGAAGCCGATCTTCAGCGCGGCCGGGGCGGGTGCCGGGGCGGGCGCGGGAGCCGGGGTGCTGTCATCGTCGCTGCCGCAGGCGCTCAGGAGCGAGCCGCCCAGCAGTGCCGCCGCGGTGGTGCTGATGCCACCCTTCAGGGCGACGCGGCGCGACAGGCGCGCGGCGAGGATGTCCTCGAAATGGGGATTGGCGGACGGGTTGAGGACCGCATCCTCGTCGTACTCGTTGACGTCGGACTGGCTGGCCACGAGGTCGTGCTGCTTGCTCATTCTTGAAGGCTCCGCTGCAAATGAAAAGGCGGGCGGATTCTGCGAAGAGCAAGTGACGATGCTGTGAAATCGCTGTGAGGAGGCTGCCCAGGGACACGGGCGGGCGCAGGGCGCCCGGCGGGGGGTCAGCCGGGCGTGCCCGGGGTGCCGGGAGACTCCGGCAGGTCGCGGGGCGCGCCGAACATGAAGCAGTCGATGAACACGAAATACATCGAGCAGAACTGGGCCGTGGCCAGCGCCATCACCAGCGGCACCGCCAGCACCTGCGCCAGGCCCGGCTGTCCCAGCAGCACGGCGAACAGGGTCAGCACGATCAGGCCGGCGAAGCTCAGGCCGATCCAGGCCACGCCGAACAGCGCATAGGCGCCCTTGTTGCGCCACAGGCCCAGCACCGACGAGAACAGCGACTGCATGACGCCCTGGCCGCCCCAGTGGATCAGCGCCGGGGCCAGGGTGAAGGGCACCAGCACCGCCATCAGCAGGACCATGCGCAGCAGCCCGCCGAAGAAGAGCATCGGATTGGCGGCCATGGCGGCCTCGATCGCGGCGTCGCTCTGGCCGCTCTGGCGCATCTCGAGCAGCCTCAGCAGCGCGCCGCCGTCCACCAGCAGCGACAGCGCGCCGGCGGCCATCAGGGAAAGCGCGCAGGCCAGGCCCAGCAGCAGCTGGGCGCGGCGCCGCTCGGGCGTGAGCCGCAGCGGCTGCAGGAACACCGAGGCGGTGGGCGTCTGCGCCTGCAGTACCTGATGCGCGGCCAGCATGAAGCCCAGCGACATCAGCGGCAGCGAGCCCGCCGACAGCACCTGCCCGATCAGCGGCACGAAGTTGATGGCGATGTTGAACAGCGCGAACAGGCCGAACAGGCCGATCAGCGCGATCGGCTTGCGCTGCAGCACCTTCAGTCCATGGCGCACCCACAGCAGGCCGTTGCGCGGCGGGACCGATTGGAGGTGCAGGATCATGGGAGGGACTCCAGCGCATGCCACGGCTTGGCGATGCGCTCGCGCAGGACGCGCTCGAAATGGGTGGGATCGTGGGGCTTGAGCAGGCTGGCCTCGCGGGGCAAATGGAAGTCCCACAGGCGGGAGATCCAGAAGCGCAGCGCGGCGGCGCGCAGCAGGCCCGGCAGCAGGCGGTGCTCGGCGCCGCTCAGCGGGCGCACCGACTCGTAGGCCTTGACGAAGGCGGTGGCGCGCTGCTCGTCCAGGCGGCCGCTGTCCAGGTCGATGCACCAGTCGTTCAGACAGACGCACAGGTCGAACAGGAAGCTGTCGACGCCGGCGAAGTAGAAGTCGAAGAAGCCGCTGAGCATCTCCCGGCCGGGCAGGCCGTCGAACATGACGTTGTCGCGGAACAGGTCGGCATGGATGGGGCCGCGCGGCAGCGCCGCGGCGCTGGGCGCGAGCTGCTCCTGGAAGGCGAGTTCGGCCTGGAGCAGCGCGGCCTGGTCCGGCGCCAGGTGCGGCAGCACCAGCGGCACGGTCTCGCGCCACCAGGGCAGGCCGCGCAGGTTGTCCTGGTGCAGCGGGAAATCCTGGCCGGCCAGGTGCATCCGGGCCAGGCCGGCGCCGACCTGCTCGCAGTGGAACTGGTCCGGCGCGAGCTGGTGGCCGCCGCGCAGCTTGTCCACGACCGCGGCCGGCTTGCCGGCGATCGTGTGCAGGATGCGGTCCTGCGCGTCGGGCTGGGGCGCGGGCACCGGCACCCCCTGGCGTGCCAGGTGCCGCATCAGCTCCAGGTAGAAGGGCAACTGCTCGAAGCTCAGGCGCTCGAAGATCGTCAGCACGTACTCGTGCGACTCGCCACCGCGGACGGTGGTGACGAAGTAGTTGGTGTTCTCGATGCCGGCGGTGATGCCCTTGAGCGCCTGCAACTCGCCCAGGGCCAGGGTGTCCAGCAGCGCTTGCGCCTGCTCGGTCGAGACGTCGGTGAATACGGCCATGAAGGGGGAAAGGGAACGGACCGGAGGCCGACCCGCGCGGGTCGCGCCGGGGCGGTCAGAAATTGAAGAGGCGCCAGACCCGCGAGCCCGCGTTGCCGCGGTCGGCGCCCTGGCGGGTGGGGATGTCGCGACCGCCGTCGCCGAGCAGGATCTCGTACTCGGGCGCCTTGCTGTCCTTGTTCTTGACCACGACCTTTTGGGTCAGGCCCCGCACCCGGGTCTCCTCGATGCGGACCTTGTCGTCCTCGTTGACGAGCTGCTCGACCTTCACCTCGGGCACGTCGCGGAACTTCACCGTTTCGGCGGGCGCCGGGGCCGGGGGCGGCGCGTCGGCCGCGTGGACCTGGAGCGCGGTGGCGGCCAGGAGGGCGAACAGGGCGGCGAGGCGGGTGGTTTTCATGGTGGCGCCGATTCTATGCCCGCCTCCTCGAAAACCCTGTTCTCCTGGGCGAGGGGCCGCGTCAGGCGCAGGCTGCTGACACGGCGGATGGCGCGCGCCTGCAACAATGGCGGGATGAGCAAACCTCTGATGCTGCTGGTCGACGGTTCCAGCTACCTCTATCGCGCCTATCACGCCATGCCCGACCTGCGCGGGCCCGAGGGCCAGCCCACCGGCGCCATCCACGGCATGGTGGCAATGCTGAAGAAGCTGCGCGACGACTACGGCGCCGAGCACGCCGCCTGCGTCTTCGACGCCTCCGGCCCGACCTTCCGCGACGAGTGGTACCCCGAGTACAAGGCCCAACGCGCCCCGATGCCCGACGACCTGCGGGCGCAGATCGACCCGATCCATGAAGTGGTGAAGCTGCTGGGCTGGCCGGTGCTGACCGTGCCCGGCATCGAGGCGGACGACTGCATCGGCACGCTGTCGCGGGTGGCGGCGCAGGCGGGGCACCAAGTGGTGATCTCGACCGGCGACAAGGACCTGGCGCAGCTGGTGACGCCGGATGTCTCGCTGATCAACACGATGAGCAACGAGAAACTGGACGAAGCCGGCGTGGTGGCCAAGTTCGGCGTGCCGCCGGATCGGATCATCGACTACCTGACGTTGATGGGCGACACGGTCGACAACGTGCCCGGCGTCGAGAAGGTCGGTCCGAAGACCGCGGCCAAGTGGATCGGCGAGCATGGCTCGCTGGACGGCGTCATCGCCAACGCCGACAAGATCAAGGGCGTGGCCGGCGACAACCTGCGCAAGGCGCTGGACTGGCTGCCGATGGGCCGCAAGCTGGTGACCGTCAAGGTCGATTGCGACCTGTGCCTGCATGTGACCGGCTGGCCGGCGCTGGAGGCGCTCGCCTTCAACCCGGTCGACGAGGCGGGCCTGCTGGAGTTCTACGCGCGCAACGGCTTCAAGACCTGGAAGCGCGACCTGGAAGCCCGTCTCGGCGGCGAGGCGCCCAAGCGCGCCGCGCCCGAGGCGGACCTCGGCGGCTCGACTGCGCCCGACGCGTTCGCGCAGCATGCCCATCCCGCGATCCCCGTGGACAAGCGCTACGAGACCATCGTCGACCTGTCGCGCCTGGACGCCTGGATCGAGCAGCTGAACGCGGCGGAGCTGGCCGCCTTCGACACCGAGACCGATTCGCTCGACCCGATGCAGGCGCGCATCGTCGGCATCAGCTTCAGCGTCAAGCCGGGCGAGGCGGCCTACATCCCGCTGCGCCACGAAGGCCCCGACGCGCCCGAGCAGCTGCCGATGGACGAGGTGCTCGCCCGCCTGAAGCCGTGGTTCGAGGATCCGCTGAAGAAGAAGGTCGCCCAGAACGTCAAGTACGACACCCACGTGCTGGCCAACCATGGCATCGCCGTGCAGGGCACCGCCTACGACACGATGCTCGAGAGCTATGTGCTGGAGGCGCATCGCAGCCACGGCCTGGAGGCGCTGGCCGACCGCGTGCTGGGTCGCAAGGGGCTGAGCTACGAGGACCTGTGCGGCAAGGGCGCGCACCAGATCCCGTTCGCGCAGGTCGAGGTGGCGAAGGCCTCGGAGTATTCCTGCGAGGACTCCGAGATGTGCCTGCATGTGCACCAGACGCTGCTGCCGCGGCTGGAGGCGGATGCGGGACTGAAGTTCATCTACGAGCAGGTCGAGATGCCGGTGTCGGCGCTGCTGGCGCGCATCGAGCGCACCGGCGTGCTGATCGACGCGGCCAAGCTGCAGGCGCAGAGCGCCGACCTGGGCCAGCGCATGGTGGCCGCCGAGCAGGCGGCCTACGAGATCGCCGGCCAGCCGTTCAACATCGGCTCGCCCAAGCAGATCGGCGAGATCCTGTTCAACCGCCTGGGCCTGCCGGTGGTCAAGCGCACCGCCACTGGCGCGCCGTCCACCGACGAGGAGGTGCTGGAGAAGCTGTCGGCGGACTTCCCGCTGCCGGCCAAGATCCTCGAGTACCGCGCGCTGTCCAAGCTCAAGAGCACCTACACCGACAAGCTGCCGCTGATGGTCAACGCGAAGACGGGCCGGATACACACGACCTACTCGCAGGCGGTGGCGGTGACGGGCCGGCTGTCCAGCAACGAGCCCAACCTGCAGAACATCCCCATCCGCACGGCGGACGGCCGTCGCGTGCGCGAGGCCTTCATCGCGCCGCCGGGCCATGTGATCGTGTCGGCGGACTACTCGCAGATCGAGCTGCGGATCATGGCGCACATGAGCGAGGACCCGGGCCTGCTCAAGGCTTTCCAGGAGGGCCAGGACGTGCACCGGGCGACGGCGGCGGAGGTCTTCGGGGGCGGGCTGGACGGGGTCACGCCGGAGCAGCGCCGTTATGCCAAGACGATCAATTTCGGCCTGATCTACGGCATGGGCGCCTTCGGGCTGGCGCAATCGCTGGGCATCGAGCAGAAGGCCGCGAAGGATTACATCGACCGCTACTTCACCCGTTTCGCCGGCGTGCGCCAGTACATGGACGACACCAAGCAATTCGCCAAGGCGAAGGGCTATGTGGAGACGGTCTTCGGTCGCCGGCTGTGGCTGCCGGAGATCAATTCGGGCAACGGACCGCGCCGCAGCGGCGCCGAGCGCCAGGCGATCAACGCGCCGATGCAGGGCACGGCGGCGGATCTGATCAAGCTGGCGATGATCGCGGTGCAGCAGGCGCTGGACGAGCAGGGGAAGAAGACGCGCATCGTGATGCAGGTGCATGACGAGCTGGTCTTCGAAGTGCCGGATGAGGAGCTGGACTGGGTGAAGTCCGAGGTCCCGACGCTGATGGCTGGCGTCGCGGCGCTGAAGGTGCCGCTGCTGGCCGAAGTGGGTGTCGGCGCCAACTGGGATGAGGCGCACTGAGCCAGTCATCCCTCTGCCAGCAACCGGAGCGAGGGACATACCGGATCCGGATCAACTGGCCCCAGGGCTCAGTCATCCCCTCTCCCCCTCGGGGAGAGGGTGAGGGTGAGGGGTTCTTTGCAGGGCACCACTGTCGTACTTCGCCGTCCCCTCACCCCGGCCCTCTCCCCGCAAGCGGGGAGAGGGAGTTGCCCAGGCCCCGCGAGGGAAAAGAGCCAGGGTTGTCGGGGCAGGCGGCATCAGCCAGGACTAAGCCGGGCCGGATGCGAGCGGTTAGCATCCACCCCCTATGAATTGGCCCTATGAGTTGCAGATCGGCTGGCGCTACACGCGAGCCGGGCGAGGGGGGCGCCGCAACCGCTTCATCTCCTTCATTTCTGGCGTGTCGATGTTCGGCATCGCGCTGGGTGTTGCCGCGTTGATCATCGTGCTCTCGGTGATGAACGGCTTCCAGAAGGAGGTGCGTTCGCGGATGCTGTCGGTGATCGCGCACGTGGAGTTGCTGAACGACAGTGGCGAGGGTTTGCCGGACTGGCGCGCCGTCGCCGATGCGGCGAAGAAGAATCCCGAGGTGGTTGCCGCCGCGCCGTTCGTCGCGGGCCAGGCGTTGATTGCGCGCGGTTCCGACATGCGCGGGACGATCGTGCGTGGCATCGACCCGGCCTTCGAGCCGGGGGTGACGCCGATCGCGGCGGAGCTGGCGAAGGAGGGTTTGCTGGCGCGTCTGGTGCCTGGCCAGTGGAACGTGATCCTGGGCGTGGAACTCGCGCGTCAATTGGGCGTGCAGCGGGGCGACAAGATCACGCTGGCGATTCCTTCGGGCCAGGTGACGCCGCTGGGGGTGCAGCCGACGCTGCGCCAGTTCACGCTGGTCGGCGTCTTCGAGGCCGGGCACTACGAATACGACAGCGGCCTGGCGCTGATCCATGTGGCCGATGCCGCCAAGGTCTTCCGCACCGGCACGCCCAGCGGCGTGCAGCTGAAGCTGCGCGACGTCCAGCAGGCGCGCGAGGTCGGCGCCCAGCTGCAGCGGGAGATGCTGCGCGAGGGCCGCGCCATCTACGTGCGCGACTGGACCCGCACCAACGCGAACTGGTACGACGCGGTCCAGGTCGAGAAGCGGATGATGGGCATCATCCTGACCCTGATCGTGGCGGTCGCGGCCTTCAACCTGGTGTCGACGCTGGTGATGACGGTGACCGACAAGCAGGCCGACATCGCGATCCTGCGCACGCTGGGCGCGAGTCCGCGCTCGATCATGGGCGTGTTCATGATCCAGGGCGCACTGGCCGGCGTGATCGGCACGCTGGGCGGCCTGGGCCTGGGCCTGGTGGTCGCGCACAACCTGGACGTGATCGTCCCCTTCATCGAGCGGCTGCTGCACACCACCTTCCTGCCGGCCAGCATCTACGTGATCAGCCACATGCCGAGCGATCCGCAGTGGTCGGACATCGTGCCGATCACCGTGACCTCGCTGATCCTGGCGTTCGTAGCGACGCTGTACCCGAGCTGGCGCGCCAGCCGCGTCCAACCGGCGGAGGCGCTGCGTTATGAATGAGGGGAAGGACATGAAGCCGGCAGCGGCGGCCGCCGCGCGGATCCCCGCCGGGCAGGTGGTGCTGCAGGGCCTGGGCCTGGGCAAGCGCTTCGTCGAGGGACCGCTCGACGTGCAGGTCTTCCACGGCCTGGACCTCACGGTGAAGGCTGGCGAGACGCTGGCAGTGCTGGGCGCGTCGGGGTCCGGCAAGAGCACGCTGCTGCACCTGCTCGGCGGGCTGGACAAGCCGTCCGCCGGCCGGGTCGAGCTGATGGGGCGCGACCTGGGCTCGCTCGGCGAGCAGGCGCGCGGCGAGTGGCGCAACCAGCACCTGGGATTCATCTACCAGTTCCACCACCTGCTGCCGGAATTCAGCGCGCTGGACAACGTCGCGATGCCGCTGCGCATCCGCCGGGTGCCGCAGGAACAGGCGCGGGAGCAGGCGGCCCGGGTGCTGTCGCGCGTCGGCCTGGGTGCGCGGGTGCAGCACCGGCCCGGCGAACTGTCCGGCGGCGAGCGCCAGCGCGTGGCCATCGCCCGCGCGCTGGTCACCGGCCCGGCCTGCGTGCTGGCCGACGAGCCCACCGGCAACCTGGACCGCAGCACCGCCGCGACGGTCTTCGACCTCATGCTGGAGATGGCCCGCGAGCTGGGCACCGCCTTCGTGATGGTCACGCACGACCAGGACCTGGCGATGCGCTGCGAGCACCAGCGCCGCCTGGTGGGCGGCGCGCTGCAGCCGCTGCAGCCGACGACAACCTGAGCCGGGTGACGCAGCGCGGCCTCGAGGCTGGGTTGCCCGATCGCGAGGCATGCGGCCCGCGGCCGCCCCGGGCCGCGGCGGCCGCTGGATTACGATGCGCGGCATCATGACCGCCTCGACGCATTCCCCTGACGCCCCGTCCACCCGCTTCATCCTGAAGCTCAGTTGCCCCGACCAGGCCGGCATCGTCCACGCCGTCACCGGCGTCCTGCTGGAGCAGGGCGCCAACATCCTGACCTCGGCCCAGCACGGCGACGCCGACCACCGCCGCTTCTTCATGCGGATCGAGTTCGAATGCGCCACGCCGCGCCCCGCGGCCGCCCTGCGCGAGGCCTTCGCCCTGCTGGCCGGCCGGCTGGCGATGGACTGGGAACTGGTTGACGCACAGCGCAAGACGCGCGTGCTGCTGCTGGTGTCCAAGCTCGGACACTGCCTGAACGACCTGCTGTTCCGCGTGCAGACCGGTCACCTGGCGATCGAGATCCCGGCCATCGTCTCCAACCATCGCGATTTCTATCAGCTGGCCGCCTCGCACGACATCCCCTTCCACCACCTGCCGCTGCTGCACGCGACCGACGAGCAGAAGCAGGCCCAGGAGCGCAAGATCCGCGAGCTGATCGAGGAACAGCAGATCGACCTGGTCGTGCTCGCGCGCTACATGCAGATCCTGTCACCGGAGATGTGCCGCTTCCTGGAAGGCCGCGCGATCAACATCCATCACAGCTTCCTGCCCAGCTTCAAGGGCGCGCGCCCGTACCACCAGGCCCATGAGCGCGGCGTCAAGCTGATCGGCGCGACCGCGCACTACGTGACCTCCGACCTCGACGAGGGCCCGATCATCGAGCAGGACGTGGCCCGCATCGACCACTCGATGACGCCGGACCAGCTGGTCGCCATCGGCCGCGACACCGAATGCGTGACGCTCGCCCGCGCGATCCAGTGGCATGCCGAACACCGCGTGCTGCTCAACGGCCACCGCACGGTGGTCTTCCGCTGAGCGGTCCCCGGACCGCGCCGCCGTCGGTGGAGCCCCGCGGACCCATGTGGACCGACACCCACTGCCACCTCGACGCGTCGGAGTTCGACGCGGATCGTGACGCCGTCGTGGCGCGCGCCCGCGCGGCCGGGGTGTCGCAGATCGTGATCCCGGCGGTGGTCGCCGGCAACTTCGAGCGGGTGAGGGCGCTGGCGCACGCGCAGGGGTTCAGCTACGCGCTCGGGATCCATCCGCTCTACGTGATGCAGGCGCGCGAGGAAGACCTCGGGCGGCTCGACCGGATGCTCGCCGAATGCCGCGACGATCCGCGCCTGGTCGGCATCGGCGAGATCGGGCTGGACTTCTTCGTCAAGGACCTGGACGAGGCCAGGCAGCGGTTCTTCTACCTGGAGCAGCTGAAGCTCGCGAAGCGCCACGGGCTGCCGGTCATCCTGCATGTGCGCCGCAGCGCGGACCAACTGCTTGCCGGCCTGCGCCGCATCGGCCTGGAGACCGGCGGCATCGGCCATGCCTTCAACGGCAGCCGGCAGCAGGCGGACGCCTTCCTCGCGCTGGGCTTCAAGCTGGGCTTCGGCGGCACGGTGACCTTCGACCGCTCGCTGCAGATCCGCCGCCTGGCGGCCGAACTGCCGGAAGAGGCGCTCGTCGTCGAGACCGACGCGCCCGACATCCCGCCGCACTGGCTGTATCGCACCGCCGAGGAGCGCGCCGCCGGCGCGAGCTCGCGCAACGAGCCGGGCGAGCTGCCTCGCATCGGCGCGTGCCTGGCCGGCTTGCGCGGCTGGACGCCCGCGCAGGCCGCCGCGATCACCACGCGCAATGCGCTGGCCGCGCTGCCGCGGTTGGCCGCGCTCCTTCCGCCCCATGGCTGACGCCGGCGCCGCCTTCGACGCGACACGCTGGCAGGGCCTGGCGCCGGTGTACGCGCCCGACGCCGAATGGCTGCTGCTGGGCAGCTTTCCCGGCGTGGCCTCGTTGCGCGCGCAGCAGTATTACGGCCATCCGCGCAACCAGCTCTGGCGCCTGGTCGGCGAGGTCTTCGGCGTCGATCTCGTCGCCATGGGCTATGCCGAACGCCTTGCCGCGCTACGCGCGCATCGCATCGCCGTCTGGGACGTCATCACCGAGACGGAGCGCACCGGCAGCCTCGACAGCGCGATCCGCAATCCCTTCGCCAGCGACCTGGGGCGATTGATCGCGCAGCTGCCGGCGCTGCGCACGATCGGCTTCAATGGCGGCACCGCGTTGCGTTTCGGGCTCCGGCAACTCGGTCCGCTTGCAGCCCGTTACCGCGTCCTGGGGCTGCCCAGCTCCAGCCCCGCCTACACGATGCCCTACGATGACAAGCTTCGCGCCTGGCGGGAACTCGCCGGGCCTTCGAACGACACCTGAGCACAGCGCGGGCCCCCGAGGACCCGGCATGGGAACGACAGCCGTGAGCAAGCACCGGGACCCGAAGAACAACAAGGGCGGCAGAAAGACCGAGTGGGTCGAGGCGACGCTGAGCGAATTCGACGGCGTGCGCTTCCTGCATCTGGACTCGATCTGGGTTCAGGGCGCGATGCGGGTCAAGAAGCCGGAAAAGCTGGAGCTGGAATATGTCCAGCGCATGATGGCCTGGATGCTCTGGCGCGACACCCGCGAGATGACCCAGGGCCAGGCGGTGCAGCTGGGCCTGGGCGCCGGCGCGCTGACGCGCTTCTGCCGCAAGCAGCTGAAGATGAAGACCACCGCGGTCGAGATCAACCCGACCGTGATCAGCGCCAACCGGCACTGGTTCCACCTGCCTGACGACGATGAGCGGCTGCGGGTGCTCAACGAGGACGCCGGCCAATGGGTGGCCGACGCGGCGAACTGGGGCACGGCTCAGGTGCTGAACGTCGACCTTTACGACCACGAGGCGGCGGCACCGGTGCTGGACGACGAGGCCTTCTACGCCGACTGCCGTCGCGTGCTCGCCGACGGCGGGCTCATGACGGTGAACCTGTTCGGCCGCAGCGCCAGCTTCGCGCGCAGCGCGGCGCGGATCGCCAAGGTGTTCGGCACCGACCAGGTCTGGCACCTGACCCCGACCCGTGAGGGCAACACCATCGTCGTGGCCGCGCGCGGCGTCGAGGTGCCGACCCGCGAGGTGCTCGAGCAGCGCGCCGACCACATCGAGGCCAGACACGAGCTGCCGGCGCGCAAATGGCTGAAGCTGGTGCGGCCGCTGCCGATGAACGTGATCCAGCAACTCCACGCGGCTTCCGCCGCCGCGGACTCCGGCGAGTGACCATGAAGCACACCCCGTCGACCAGCGCCAAGGACAAGGGCGCGCCGGCCGCCAGCCCGGCGCCATCCACCGCGCTGACCGCGCCAACCAGCGCGCCAACGAGCGTGCCGCGCCCGCCGGCGAGCGCCTCCGGGCCCGCCAAGCCCAAGGCCGCCGAGGGCGGCGGCCAGCGCCTCGAGTGGCGCCAGCTGCTGCATTGGCTCGCGGAGGATGGCGTCATCGACGCCGAGCAGGTCCAGCGCACCGAGGCCCGCTTCGGCGCGAGCCACAGCGCCCAGCATCCGCTGATCCGGCTGGGCAACGCCGGCCTGACCCGCGCGGCCAACGGCCGGCCGCTGGACATCGAGGCGCTCACCGAATGGCTGGCCGGCCGCCTGAAGCTGCCGTATGTCCGCATCGACCCGCTCAAGGTCGACGTGGGCCGCGTCGCCGACGTGATGTCCGCCAGCTACGCCGAGGCCCGGCGCTGCCTGCCCATCCTGGTCGGCCTGACTGACGTGACCATCGCCACAGCGGAGCCGCTGGAGGCCGGCTGGGTGCCGGAGATCGAGTCCCACACCCGCAAGCGGGTGAAGCTGGTCCTGGCCAATCCGCAGGAGATCGCGCGCTTCACGACCGAGTTCTTCACGCTGGCCCGGTCGGTGCGCGCGGCGACGAAGAGCGGGGAGGTCAACCAGCCGGCCAGCTTCGAGCAACTGGTCGAGCTGGGCCGCAGCAACCGCCAGCTCGACGCCAACGACCAGGGCGTGGTGCAGGTCGTGGACTGGCTCTGGCAGTACGCCTTCGACCAGCGCGCCAGCGACATCCACCTGGAACCGCGCCGCGAGATGGGCGTGATCCGCTTCCGCATCGACGGCGTGCTGCACACCGTCTACCAGCTGCCACCCTCGGTGATGAGCGCGATGACCGCGCGCATCAAGCTGCTCGGCCGCATGGACGTGGTGGAGAAGCGCCGCCCGCTCGACGGCCGCATCAAGACGCGCAATCCGGCCGGCGAGGAAGTGGAAATGCGGCTGTCGACCCTGCCCACCGCCTTCGGCGAAAAGATGGTGATGCGGATCTTCGACCCCGACACGGCGGTCAAGGACCTGGCCCAGCTCGGGTTCTCCGGCCACGACGCCGAGCGCTGGACCCGCCTGACGGCGCGTCCGCACGGGATCATCCTGGTCACCGGCCCGACGGGCAGCGGCAAGACCTCGACGCTGTATTCGACGCTCAAGCGCCTGGCCACCGAGGAGGTCAACGTCTGCACCGTCGAGGATCCGATCGAAATGATCGAGCCGGCGTTCAACCAGTCGCAGGTGCAGCCCGCCATCGATTTCAATTTCGCCGAGGGCCTGCGCGCGCTGATGCGGCAGGACCCGGACATCATCATGGTCGGCGAGATCCGCGACCTGGAGACCGCCGAGATGGCGATCCAGGCCTCGCTGACCGGCCACCTGGTGTTCTCGACGCTGCACACCAACGACTCCGCGTCGGCCATCACCCGGATGGTGGACCTGGGCGTGCCGAACTACCTGATCGACGCGACGGTGATCGGCGTGCTGGCCCAGCGCCTGGTGCGGACCCTGTGCCCCAGCTGCAAGGCGCCGGATCCCGAGGTCACGCGGGAGTCGCTCAACGAGATGCTCAAGCCGTGGCGCCTGAACGGCGGCGTCAAGCCGTACCGGCCGGTCGGCTGCCTGGATTGCCGCAACACCGGCTACCGCGGCCGCGCCGGCCTGTACGAGCTGCTGCTGATGTCCGACAGCGTGCGCAAGCACCTGCACCCCAATACCGACATGTCGGCGCTGCGCCGGCAGGCGCTCCAGGAAGGCCTGCGCCCGCTGCGCCTGGCCGGCGCCATGAAGGTCGCTGAAGGCCTCACCACGATGGAAGAGGTCCTGCGCAGCACGCCCACCTGGGAAAACTGAGCGGCGGACGTCGCGCCCACGCCCCTCGCTCATGGGGCGGGTAAGTCCCCGCAGACAGCGCGCAGGCCCCATGCCTACGGGGGTGTGAAGCTCCCCGCATGGTCGGGGCGAGGGGCGGTGTGGTCCATTACGTGATAACCACAGAGCCTGGAGGGGGCCCGATTCCTAGAATCGCCGCCATTCATGCCGCTAGAGGTTCCCTCGATGAAGATCAAGAGTCAACGCGACTTCTGGTCAGGGCTGATGTTCGTGGTCGTTGGCGTCGCGTTCGCGTGGGGCTCGGCAGTGAACTACAGCTTTGGCTCCTCGGCCCGCCCCGGGCCCGCCTACTTCCCGTTCGGATTGGGCATCCTGCTCGCGCTGCTTGGCGCGGTCGTGCTGTTCAAGGCGCTGACGATCGAGTCGGAGGGCGGCCAGCCGGTCGGCGCCTTCGCCTGGAAGCCGCTGCTGATCGTGGTGGGCTCGATCGTGCTGTTCGGCTTCGCGCTGCCGCGGCTGGGCATGGTCGTCACGCTGCCGCTGCTCATCACCTGCGTCTCCTTCGCCAGCGATGAATTCCACTGGCGCGACGCGCTGCTCAGCAGCGTGGTCCTGACCATCGGCAGCTGGGGCATCTTTGTTTGGGGTCTGAACCTGGTGATCCCTGTCTGGCCCACCTTCCTGGGCGGCTGAGGAGACCCACATGGATCTGATCAACAACCTGATGCTGGGGTTCGGCACCGCGTTCACGCTGCAGAACCTGCTTTATGCCTTCGGCGGCGCGGTGCTGGGCACGTTGATCGGCGTGCTGCCCGGCCTCGGCCCGGTCGCGACGATCGCGATGCTGCTGCCCTCGATCTATTCGCTGGACGCGACGCCGGCGCTGATCATGCTCGCCGGCATCTACTACGGCGCGCAGTACGGCGGCTCCACCACCGCGATCCTGATCAACGTGCCCGGCGAATCCTCGTCCGTGGTGACCGCGATCGATGGCTACCAGATGGCCCGCCAGGGCCGGGCGGGCGCCGCGCTGGCGGCCGCCGGCCTGGGGTCGTTCTTCGCCGGCTGCGTGGGCACGGTGGTCATCGCGGCCTTCGCGCCGCCGCTGACCGAGCTGGCCTTCAAGTTCGGTCCCGCCGAGTACTTCTCGCTGATGGTGCTGGGCCTGATCGGCGCGGTCGTGCTGGCATCGGGGTCGTTGGTCAAGGCGATCGCGATGATCCTGCTGGGCCTGCTGCTCGGACAGATCAACACCGACGTCATTTCCGGCACGCCGCGCTTCTCGTTCGACATCCCCGAGCTGACCGACGGCATCAACTTCGTCGTGATCGCGATGGGCATCTTCGGCTTCGGCGAGATCATCGCGAACCTGGGCCAGCCGGCCGAGCATCGCGAGGTGTTCACCAAGAGCGTGAAGGGCCTGTGGCCGACCAAGCAGGACTTCCACGACGCCTGGCCGGCGGTGCTGCGCGGCACCACGCTGGGCTCGGTGCTGGGCGTGCTGCCGGGTGGCGGCGCGCTGCTGTCCTCGTTCGCGGCCTACACGCTGGAGAAGAAGCTCTCCAAGCACCCGGAGAAGTTCGGCAAGGGCGCCATCCAGGGCGTGGCGGGTCCGGAGTCGGCGAACAACGCCGGCGCGCAGACCTCCTTCATCCCCATGCTGACGCTGGGCATCCCGCCCAACGCGGTGATGGCGCTGATGGTGGGCGCGATGACCATCAAGGGCATCCAGCCCGGCCCGCAGGTCATGACCAGCAACCCGGAACTGTTCTGGGGGCTGATTGCCTCGATGTGGGTCGGCAACCTGATGCTGGTGATCCTGAACCTGCCGCTGATCGGCATCTGGATCAAGCTGCTGACGGTGCCCTACCGCTTCCTGTTCCCGGCCATCGTCGTTTTCTGCTGCATCGGCACCTACACGCTGAACAACAACAACTTCGACGTGTTCATGACGGCGGCCTTCGCGGTGGTGGGCTACATCTTCTACAAGTTGAGCTGCGAACCCGCGCCGCTGCTGCTGGGCTTCATCCTCGGCCCGATGATGGAAGAGAACCTGCGCCGCGCGCTGCTGCTGTCGCGGGGCGACTGGAGCACCTTCCTGTCCCGGCCGCTGTCCGCCGGCCTGCTGATCGCGGCGGCGTTGATGGTGGTCGTCGTGATGCTGCCCTCCATCAAGAACAAGCGCGAGGAAGCGTTCCAGGACGCGGACTGAGTTCCGCTTCCGACATTGCCTCCTTGGAAAGACCCGCTTCGGCGCGTCTTTTTCATTGAGCGGTGAGGGCCCGACACCGTGCGACAAGGACTTGGCGGCGATTCGTGCGAGACGCGGCCAGTCGTCAACAACTTTCCTTTGTGGTCCTTGTGAGCCGTTCTCTTGCTGTGCTACAGTCGCGGTCTTCGCTGCACAGAGATCTGTCTTGCAGCGAATCCCCGGAGGAACTGCTGGGGATGTCGGATGAATCGCCGGGCTTGTCCCGGTTTTCATTTGGCGGCGAGATTCTCGCAGTCGACGCTGAAAATAATTTCGCAGACTGCTTGACGGATTCAAAAAGAATCGTTCATAATCTCGCTTCTGCGCTGCTGACGACAAATCAGCGAC
>Ga0209370_1000242_pt1 | contig 97247 bp, 85 predicted proteins | sample AgamicAtPrz_FD_187164 | JGI IMG/M metagenome (GOLD analysis project Ga0209370, IMG submission 187164) | Agave microbial communities from Guanajuato, Mexico - At.P.rz (SPAdes) (version 2) | ecosystem: Host-associated > Plants > Phyllosphere > Phylloplane/Leaf | place: Guanajuato, Mexico...
CGCTTCGAGGACGCCCACGGCGGCACCCTGCTGCTGGACGAGATCGACGACCTGCCCCTGCACATCCAGAGCAAGCTGGTGCGCGTGCTGCAGGACAAGGCGGTCACCCGCATCGGCGCCAGCCAGCGCACGCCGGCCAACGTGCGCGTGCTCGCGGCCAGCAGCGCGCCGCTGCACACCAAGGTGGCGGCGCGGCGCTTTCGCGAAGACCTGTACTACCTGCTCGATGTCGTCACCCTCACCGTGCTGCCGCTGCGCCAGCGCCCGGCCGACATCCTGCCGCTGGCGCGCCACTTCATCGCGAGCTACTGCCAGCGCATGCGCTACGCGCCCATGGCACTCAGCCAGGACGCGCAGCGCAAGCTGCTGGAGCATGACTGGCCCGGCAACAGCCGCGAGCTGGAGAACGTCATCCACCGCAGCCTGCTGCTGACCCAGGGCATGCACATCGGCGCGGGCGACCTGCACATCGCCAGCAGCCAGGGCGAGCCCGATCCCGTCCCCACACGCGAGGCCGAACACGGCGCCCAGGCCGCCGCCGCCGAACTGGCCCTGGGCGAAGCGCTGGACAGCCTGTGCGACGTGCATGCCGAAGGCCTGGAGCAGCACGTGCTGGGCGCCCTGCTGCTCAAGGCCTGGCAGCGCAACCGCGGCAACCAGGTGCAGACCGCGCGCCAGCTGGGCATCAGCCGCAGCGTGGTGCGCGCGCGGCTGCAGCGCCTGGGCCAGGTGCCGGGCGAGGCCGCGCCACCGTCTTTTCCATCGTCCCCGGAGATCCCATGAGCCAAGACTGCCACGCATCGCCAGACATCTTCTGGTTCCTGCCCACCTCGGGCGACACGCGCTACCTCGGCACCTCCGACTTCGGCCGCGCACCCACCAACGCCTACATGCGCCAGATCGCCGTCACGGCCGAGGAGCTGGGCTACGACGGCCTGCTGATCCCCACCGGCAGCTCCTGCCTGGACCCCTGGGTGGTCGCCTCCAGCCTGGTGCCCGTCACGCAGCGCATCAAGCTGCTGGTGGCCCTGCGCACCTCGCTGGGCGCGCCCGTGTCCAGCGCGCGCCAGGCCGCCACGCTGGACCAGGCCCTGGGCGGGCGCCTGCTGCTCAACGTGGTGCCAGGGGGCGATGCCACCGAGCTGGAGGCCGACGGCATCTTCCTGGCCCACGACGAACGCTATGCCTACGCCGATGAATTCCTGACCATCTGGCGCCGCCTGCTGGCCGGCGAGGCCGTGGATTTCGACGGCAAATACTTCAAGGTCAAGCAGGGCCGCAACTTCTTTCCCCCGGTGCAAAAGCCGCATCCGCCGCTGTACTTCGGCGGCTCCTCGGACGCCGCTCACGACCTGGCCGCACGCCAGGTGGACGCCTACCTCACCTGGGGCGAGCCCCCCGCCGCCGTGGCCGAAAAGTTCGCCGACATCCGCCGCCGCGCCGCGCAGCAGGGCCGCCAGGTCCGCCTGGGCGTGCGGCTGCACGTCATCGTGCGCGAGACCAACGAGGAGGCCTGGGCCGATGCCGAGCGCCTGATCAGCAAGCTCACCGACGAGGACATCGCCCGCGCCCAGGCCGGCTATGCGCGCATGGACTCCGTGGGCCAGTCGCGCATGGCCGCGCTGCACGGCGGGCGGCGCGACCGGCTGGAGGTGGCGCCCAACCTCTGGGCCGGCGTGGGCCTGGTGCGCGGCGGCGCGGGCACGGCCCTGGTCGGCGACGCGGCCACCGTGGCCGAGCGCCTGCGCGAATACGCCGCGCTGGGCGCGGACAGCTTCGTGCTTTCGGGCTACCCGCACCTGGAGGAATCCATCCGCTTTGCCGAGCTGGTCTTCCCCCTGCTCGGCAAGCGGGCCGTCACCACCAGCGACCAGGCCCAGACCGGCGGCGCCTTCGACATCCGCAGCATCCAGCGCAGCCAATCCGCATCGTGAGCCGCCCGGGGCCCCGGCCCCCGCACAGACCGGAGTCTGTGCACGCAACGCGATCAACGCCACAATCCGCCCGTCCCCCACGATGAGAGCGTGACGTTGCCATGAGCCTGAGAATCGATGACGAAATAACCTTCCGCAGACTCGAGGTGCTGCTCGCCTTCCTGGAGACAGGCAATCTCGCCAAGACGGCGGAACGGCTGGAGACCAGCTCGGTCAGCGTGCACCGCGCCCTGCACGCGCTGGAGGCCGGCATGCGCTGCGCCCTGTTCCGGCACGAGGGGCGCAACCTCAAGCCCACCGAGGCAGCGCAGACCCTGGCCGATGTCGCCAGGGAGGTGCTGGCCACCATGTCCGAGGGCATACGCGCCACGCGCGAGGTGGCGGGCTACTCGGCGGACCGCATCCGCATCGGCTCGCTGTACTCCCTGACCAACCGCACCGTGCCGGCGCTGGTGATGGCGCTGAAGCTGCGCCGCCCCGATCTGCAGACCGAACTGGTGCTGGGTTCGAACGCCGGCCTGCTGGAGCGGCTGCGCAACGGAACGCTGGACGCGGCGCTGATGGCCATGCCGGACAACGCCGCCGACATGCAGACGCAGCTGCTGTTCGAGGACGACATTTTCTTTGCCGCGCCCGTGGGCTCGCCCTATGCGCATCTGGCCGAGGTCGATCTGGGCGCCATGGCGCGCGAGAACTTCGTGAGCCTGGGCGAAGGCTTTGCGACCTATGGCGGCTTCATCGAGTCCTTCCGGGTGGCCGGCTTCACGCCCAACGTGGTGATGAAGACGGATGACATCTTCTCGCTGATGAACCTGGTCAGCGGCGGCGTCGGCTACACGCTGCTGCCCGGGCGGGTGCGCGGCGTGATGCCGCAGAAGGTGCAGCTGATACCGCTGCAGGCCAGGTATCTGATGCGCCAGACCATCGTGCTGACCTTTTTGCGCTCCCGCGAACGCGACCCCAACCTGCTGGCCCTGCTCAGCGTGTGCCGGCTCGCGGACGGGCAGCTCGGCTGACCCGCCATACCGGGGGCGACAGCCCCGCTTCGCCGGGTTAACCCTTCATTGTTTCTCTCTGCGTAATTGTTGGCGCTCGCGCTTTATTGATGCGCTCCGGGCCGCCGCGTACCGTGCATACCAGCATGCACACGTATTGCAGGCGCATAAAAAACCGGAGACATCGCATGAATTCCCATTGGATATCGATTGGCGCGTTGATAGGCATGTTCGTCCTGGCGACGGCATTGCCCATCAACATGGGCCTGCTGGCCTTTGTCGGGGCCTTCCTGGTCGGCACCCTGGTGGCCGGCATGGGGACCAAGGCCATCATTGGCGGCTTTCCCGCCGACCTGTTTCTGACGCTGGCGGGCATCACCTACCTGTTCGCGCTGGCGCAGAACAACGGAACCATCGACTGGCTGGTCCGCATGGCGGTGCGCGCCGTGCGCGGGCGCATTGCCGCCATACCGTGGATCATGTTCTTCATTGCGGCCCTGCTGACGGCGGTGGGCGCCGTCAGCCCTGCGGCCGTGGCCATCATCGCGCCCATTGCCCTGGGCTTTGCCGCCAAGTACGGCATCAATCCGCTGATGATGGGTCTGCTGGTGATCCATGGCGCGCAGGGCGGCGGCTTCTCGCCCATCAGCATCTACGGCGGCATCACCAACAAGATCGTGGCCAAGGCGGGCCTGCCGCTCAACGAGATGGCCACTATGCTGGCCAGCATGGGGGTCAACCTGGCCGTGGCCGTGCTGCTGTTCTTCCTGATGGGCGGCGCCCGGCTGATGCGCATGAAGGCCGATGCCGATGGCAGCGTGCCCGCCACGCCGCGCGTCTCGCATGCCCAGGGCGGCGCCCAGGTGTATGGCGACGCCGAAGGCGAGGCCCTGTCCGAGGAGCGCAACACGGCTGCACGCTCCAGCGACTCGCTGATGCGCGCCGCCCCTGAACAGGACGCCGCCCCGCAATCGCGCAGCTACCAGGTGGCCACCGTGGTCGGCCTGCTGGCGCTCGCGGTCCTCACACTGTTCTTCAAGCAGGACATCGGCTTCGTCTCCATCACCATCGGCCTGGTGCTGACGCTGATGGCGCCCAACCTGCAAAAGCGCGCGCTGGGCCAGGTGTCCTGGCCCGAGATCATGCTCATCGTGGGTGTCAGCACCTATGTGGGCGTGATGGACAAGATGGGCACCATCGACTTCGTCGGCCACAGCGTGGCGCAGCTGACCTCGCCCCTGGTGGCGGCCTTGCTGCTGTGCTTCGTGGGCGCCGTGGTGTCGGCCTTCGCCTCCTCGACGGCGGTGCTGGGCTCGCTGATTCCGCTGGCCGTGCCCTTCCTGCAGGGCGGCTCCGATGTGAGCGCCGTCGGCTTCATCGCGGCCATGGCCGTGTCCTCGACCATCGTGGATGTCAGCCCCTTCTCGACCAACGGCGCCCTCGTCCTGGCCAATGCCAAGGGCGTGGACCGCGACCGCTTCTTCCGCCAGCTGATGGTCTACGGCGGCCTTGTCACCCTGGTGGCGCCGCTGCTCGTGTGGCTGCTGTTCGTGGTCCTCTAGCCAGGCACTTCGACCGGGACGCCCGCCCCCTGCACCCTGCCCCTCCATGTCACGCCAACCCCTGATATCCCATGACTGACCCCTCCTGGAACCTCAAAGCCGGGGAGCGCGCCGCCAGGCTGGCGCGCGCCCGGGCAGCCCTCGGTCCGCGCCTGGCCGGCAAGCGCGTCGATGCCGACGCCATCACCGAGCTTCTGCACGCCGTGCTGGCGCCCGGCGACCGCGTCTGCCTCGAAGGCAACAACCAGAAGCAGGCCGACTTCCTGGCCCGCGCCCTGGTCCAGCTCGATCCGCAGCAGGTGCACGACCTGCACATGGTGCAGTCGGTGCTGGCGCTGCCGGAGCACCTGGATGTGTTTGAAAACGGCATCGCGCGGCGGCTGGACTTCAGCTTCTCCGGCCCGCAAGGGGCGCGGCTGGCCAAGCTGGTCTCGGCCAGGCAGCTGGAGATCGGGGCCATCCACACCTACCTGGAGCTGTTCGCGCGCTACTTCGTGGACCTGACGCCCAAGGTGGCCCTGGTGGCGGCCCACGCGGCCGATGCCCAGGGCAACCTGTACACCGGCCCCAACACCGAGGACACGCCCGCCATCGTCGAGGCCACGGCCTTTTCGGGCGGCATCGTCATCGCCCAGGTCAACGAGATGGTGGATGGCACCACCACGGCGCTGCCGCGCGTGGACATTCCCTCGGACTGGGTGCATTTCGTCGTGCAGGCGCCCCGTCCCAATGTCATCGAGCCGCTGTTCACGCGCGACCCGGCCCAGATCAGCGAAATCCAGGTGCTGATGGCCATGATGGCCATCAAGGGCATCTACGCCGAGTACGAGGTCCAGCGCCTGAACCATGGCATCGGCTTCGACACGGCGGCCATCGAGCTGCTGCTGCCGACCTACGGCGAATCGCTGGGGCTGAAGGGCCGCATTGCGCGGCACTGGGCGCTGAATCCGCATCCGGCGCTGATACCGGCCATCGAGGCCGGCTGGGTGGAGTCCATCCATTCGTTCGGCTCCGAGCTGGGCATGGAGGACTACATCCGGGCACGCTCGGACGTGTTCTTCACCGGCGCCGACGGCAGCCTGCGCAGCAACCGCGCCTTCTGCCAGGCGGCGGGCCACTATGCCTGCGACCTGTTCATCGGCTCGACGCTGCAGATCGACCTGGACGGCAACAGCTCCACCGCGACGCTGGGGCGCATTGCCGGCTTCGGCGGCGCCCCCAACATGGGCGCGGACGCGCGCGGCCGGCGCCATGCCAGCGCCGCCTGGCTCAAGGCCGGGCGCGAGGCGCGGGCGGGCCGCAGCGGCGCGGCAGGCACGCCGCGCGGGCAAAAGCTGGTGGTGCAGATGGTGGAGACCTTCCGCGAGCACATGCAGCCCGCCTTCGTGGAGCGGCTCGATGCCTGGACGCTGCAGGAGCAGGCCGGCATGGACCTGCCGCCCATCATGATCTACGGCGAGGACGTGACCCACATCCTGACGGAGGAAGGCATTGCCAACCTGCTGCTGTGCCGCAGCGATGAAGAGCGCGAGCAGGCCATCCGCGGCGTGGCCGGCTACACGGCCGTGGGCCTGGCGCGCGACCGTCGCATGGTGGAGAACCTGCGCGACCGCGGGGTGATCCGCCGTCCGCAGGACCTGGGCATCGACCCGCGCCAGGCCACGCGCAATCTGCTGGCCGCGCGCAGCATGCGCGATCTGGCCCAGGCCTCGGGCGGGCTGTACCAGCCTCCCCGCCGATTCAGGAACTGGTAGGAGAGACGATATGAGCGAGATACCCGCAGGGCTGGAGTCCCTGAGCTATTGCTTCGCAGGCGGCCGGCCGGCCGGCGCCTTTGCCCCCGTCCTGGTCGGCGTGGTCGGCTCGGGCAACCTGGAGGTGATGCTGGAGAGCACGGGCGGCGATGGCTGCGAAGTGCAGGTGCAGACCTCGGCACACGGCTTCGGCGCCATCTGGCAGGCCGTGGTGGAGGATTTCCGCGAACGCCACCCCGTGGGCGGCGTGCGCGTGTCCATCAACGACATGGGGGCCACGCCGGCCGTGGTCAGCCTGCGGCTGGACCAGGCCCTGGCCGAACTGCAGGGAGGCCAGCCATGATCAGCTACGCGGAATGCACGGCGCGCGAGCGCCTGGCGAAGCTGCTGGATGTCGGCAGCTTCCATGAATGGCTGCCGCCCTCCGAGCGTCTGACCAGCCCGCATCTGGCACAGCTGGGCGTGCCCAGCGCCTTTGACGACGGCGTGGCCATCGGCCGGGGCCTGCTGGGCGGGCGCACGGTGTTCGTGGCCGCGCAGGAGGGCGAATTCATGGGCGGCGGCGTGGGCGAGGTGCATGGCGCCAAGCTCGTGGGCCTGCTGCGCCGCGCCCTGCTGGAGCGGCCCGCGGCCGTGCTGCTGCTGGCCGAGTCGGGCGGCGTTCGGCTGCATGAGGCCAATGCCGGGCTGATCGCGGTGTCGGAGGTCATGCGCGCCCTGCTGGACGTGCGTGCCTCTGGCATCCCTGTTGTGGTCCTCATCGGCGGGGCCAACGGCTGCTTCGGAGGCATGGGCATCGTGGCGCGCTGCGCCGACCAGGTGGTGATGAGCGACATCGGCCGCCTGGCCATGTCGGGACCGGAGGTGATCGAGGCCTCGCACGGCGTCGATGAATTCGATGCGCGCGACCGCGCCCTGGTCTGGCGCACCACCGGCGGCAAGCACCGCTGGCTGTGCGGCGACTGCGATGCGCTGGTGGCCGACGATGTCGAGGCCTTCCGCGCCGCCGCCATCGCCGCGCTGGACCACTCCCGCCCGGTGAGTCTTGAAGGGCTGCTGCAGGAGCATGCGCTGCTGCGCGCGCGGCTGGACACCCTGGACGCCCTCAAGGCGGGCAGCGCCATCGGCCCGCAGGACGAGGCCATGCGCCTGTGGCAGGCACTGGGCGTGCCCGACGCCTGGCGCGTGCCCGACCTGGACGCCGCCGCCGTGCGTGCCTTGCGCACCACGCCCGCCACGGGCATTTCACAGGAGTAGCCGCCATGCAATGGAACACACTTGCCGAGCACCTGTTCGGCCCGGGCCACCAGATTCGCGCCAACGGCGATTTCCTCGAAGGCCACGCCGTGTTCGATGGCCAGCCCCTCGCCATCGTCGGCACCACGGGCCACGCGCCCATCGGCGTGCGGCTGGCCCTGGCCCAGGCCCGGGTGGTGCTGGAGACGGTCAGCGCGCACCCTGGCCGCCCCATCGTGCTGCTGATCGACACGCAGGGCCAGCAACTGCGCCGCCATGACGAGCTGCTGGGCATCAACCGCGCCATGGCCCACCTGGGCACCTGCATCGATCTGGCACGGCGCCGGGGCCACCGCGTCATCGGCCTGGTCTATGACCAGGCGCTGTCGGGCGGCTTCATCACCTCGGGCCTGATCGCCGATGCCTGCTACGCCCTGCCCGAGGCCGAGATCCGCGTGATGCGCATCCCCGCCATGTCGCGCATCACCAAGCTGCCCGAGTCCCTGCTCAATGCCCTGTCCGAGTCCAACCCGGTGTTCGCGCCCGGCGTGGGCAACTACGTGGCCATGGGCGGCGTGCGCGGCCTGTGGCAAGGCGACCTGCAGGCGGCGCTGCGCGACGCCCTGGCCCACAGCCCGCGAGAGGACATGCGCGCCCTGGACGGCGCCGAGCGCGGCGGCCGCAAGCTGGCCGCCGAGGTGGTGCAGCGCGTCCTGGCCGCTGGATGAAGGCCGGCCGCAGCATGCTGGACACCCTGCACCGCCACCAGCTGGTGGACCTGGGCCCGCAGGCCTGGGCGGACCTGCTGGAACGCCCCTGGGATGCGCAGGCGCGCGAGATCCTCACGCACTGGCGCGACCATGCACTGCCGCTGGTGGTCGCGCGGCAGTCGGCCGAGCATGCCGCCGCCGGCCTGATGGCGCTGGGCCTGCCTGCGCCCGGGCGCTGGCAGCGGCGGCGCATGGGCTTCGATGTGGCGCGCGGCGCGGCCATAGGCACCCGCGAATTTCCCTCGCTGGACGAGCTGATGGCCTCGCCCCTGGCGGTGTCCGGCGCCCTGCGCCAGGCGCTGGACTCCTTGCAGCAGCGATTGCACACGGCCGGGGCGACGGGCTTTGTCTTCGGCAGCCACGGGTGGCAGTGCATCACGGGCCTGCCCTATCTGCGGCCCGGCTCGGACATCGACCTCTGGGTGCCGGTCGATGGCGCCGAACAGGGCGATCGGCTGGCCAGCCTGCTGCAGGCCATGCCGCAGGAAGGCCCGCGCGTGGATGCCGAGCTGGTGTTTCCCGGCGGCTGGGCCGTGGCCTGGCGCGAATGGGCCGCCTGGCGTGCAGGCAGGGTGCGATCGGTCCTGGTCAAGGGCCTGCACGGGGTGGCACTGCGTGAAGACCATGACTGGTGTGCGTCGGCTGCGGCGCCTGGAGTTCCTGCATGAAACCTGCCCTTCTCCACCCGGCCCGGGCCTTGCCATCGACCGGGCATATCGGCCGCGCGGCCACGCTGGCCCTCTACGACGAGCTGTCGCTGACACCCAAGCCCGGCCTGGTGACCCTGGTGGACCGCGGCAGCCATGACGACATGGATGCCCACAGCTTCATGCGCAGCCTGTTCGCGCTGCGCAGCTACTTCCCCAAAATGGCCCAGGCAGGCAGCCAGGGCGCATCGTTTCCCGTGCTGGAGCGCCTGGGCATCGAGGCGGAGCGGCGCATGCTGGCCGCCACCGGCGGCATCAACACCCACCGTGGCGCCGTCTTCATGCTGGGCCTGCTGTGCGCGGCCGGCGGCGCGGTGCTGGCCGAGCAGGCCTGCATTCCCGGCGCCGCATGGCTGCGCGAGGCCCTGTGCCGCCACTGGGGGGAAGCGCTGCAGCAGCGCAGCCTGCGGGCCTCCGCCCTGCCCGGCGGCATCGCCGCGCGCCGCCACGGCCTGCGGGGCGCCTCGCAGGAGGCCGCCCTGGGTTTCCCCGTCCTGTTCGACACCGCCGTGCCGGCGCTGGCCAGAGCGCATGCCAACGGGCTGCCCGCCCACTTGGCGCGGCTGGAGGCCCTGTTCCACATCATGGCGGTGCTGGACGACTGCAACCTCGCCCACCGCGCGGGCATGCAGGGGCTGCGCCATGGCCAGGATGCCGCGCGGCGCTTTCTCCAGGCCGGCGGATGCGCGCATCCCGAAGGCCTGTCCAGGGCGCAGGCCATTTGCGACGATTTCGTGGCGCGCCGCCTTTCACCGGGCGGCGCGGCCGATACCCTGGCGGCGGCCTGCTGGGTGCTGCGTGTCTGCGAGCGGCCATGAGCTTTGCACTGCTGTTTTCGGGCCAGGGTACGCAGCATCCCGCCATGCTTGCCTGGCTGGCGGACGATGCATGGACACAGGCAGTCTGCGAACAGCTGCAGGTTGCGCACTGGCGCGACAGGTTGGCGGATGCGCCGTGGGCCGAGTCCAACGCCGTGGCCCAGCCGCTGCTGGCGGGCCTGGCCATGGCCGCGTGGATGCAGCTGTCCCCGCAACTGCCCGCGCCTTCGGCCGTGGCGGGCTACAGCGTGGGGGAACTGCCCGCATTCGGTGCCGCGGGCGCGCTGGATGCCTGCGACATCGTTGCCCTGGCCGCGCGCCGCGCGGCGGCCATGGACCGCTGCGCGCAGCAAATGCCCGGCGGCGGGCTGCTGGCCGTCAGCGGCCTGCCGCCCGCGCGCATGGCCGCCCTGCTGGAGACGACCGGGCTGGCCGTGGCCATACGCAACGGCCCAGAGAACCTCATCCTGGGCGGCCCCCATGCGGCGCTGGAGCAGGCGCAGGCGCTGGCGGCCCGCCAGGGCGCGCATGCCACCCGGCTGCGCGTGCAGGTGGCTTCCCACACCCCGTGGATGCGCCAGGCCGCCCAGGCCTTCGCACAGGACCTGGGCCAGGTGGCCGTGCACGCGCCCGCCGTGGCGCTGTTCAGCAACACGGCCCGGCGGGTGCGTGACGCCGCAGGCGCCCGTGCAGCCCTGTCCGAGCAGATAGCGGGCACGGTGCACTGGGACGACTGCATGGACAGCATTGCCGCACGCCAGGTGCGGTGCGTTCTGGAAATCGGCCCCGGCCAGGCGCTGGCACGCCTGTGGAACCAGCGCCATCCGGACATTCCGGCCCGCTCCTGCGACGACTTCCGCAGCGCGGCGGCCATTGCCGGCTGGATAGGCCGGCACTGCGGGGACTGACGCCCCGGGGCCTTGCGCCTGAGCCTTTGCGTCTGAGCCTTTGCGTCTGAGCTTTTGCGCCTGAGCTTTTTGCACCGGCTTCGTGCCCCCTTGATTTCTAGACCCAGGAGACAACCACCATGAGCCAAGACCTTGCACCGTCCCTTGCACCGTCCTATCCCCCATCTGCAGAGCTGGCCCGCAATGCGCGCGTGAGCGGGCGCGCCGCCTACGACCGGCTCGTCGCGGAGGCGGACGCCGACCCCCAGGCGTTCTGGGGCCGGCTCGCGCGCGAGTTCGTCGCGTGGAAGCGCCCGTTCACGCGCGTGCTCGATGAAAGCCGCGCCCCGTTCTACGAATGGTTCAACGACGGCACGCTCAACGCCAGCTGGAACTGCCTGGAGCGCAACATCCAGCGGGGGCTGGGCGAGCGCACGGCCCTCATCTTCGAAGCCGATGACGGCGCGGTGACGCAGGTGACCTATGCGCAGCTTCTTGTGCGGGTCAATCGCCTGGCCAACGCCCTGCGCAGCCTGGGTGTCGGCAAGGGCGACCGCGTCGTCATCTACATGGCCATGTCGATTGACGGCGTGGCCGCCATGCAGGCCTGTGCACGCATAGGCGCCATTCACTGCGTGGTGTTCGGCGGCTTCTCCGCCACGGCGCTGCGCGACCGCATCGCGGACACGGGGGCCTGCGCCGTCATCACGGCAGACCAGCAAGTGCGGGGAGGACGGCAATTGCCTCTCAAGAGCATCGTGGACGAGGCCCTGGCCCAGCCCGGCTGCGAGCAGGTCCGCCACGTGCTGGTGGCACGGCGTACGGGCGCCACCATCGCCATGCACCAGCCCCGGGACCTGTGGCTTGAAGAAATCACCGCAGCCCAGAGCGATGTCTGCGAACCTGAATGGGTGCAGGCCGAGCATCCGCTGTTCCTGCTCTACACCTCGGGCTCCACCGGAACCCCCAAGGGCGTCCAGCACGCCACCGGAGGCTATCTGCTGCATGCCGCCGTGACCTGCGCCTGGACCTTCGACCTGCAGCCCTCCGATGTCTTCTGGTGTACGGCGGACATCGGATGGGTGACCGGCCATACCTATATCGCCTACGGCCCGCTGGCGCTGGGCGCCACGCAGGTGGTGTTCGAGGGCGTGCCCACCTACCCGGACGCGGGACGCTTCTGGAAAATGATCGAGGCCCACGGGGTGACGGTCTTCTACACGGCGCCCACGGCCATTCGCTCGCTGATCAAGGCCGCCGACGCCGATGCGCAGGTGCATCCCGCGCGCTACGACCTGGGCAGCCTGCGCATCCTGGGGTCCGTGGGCGAGCCGATCAATCCCGCCGCCTGGCACTGGTACCACGAGCAGGTGGGCGGGGGCCGCTGCCCCATCGTCGATACGTTCTGGCAGACGGAGACGGGCGGGCACATGATCACGCCGCTGCCCGGAGCCACGGACCTGGTGCCCGGCTCCTGCACGCTGGCCTTCCCGGGCATTGCCGCCGCCGTGGTGGACGAGGCCGGCAACGAGCTGCCCTGGGGCGACAGCGGCATCCTGGTGATCAAGCGCCCCTGGCCCTCCATGATCAGGAACATCTGGGGCCATCCCGAGCGGTTTGTCGCCAGCTACTTCCCCGAAGAATTCAAGGGCCGCTACTACCTGGCGGGAGACGGCGCGGTCCGCGATGCGCGCACCGGCTACTTCACCATCACCGGCCGCATCGACGATGTGCTCAACGTCAGCGGCCACCGCATGGGCACGATGGAGATCGAGTCCGCCCTGGTGGCCATGACCGACCTGGTGGCGGAGGCCGCCGTCGTGGGGCGGCCCGATGACACGACCGGAGAGGCCATATGCGCCTTCGTCGTCCTCAAGCGTTCGCGGCCCAGCGGCGCCGAGGCGGCCGACATCGCCAGGCTGCTGCGGGAGTGGGTGGCCAAGGAGATCGGGCCGATCGCCAAGCCCAGGGACATCCGGTTCGGCGACAACCTGCCCAAGACCCGCAGCGGCAAGATCATGCGGCGATTGCTGCGCAGCATTGCACGCGGCGAGCCCATCGTGCAGGACACCTCCACCCTGGAGAACCCGGCGATCCTGGAGCAGCTGTCACAGGCCTGCTGAAGGCCAGGCTGCAATCCACAAGCGATGCAGCCCTGTCAGGCCGCGAGGCCTGCAAGGCAGCCCGCCCGTTCAAGCTCCCAGATGTTGGAAAGCAGCTGCCGGGCACGTCCCTCGCCGGCGACGGGCGCGGCAAGCTCCATGAACTTGTCCTCCAGCTCCCCATCCGACAAAGGCAGCTCGGGATCGCCCTTGCGGTCCGGCTGGAACCAGACATGGCGGCGGCCATCCCTGGTGACGATTTCCACGCGTGCCGATCTCTTGCCAGGGAAGGCCCGGTCAATTTGCGGGTCCACCGCAACCTGGACGCGCTCGAGCATCGCGCGAACGGCGGGATCGGCCAGGCGCTCCGGGGTGTACGCCGAAAGCCGCACGCTGCCATGGACCAGGGCCGTGGCCACCACGAAACGAAGACTGAAGCGGGCTTCGTTTTCCGTCGCAGGATCGGTGTAGCAGGCGATATCCAGGGCCGGGCCATAGGTGGCCACGGCCACGCTGCAGATGTCGTCCGCCCGCAGGGCATGCTGGCCGCGCAAGGCCAGCGCGGCGTCGATGGCGGCGAACGCATGGCCGCAGCCGACGTGGTTCTTGAAGGTGAGCCGGGTGATGTGGAAGTCCCTGCCCAGCGTCGCACCGATGTCTGACCAGTCGGGTCCGTCGCTGACTGCGCGGCCCAGGCCCAGTTCTCCATCCAGCACGTCCAGCGATCCCGTCACCCCCTGGTGCGCAAGCTGCGCGGCCAGCAGGCCGGCCTCCGCTGCGCGCCCGGCATGCAGGGGCTTGGACATCGAATCCATGCGAAATGCCTGCTGCAAACCCGCAGAGAAGGTGGCCGCCGTGGCCAGTGCATGGGCGAATTGCCCTGCATCCAGCCGCAGCGCATACCCTGCGGCTGCCGCTGCCCCGAAGACGCCCACGGTGCCGGTGTTGTGCCAGAAGCGGTAGTGGGCACGGCCCAGGGTCACGCCGATGCGGGTGGAGACCTCATAGCCCAGCACCACGGCACGCAGGAAGTCCAGGCCACTGGCCCCTGCCTGCTGGCTTGCCGCCAGCGCCGCCGCAATGGTTGCGGCCCCGGGGTGGTACATGGCATCGCGGAAGCTGTCGTCCACCTCGGCGGCATGGGCCGCCGAACCGTTGAACAGTGCCGCCGCCCGCGCCGTGGCCATGCGGCCGTTTCCAAGCCGGCAGGAGCCGCGGTCCAGGTCCTCGGCAAGCACCTGCTCCAACTGTGCAAGAGGGGCCGCGCCCAGCCCCGGGAACAAAGCGGCATACCAGTCGATCACGGCGCGCTTGGCATGGTGGATGACGGCTTCGGGAAGCTCGGTACGGTGGTATCGAGCGGCAAACCGCCCGAACACTTCGGTCGCATGCATGCGTGGTCTCCTTGGATTGGCCCTCAATGAGGCCGTCTTTTTTTTTGGAAGAAATGTGCAGTACCTGGCACCCTCAGGCCAGAACCAGCACACCATCGGCAGCGCACACGCCCTGGCCCTGCGGCAGCACGAACACCGGGTTGATCTCCGCTTCGATCACGCGGTCGCCCAGTTCGGCTGCCATCGCAGAGAACGCGACGATGGCATCGGCCAAGGCATCGACATCCGCCTTGGGGCGGCCGCGAAAGCCGTCCAGCAGCGGCCAGGTCTTGAGCTCCCTGGCCATCTCCAGCGCGTCAGACAGGCTCAGCACCCCCAGCTGAGAGCCGTCGTCCGGCAGCAACCGCAGCGTGGTGTCCTGGAACAGCTCGGCCGTCACGCCTCCCATGCCCAGCATCACGGCGGTACCCAGCGCATCCTTGTGCAGGCCAAGAATCAGCTCGATGCCACCGGCCACCATCTGCTGCACCAGGAACCGGTCCGGGCGCACGCCCGCCCTGGCCTGCACGTCGTCCACCATCGCGCCCAACCGGGCACCTATGGTTTCCGCCGTCAGGCCGACGGCGACACCGCCCACATCGCTCTTGTGCGTGATCCGGGACGAAAGGATCTTGAGCACCACCCGGCCGCCCAGTTCGCGCGCGGCGGCTTCGGCCTCTTCGGCGGTGCGCACCACACGCTCGGCCGCGCACGGCACCTCGAAACGGCGGAAAACGGCCTTGGCCTGCGCTTCATCGAGGCAGCCGACGGGCAGGTCCAGTTCCTGCAGGGTGTCCTTGCCGACGACCAGCTCGGAAGGCGCACCCTGGAAGCCGTTGACGCGCAGCATGCCCGCCAGCGCGGCCGTGCAGCTTTCCGCCGCAGCGAAGGCCGGCACGCCGCGTTGCGTGAGCAGCGCGCCGATTTCCGGCGCATGCGGGCTGACGTAGGCCAGCACCGGCTTGTCGGAGTGGGGCAGGCAGTCCTGGATGGCACCGGCCAGCAGCTCGGGCATGGCCAGGCTGGAGGAGCCGACGATGATCACCAGCGCGTCGTAGCTCGGGCTTGCCAGCAAGGCATGGATGGCGCCGCGCAGCAGGTCGGGACGCAGGCCCGCCAGGGTCACGTCGATGGGGTTGCGGTCCAGCACGGCCTCGCTGCCGGTCTGCAGCGCGCGCAGTGCGTCGGCCGTCGCCTGGTCAGGGGCCGGCGTGTCGAATCCGGCCACGCCCAGATCGTCCGACACCAGGGTGCCCGCACCGCCGGTGGAAGTCAGGATGGCGATGCGCCTGCCACGCAGCCTGCGGCCCGTGGCCAGCGCAGCGGGTACGTCCAGCAGGTCGGCAAAGCTTTGCGCACGGATCACGCCGACCTGCCGGAACAGCGCGTCGTACATGCGATCCGCACCGGCCATGGCGCCCGTGTGCGATACGGCGGCCTTGGCACCGGCCTCGGAGCGGCCGATCTTGAAGGCCACCACGGGCTTGCCGGCACGCGCAGCCTTCAGGCAGGCGGCACGGAACCTGGCGGGATGGCGCACCGTCTCCACATACAGCGCGATCACCTTGGTGGCCGGGTCATCGGCCAGGTGGTCTATGAAGTCGGCCAGTTCCAGATCGACTTCGTTGCTGGTGGAGATGAGCTTGGACAGGCCGATGCCACGCGCGGCGGCGCGCGACAGCAGCGAGCCCAGGATGCCGCCGCTTTGCGAGACGACGCCGATGCCTCCGACGGGGAACTCGTCCATCTCCAGCGCGCCCGAGGGCGACAGCACGATCCGGTCGGTCAGGTTGACCAGCCCGATGGTGTTGGGCCCCAGCAGGCGCATGCTGCCCGCCGCCTCGATCAGCTGCCGCTGGCGGTGCGCCCCGTCCTCGCCCGTTTCCGTATAGCCGCTGGCCAGCACGATGGCTGCCGCGCAGCCCAGCGCCGACAGCTCCCTGACGGCCTGGTGCGCACGCTCGGCGCCCAGCAGCACCACGGCCACATCAGGCACTTCAGGCAACGAGGCCACATCGGGATAGCAGGCCAGATCGCCGATGCGCTCCACGCGCGGATTGACGGGAAGAATGCGGCCGGCAAACCCGTGCTTTTGCAGGTAAGCCACCGGGCGGCCCGTGGTCTTTTTCAGGTCGGCAGAGGCGCCTATGACGGCGACGCTGCGCGGCGACAGCAGCTTGGCAATGGCTTCGCTCATGGCATCACTCCTTGCCGGCCGTCTTGGCCAGGAAGGCCTCCACCGATGCGCGGTGTTCACTGCTGGTGTAGCAGATGCCCTGGGCCTGACTGCCCTGGGCGAAGACATCGTGCGAAGACAGCTCGAAGCTCTGGTTCAGGATGGTCTTGGTCAATGCCAGCGCGGTGGAAGAAGCCGAGGACAGCTCGCGCGCCCAGGCCTGGGCGTCTGCCACCAAGGTCTCGGCACTGGCCTGGCGGTCCACGATGCCCAGGGCCAGGGCTTCCGGCAGCTTGACCTGGCGCCCCGTGAAGATCAGCTCCTTGGCCTTGGCCAGGCCCACGCGGCGCGGCAGGAAGTACATGCCGCCGCCGTCCGGGATGATGCCGCGCAGCACATAGCTCCACGCGAAGCTGGCCCATTCGCTGGCGATCACGAAGTCGCAGGCCAGCGCCGTGTCCGCCCCCAGGCCCGACGCTGCGCCGTTGACGGCGGCGATCACGGGCTTGGGCATGGTGTGCAGCAGGGCCTGGACATGGTGCACGCGCTGCTGGCGCTGCCAGCCGTTGAAGCCCACCTCGCCCGCAGGAGCATTCATGCGCCTTTGCATTCCGGCAATGTCCCCGCCTGCGCAAAATCCCTTGCCCGCGCCCGTCAGCACCAGGGCCTTGATGGCCTTGTCTGCCGCCACGCGCTCCAGGGCATCGATGAACTCGGTGCGCATGTCGTCACTCATGGCGTTGCGCTTGTCGGGGCGGTTCAGGGTCAGGGTCGCCACCGCGTCGGCGACATTCAGTAGGATCAGTTCGTAGTTCATGGCGTGCTCTGAAAGCGATCGCAGGCCGTGCGATCAATCGGGATGGATGTTGTTTTGCTTGACGATCTGCGCCCAGCGCTTTTCCTCGGCCTGCACATAGGTGTCCAGTTCCGCCGCAGGTCCGGCATTGACCATCAGGCCCTCGTGCTCCAGCTTGCGAACGAACTCCGGCGATCGGGCCGCCTTGCGGGCTGCGGCGTTCAGGCGGTCGATCACGGCGGCAGGTGTGGCTGCCGGCGCGTACAGGCCGTACCAGCTCTCGACGCGGTAGCCCGGCACGGTGACGGCGATGGGTGGCACGTTCTTGAAGGCCGCAGACGGCTCGGCCGTGGTGACCCCCAGCACGCGCAGCTTGCCGTTGTCGATGAAGGTGGATACCGCCGCCGCCGTGGCAAACATCATGTCCACCTGCCCGCCCATGAGATCGGTGAGCGCCGGGCCTGCGCCGCGGTAGGGCACATGGGTGAGCCGGACCTTGGCAAGGTTGGCAAACAGCTCGCCCGCCAGATGCGCCGAAGTCCCGGCGCCCTGCGAGGCATAGGTCAGCTTGTCGGGACTGGCCTTGGCGGCGGCCATCACGTCCGCCACCGTCTTGTACGGGCTGGCGGCGGGCACCACCAGCACGTTGGGGCCGCGGCCGATCAGGATCACCGGGGCAAAGGCCTTGTTGCTCCCGTACGGCAGCTTGGCCTGCAACGCCGGATTGACGGCGTGCGCGAACGAAGCCACGACCACGGAGTAACCGTCCGGCGCACTCTTGGCAACGTTGTCGGTGCCGATGATCGTGCCGGCACCGGGCTTGTTGTCCACGATGACGGGCTGGCCCAGGTCCTTGGCCATCTCGGCCCCCAGCGTGCGGGCGATCAGGTCCGTTCCACCGCCTGGCGCAAAGGGCACGACGAGGCGCACGGGCTTTTCCGGGAAGGCTGCAGATGCTGCGCTGCAGACGGTCGCGAGCACGGCAATGAACGCAATGGCCCTTGCACAACGGCGGGCGGCGAAACTGGGCATGGTGTGTCTCCTGGTTCTATGGACAGAGGTCCGGTCACTGCGCCAGCGTTGCGATGACGTTGGCGACTGGCTTGTGAAAGCTTAGGGAAACGCACTGCACTTGTGACCCCCCATATTCCAACCAGTGAAATTCCAAAGCGAGCGCGTCAGAGCCTGCGGCTGCATTTCCCTTGCATTCGGTGGAATACTTGGCTTCCATCAGGCGCCCGTACCCGGGCAGGAAGAACACAGCTTTCGACACCGGGGCAAGCGCGCCCTCCCACCAGCGGCAGCACCATGACGAACAGGCGATCCCCCATCCTCCATGACAAGCCGGGACAGTCCCCGAGCAACCGCTCCCTGGAAAGAGGCGTCGAAATACTCCGTGCGTTCAGGCCCGGCTCGGAACTGCTGGGCAACAGCGACCTGGCGGAACGCACCGGCCTGTCCAAGGCCACGGTCACCCGGCTGACGCAGACCCTGGTGGGCTGCGGCATGCTGCAGGCCGACCACCCAAGCCGGGCCTTTCGCCTGGCCCCGGCGGTCCTGAGCCTGGCGCACGCCATGCGCACGGGCTCGACGGTGCTGTCGATTGCGGCGCCCCTGATGCGCACCCTCGCCGAGACACGCCGGATCAACGTGGGCCTGGCATGTCCCGACAGGGACGAGATGGTCTACCTGGAATCCATCCGCTACAACCGCCGGATCGTGCTCAGGCATGTGGTCTCGGGCCAGCGCGTTCCCATGGAACTGACATCGCTGGGGCGCGCCTACCTGGCAGCGGCGCCATCGGCCAGGCGCAAGGCCTTGCTCGACAGCTTCAGGCTCAAGAGAGGCGCCCAATGGCCTGCGCTGGAGCAGCAGATCCAGGCGGCGATCAAGTCCGTGAAAAGCCAAGGCTTCTGCGCCGCATCGTGGCAGCCGGAAGTGGTTGCGCTGGCCACGCCGCTGGTGACACCCGATGCCATCTATGTCCTGAACTGCAGCGTCTCCACCACGGAGCCTTTGCCGGCCATCGTGCAGGAGCTGCACCCGGCGTTGCTGCAACTGGGCCGGCAGATTGAAAGCCTGCTGGAAAAACTGTAATGCTCTCCCAGCAATATGCGCCCACCGCTGGCAAGCAGGGTTTCCAAAAATCGCTCAGACTAGGCAAAAACGACTTTTGGCACTCCAAAAATGAGTGCAACCGTCTGAAAAACCCACGGAACTTTGGCTTTAGCACTCGGTCATAACGAGTGCTAATATGAAGGAATGGAAGAAAGGAACTCTGCAATGACAAACGCCTCCGGCTCCATTGCGACCACCTTGGCACCCGCTAACCCCTGGGCCCTGGTGCCGCCTCTGGGCAATCTGGATGCCTACATTTCCGCGGTCAACCGCCTGCCCATGCTCACCCTTGAGGAAGAGCAGGACTACGCCCGCAAGCTCAAAGAACACAGCGATCTGGACGCCGCAGGGCGTCTGGTGATGTCCCACCTGCGCCTGGTGGTGTCCATCTCGCGCCAGTACCTGGGTTACGGCCTGCCGCACGGCGACCTGATCCAGGAAGGCAACGTGGGCCTGATGAAGGCCGTCAAGCGCTTCGACCCCGATCAGAACGTGCGCCTGGTGAGCTACGCCATGCACTGGATCAAGGCCGAGATCCACGAGTACATCCTCAAGAACTGGCGCATGGTCAAGGTCGCCACGACCAAGGCCCAGCGCAAGCTGTTCTTCAACCTGCGTTCCATGAAGCAGGGCCTGAAGTCCGACGCCGCCATGGCCGAGGACGGCGCCATGCTGCGTGACACGCTGACCTCGGGCGAGATCGACGCCGTGGCCGAGAAGCTCAACGTCAAGCGCGAAGAAGTCATGGAGATGGAAACGCGCCTGGCCGGTGGCGACGTGCTGCTGGACCCCTCGCCCAGCGACGATGGCGAGCAGGCCTTCGGCCCCATCGCCTACCTGGCCGATGGCGCCCACGAACCCACGGCCATGATCGAGTCGCGCCAGCGCGACCACCTGGCCACCGACGGCATTGCCATGGCGCTGGATTCGCTGGACGACCGCAGCCGCCGCATCGTCGAGGAGCGCTGGCTCAAGGTCAACGACGACGGCTCGGGCGGCATGACGCTGCATGAGCTGGCCGCCGTGTACGGTGTCAGCGCCGAGCGCATTCGCCAGATCGAGGTGGCTGCCATGAAGAAGATGAAGAAGGCCCTGGCCGAGTTCGCCTGACGGCCTGACGGCCTGGGCTGACAGGCCGCTTCACGACAAACCCGGATAATCTCCGGGTTTTTTATTGCCCGCAGCCTTTGCGGCCCCCACGTACCCCATGCCCGCCAGCGCCATCTCGCCACTACGCCGCCTCTTCGCCAATGCCTTGGCCACCGCCCTGGCTTCGGCCCTGCTGCCTTGCGCTGCCGTGGCGGGCGACAACTGGCCCAGCAAGCCGCTGCACCTGATCGTCGGCTTTCCCGCAGGATCTTCCCCGGACCTCACGGCGCGCGCACTGGCCGAGCCGCTGGAAAAGCGCCTGGGCCAGCCCGTCATCGTCGAGAACAAGGTGGGCGCCGGCGGCAACATCGCAGGCGAGCAGGTGGCCCGTGCGCGCGACGGCCATACCTTCAGCGTAATGATCAACGGCAACCTGACGATTGCCCGCCTGCTCAACCCCGCCGTGCGCTACGACCCTGTGAAGGACCTGCAGCCCGTCAGCCTGATCGGCGTGGCGCCCCTGGTGCTGGTGGCTCCGGCCGGCGCGCCCGAGGGCCGGGCCTTCCTGGAGGCCGCTTCTCAGGCCGGCAGCCGCTGGAGCTACGGCTCCCCAGGCGTGGGCACGGTGGGCCACCTGGGCATGGAGCTGCTCAAGAGCCGCTCCGCGCTCAGGCCCGAACACATTCCCTACCCCGGCTATCCGCAGGTGTTCAACGCCATCCAGGGCGGCGACCTGCAGCTGTCCATGCTGCCGCCCGCACTGGCCATGGCCCAGGTGCAGGCCGGCAAGCTGCGCGGCGTGGCCGTGACCTCGGCCGCGCGCAGCCCGCTGGCGCCGGGACTGCCCAGCCTCAAGGAGCTGGGCGTGGGGGATTTCGATCTGGAGATCTGGAACGCCGTGGCCGCGCCCAAGGCCATGCCCGCCGCCCATGTGCAGAAGCTGGCCGAAGCGGTCAGCGAGATCGTGCGCTCGCCCGAGATGCGTGCACGCCTGGCCGCCCAGGGCTGGCAGGCTGTCGGCAGCTCGCCCGAGGGCCTGGCCCTGCGCATACGCCAGGACGTGACGGCACTGGGCCGCATCATCCGCGAACAGGGAATCCACGCGCAATGACGTGCTCGATCACACCGCCATGACCGCTGCCCAAGCCTTCACCGAACTCAACGCCTGGCAGGTCATGGCCTGGGGCCTGCTCTTCTTCGGCGTGCTGTACACGGCCGGCGGCTGGGGCATGACGGCGCTCACGCGCTGGCTGCAGCGGCGCGGCGTGGGCCGCGTGCTGGACACGCGCCCGCTCAAGCCCGACCAGTTGCGCCGCGAATGGCGCCAGTCGCTGCATTCGGTGCTGATCTTCGGCATTGGCATGATCGTGCCCTGGGGCCTTCTGCAATTGGGGTGGGCGCGGCTGGAGCCCGATGCAGGCCCCTGGCGCATTGCCATCGAAATCGTGGTGCTGCTGATCTGGAACGATGTGCATTTCTGGATCAACCACCGCCTGCTGCATACGCGGCTGCTGGGGCGCTTTCATGGTGACCATCACCGCTCCATCGTCACCACGCCGTGGTCCACCTACAGCTTCCATCCCATCGAGGCGCTGATGCTGGGCAACGTCATCCTGCTGCCCATGGTGGTGCATGACTTCAGTTTCTGGTCGCTGGCCTCAGTGCCGGTGCTCAGCCTGCTGCTGAACGTCATAGGCCACTCCAACTATGACTTCTTTCCCGGGGTGTCCGACACGCATGCGCTGGCCGCCAGCCGGCGCCACCATCTGCACCATGCCCGGCCCAATGGCAACTACGGCTTTGCGCTGGCCTTCATGGACCGGCTGATGCGCACGCGCGTGGCCCTGCCCGCCACGGCCCGGCCCAGGACGGAATGAGCCGACCGCCTGCTCGCCACGTCCAGCCACGGCTGCCCCGGCTGCGCCACTGGCGCGACCTGCAGTCGCTGGCCTATCTGGTGGCGCTGCCGCTGATCGTGTGGTGGCAGTGGCAGCATGGCTGGAACCTGTGGCTCTACGGGATCGAGCTGTTCCTCACGCTGGGCGTGGGCGTCATCCACCACAACCACACGCATTTGCGCATGTGGCGCGGGCGCTGGGCCAACCGCATCACCGACTACTGGCTGACCCTGCTGCAGGGCCACCCGACCTTTGTGTTCTGGCCCGCCCATGTGGCCAACCACCACCGCTTCCGCCACGGCCCGCGCGACATGGCACGCACCTACCGCTTCGGCGGCGACCACAACCATCTGCTGGGCTACCTGCTGCACCCGCTGCAGGCCGGCTGGGTGCTGTACCCGCTGTTCCTGCGCTGGCTGGGCCAGCTGCGGCGGCATTGGCCCGGCGCCTTTCGCTACTGCATGGGCCAGTACCTGCTGTGGCTGGGCAGCTGGGCACTGCTGCTGTCGCTGGATTGGCAAAAGGCCTTGCTGCTGGTGATCGTTCCCCAGCTGCATGGCCTGCACTGGCTGCTGGCCACCAACTACCTGCAGCACGCCCATGCCGATGGCCGGCCACTGACGCGCAGCCAGCGGCTGGACAGCGCCACGCCACTGAACTACGCGCGCAACTTCGAGGGCTGGGTCAATCCGCTGCTGTTCAACATCGGCCTGCACACGGCCCACCACGAGCGGCCCCAGGCCCACTGGTCCGAGCTCACGCGCCTGCACAGCGAACACTATCGCCAGCGCGTGGCCCCTGCGCTCAACGAAGGCGGACTGCTACCCTACATGGCCCGCGTCTTCGTGCTCGGCACGGTCTGGCCGCCGGCGCGCACGCGTGCGCAAATGCCTCCCGGAACATACGACTGATACGACCCTGAACCCATGCCCGTCGCCTATTCCAACGTCTATCTGCATGCCGCAGGCATGTTCCTGCCCGGTGAACCCGTGGACAACGCAGGCATGGATGCCTACGTGGCGCCGCTCAACCGCCTGTCCGAGCGCCTCAAGCGCCGCATCCTGGCCGAGAACGGCATTGTCCAGCGCCACTACGCCATAGACCCCGAAGGCCGCACCGTCCACAGCAACACGGCCATGGCCGCCCAGGCCATCCATGACTGCCTGGCACAGGCCGGGCGTGCGCTGGGCGATGTCGGCTTCCTGGCCAGCGGCTCGTCGGGCGGCGATGCGCTCATGCCCGGTTTTGCCAACATGATCCAGGGAGAGATGGCCGCGCCGCCCATGGAGACCCTGTCCGTGCACGGCGTCTGCGCCGCCAGCGTGGGCGCGCTGCAGGCGGCGGCCCAGGCCGTGGACCGCGCGCCCGACTCGCTGGCCCTGGCCGTGGCCAGTGAAATGCCCTCGCGCCTGTTCAAGCGCTCGCGCTTCGCGGCCCAGGGATACAACACGGATTTCGATGCCCACTTCCTGCGCTGGATGCTGTCCGATGGCGCAGGCGCCGTGCTGCTGGGCGGCCCGCAGGCCCTGCCCCAGGCGCCCGGCCTGCGGCTGAAGCTGCGCTGGACGCACCTGCGCAGCTTTGCGGGCGACTACCCGGTCTGCATGCAGTTGGGCCTGACGCCCGACCGCGCCACCAGCCACCTGGACTTTGCCGCCTGGGGCGATGCCGAGGCCGCAGGCGCGCTGTCGCTGCGCCAGGACATCCGCCTGCTGCCGCACCTGTTCGATGTCTGCATCCACGAATACGCCCACCTGGCGCACACGGGCTGGGTGCCCGGGCGCGGCATCGACCATTTCCTGTGCCACTACTCGTCCGAGCGCTTCATCCCCGTGGTCGATGAGCTGCTGGGCAAGGCCCAGCTCGGCATCCCACGCGAGCGCTGGTGGAGCAACCTGGCCTGGCGTGGCAACACGGGCGCGGCTTCCATCTTCGTGATGCTGTCCGAGTTCCTGCGCACGGAGTCGGCACGCCTGAAGCACGGCGATACCGTGCTGTGCTTCATTCCCGAATCGGGCCGCTTCACGGCCGGCTACATGCTGCTGGAAGTGGAGGATGCAGCCCAGGCTCCCGCCGCCACCCCGGCCAAGGCCACAGCACGCAGTGCCACCACCGAAGCTCCCGCTGCCCCGGACCTGCTGCCCGATGTCTCCACCATCGCCCCGCCCCACGACCCGAACCAGGCCCCGGCCACGCTGGCGCCGCTGCTGACCGAACTGGCCAGCCTCTGGCAGGACTACCGCTCGCGCGTGTGGCGCACGCCGCTGCTGCAGCGCATACGCACAGGCAGGCTGCAGACGGCGGACTACGTGCGCTGGATGAGCCACTGGGTTCCCCAGGTGCGCGAGGGCAGCCTGTGGATGCGCGAGGGCGCGGCCTCGCTGACCGGCGAGCACGCGGCGCTGGCTGCGCTGATCGACGTGCATGCGGGCGAGGAGCAGAACGACTTCCGCATCCTGCACGAGGACTACCTCAAGGCCGGCGGCACCGAGACCGACCTCACCCGCCTGCGCCGCAACCCCGGCGGCGAGGCGCTCAACGCCTATCTGCACGGCCTGGCCGCCACGCCCAATCCGGTCGGCCTGCTGGGCGCCATCTACATCATCGAAGGCACGGGCCAGCGCATCGTGCCCAGCCTGCTGCCGCTGCTGCGCGCCAGCCTGCCGCTGCCGCCCGATGCCTTCCGCTTCCTGGAATACCACGGCGCCAACGACGAACACCACCTGGAGCGCTGGCTCATGGCCGTGCAGATGGTGATGGCGCTGGACGACACAGACGGCAGCGGGGGCACGGCGGCGCAGGCCATCGTGCGCACCGCGCGCCACACGGCGGCGCTGTACCTGATGCAGTTCGAGCATGTCCTGCCCGAGGAGCACTGATGCAACCACCAGACTTCATCGAACCGCCCCACGACGAGCGCGACCCCAGCCCCTGGCGCGCGCTGTACCTGGACCAGAGCACGCCGCTGCCCGACGACGTCAAGGCCGCCTGGCTGCGTGACTGCAGCAGCGGCTCGCGCCAGTACCTGCTGCCCTTCCTGCGGCCGCTGGCACGCACCAGCATCGTGCTCATCCAGATCCTCAAGGTGCTGCTGCCGCGCAACTGGGCGCACTCCAGGCTGCTGCACCGGCTGCTGGCCTTCAGCATGAACCGCTTCGTCTCTCCCGAGGCCAACTGGCTCATCCTGCGCCATTTCCACCTGGGCTCGCAGATCCTGGCCTTTGTCGCGGCCAACGCGCCCACGCCCGTGTCCACCACACCGTTGGAGCCAGGCAGCATCGACGACATCAAGGACGACCTGTTCCTCAGGCACGACCTGAACCTGTTCAACTTCGTCATCCGCCTGAACAACGCGCTGCGCGCCGCAGGCCAGGAACTGCAGCCCGTGGCCGAGCCCGACTTCGCCATGCTGCGCAACCCGCCCCTGCGCCTTGAGGACATGCCGCGCGGGCGCCTGAACCTGCTGGACCTGCAAAGCGCCATCGAGGTCTACACGCCCGTCTACCAGCTGCTGCTGACCGACAACGACTTCTGGCGCGCCAGCAACTCGCTGCAGCTGGACGAGACCGTGGCCATCTATGCGGCCAAGATCCTCGCCTCGCCCGAGCACCTGGTCATGCTCAACAACAAGCACCCGCTGGTGCCCCTGTCCACCCTGCGCGCCGGCCACCGCCTGGTGCTGCACGGCCTGTCCACCGAAATGCTGCACTGCCTGCTGATGAAGGTCGCCAGCGGCGACATCCCGCTGCCCGCACGCGAGCTGGCACGCATGCGCGAGGCGGCCCGCGCCCACGGAAGTGACAGCAGTGGCAGCAGTGACAGCAGCGGCAGCGCCAACAACGCCGACAGCACCGCAGCCGTCTGACCCAGGTCAAGAAACAGCGGCAGATGGCCGCCATACCGCGCGAAACGCGTTACATCGCGTTGCATTCAACGGCATAGCCCGCTAGCCTGCACGGCTTCTCCCGGGGCGCGCCGCCCGGGCCCACTGCCGGTGCCCTGGGTGGCTGTCTGCCTGCCCAGGCTGCGGCGCATCCTAGCCTGCGTGCCCATGCCATCGTCGTCCTCCACGCCTTCAGCGGTTCGCTGCAGCGAATGCATGCGTTCGTCCCATTGCCTGCTGGGCCAATTGCCCGCGCCCGCATTCCAGCAATGGCTGCCGCATATCCGCGAACGCGGCCTGGCCAAGGGCCAGAAGCTCCAGGCGCAGGGCAGCGTCGCCCATGAATTCCAGGTGATCAAGATCGGCTTCGTCCTGGCCATCCGCCGTGGCGGCGACGGCGTGCAGCGGCCCGTGGCGCTGTTCGGCAACGGCCACGCGCTGGGCAGCCCGGGCTGGCTGCAGCAGCCCTCGGCCATGCACTTCGAGGCACTGGGCCCGGGGCGCATCTGCTGCGTGGACATCGCCACCATCACGCGCCGCGGCCTGGTCGATGCCGCCTTCGTGCGCGCGCTGGCTACCAGCTACACCTGCAACAACGCCCTGCTGGCGGAATGGGCCCACATCGTCCGCATCCCCGGCGTGCTGCGCCAGCTGGCCGCCACCCTGATGCAACTGGCAGCTCTGCAGTCAAGCCTGCTCGTGCGCCTGCCCAGCCAGGGCGCATTGGCCGCCCTGCTGGCCACCACGCGCGAAACCATCGCGCGCAGCCTTGTGCGCCTGGTGCAGCTCGGCGCGCTGGAGCGGCCGGATCGATGGCACTGCGTGCTGCAGCCTGCGGTGTTGATGAGGATCAGTGGGGGTGGGGTGAAGGAGGTGGGGTGAAGGATGTGGGGTGCGAGAGGCGTGGCGGTTGATCGGGCGGACCGGAAGGCTTGCCGACCTGTTGCAACATCAAGCGCCAGGTTTGGCAGAACCGTCGCCCTTGCTCACCATCGCTGCCTTCCCATCGCAACAGTCCGCAGTTTGATGCTCAAGCGCCTCTTGCCTCTTCCTCCTGCTGCGCCAGCAAGGTCGCCACGGGCTTGTGAATCAGCGCGGGAATCTGCTCTGCCGGCATGGCGCGGGCGAAGAGCCAGCCCTGGTAGGCGTCGCAGTCCAGGATGCGCAGCAGGCGCAGCTGCTCGGCCGTTTCCACGCCTTCGGCAACCACCTGCAGGCCCAGGGTGCGGGCCAGCGCGATCACGGCCTTGACGATCTTGGCGTCGGCCGGGCTGTCGAGCATGGGGCCGATGAAGGTGCGGTCTATCTTCACGCGCGAGACGGGCAGATCGCGCAGGTGGGCCAGCGAGGAGTAGCCGGTGCCGAAATCGTCCAGCACCACGCAGACGCCGGCCGCCAGCAGGCTGCCCAGCAGTTCGCGCGCCTGCAGCGGGTCGGTCATGGCGGCGGACTCGGTGACCTCCAGCTCCAGCAGGTGCGGCGGCACGCCATGCCGGGCCAGGCTGGCCATGAGGCGCTGCTGCAGGTCGGCCTGGCGCAGTTGCTGGGCCGAGAGGTTGACCGCCACGCGCAGCGGCATGCCTGCGCGCAGCCAGTCGCCGGCCTGCCGGCAGGCTGCATCGATCACCCACTCCCCCAGCGCCAGGATAAGGCCCGTGGATTCGGCCACGGGCACGAAGCGTTCGGGCGAGACCCAGCCCATCTGCTCGTCGTTCCAGCGCAGCAGGGCTTCCACGCCCTGGACCTGGCCGCCCAGCACCTGCACCTGGGGCTGGAAGTGCAGGCTCAGCAGACCCCGGTCCAGGGCACGCTTGAGGCGTTCGTGCAGCAGCACTTTCTCGGCCATGGCCTCGCCCATGGCGCTGGCATAGCGCGCATAGGAGGAGCGGCTGCGCTGCTTGGCGTCGTACATGGCCATGTCGGCATAGCGCATGAGGGTGGCCGCATCGCCCGCGTCCTGCGGATAGAAGGCTGCGCCCACGCTGGCACCGAAGTTCAGCGCGTAGTGGCCTATGGTGCAGGGCCGGCACAGCTCGTGCAGCAGCGCGTCGATGCGCTGGCGCAGATCGGGCTCGTTGCAGGGCTGCAGCAGGGCGGTGAACTCGTCACCGCCCATGCGCGCCAGCGTGGCCGAGCCGCCCAGCGCGACCTGCAGGCGGCGCGCCACCTCCTTGAGGACCTGGTCGCCCACGTCGTGGCCATAACCGTCGTTGATGGCCTTGAAGTTGTCGAGGTCGAGCAGCAGCAGCGCAAAGGACGCGGGGCCGGCGCCCGATTCAGACTGCGCCTGCGCTTGCGAGATCGCCTGTTCCACCTGCAGCCCGAACTGCCAGCGGTTGAGCAGGCCGGTCAGCGTGTCGTGGGTGGCGTGGTAGTGCATGCAGGCTTCCATCTGGCGCAGCTGCGACAGGTCGCGCACAAAGGCCACGGCCACGCCACTGCCGTGCGGCGAGTGGCCCAGGGCGATGTCCACCGACAGGCGCTTGCCGTCCTTGCGCAGTAGCCACAGGTCTCGCCCCTGGCCCATGGGCCGGCGCGCGGGCTGGGCGAAGTAGGATTGCAGCTGCGGCCCGTGGGCCGCCTGCGCCTCGGCCGGCAGCAGCATGTGCAGCGAGTGGCCCAGCAATTCGGCGGCGCCATAGCCGCTCATGGCCTGCATGGCGGGATTGGCCAGAAGGATGCGGCCGCTGCGGTCCACAAGCAAGATACCGTCGGGCGCGGCCTCCATGGCCACGCGCTTGAGGTCTTCGTCCAGCGCCTCGCCCGGTGCGGCGGGATCGCAGGCAACCATGCTCCAGCCCGCCGCCATCATGCGGACGCCCCGCTGCCGTGAAAGACCGATGCCGCAGCCTCCAGCGCCTGCGCCTGTCCGGCCAGCAGCTGTGCGTGCCCGATGGTGTCGCGCGCCAGGGCGGCATTGTGCTGGGTCATCTGTTCGAGCTGCTGCACGGCGGCCTGCACCTGCTGCACGCCGCCGGCCTGGGCCTGGCTGGCGGCCTGCATGCCTTCGGCCAGCACCAGTTGCTCGCGCATATCGGCCTGCACGGCCAGCATGGCCTCGCCCACTTCACGCGCCATGGCGCAGCTTTGCGCCACCTGCTGCTGCGATGCCTCGATCAACGCCTTGATCTGGCGCGCGGCGTGGGCGCTGCGCTGGGACAGGCCCCGCACCTCGTCGGCCACCACGGCAAAGCCCTTGCCGTGTTCCCCCGCGCGTGCCGCCTCCACGGCGGCGTTGAGCGCCAGCAGGTTGGTCTGGAAGGCGATGCCGTCGATGAGCGAGCTGATCTGCCCCACCTGGTCGCTGGTCTGGGCCACGCCGCGCATGCCCTGGTCCAGTTGCACGACCATGCGGCTGCTCTGCCCTGCCATGTCCACGCCGTGCCGCGCGCGGGCGGCGGCCTCGCCGGCCTGGGCGCTGCTGCGCTCGATGGCGCTGGCCAGGGCCTGCATGGCCTGGGCCGACTGCTCCAGGCTCGCGGCCGCGGCTTCGGTGCGATCGCTCAGTTCGGTGCTGCCCTGCTGCACGGCCAGCGCGCAGCGGCGCACCTGGTCGCTCTTGCCCTGGATGTCGCCGACCAGGGAGACCAGGTTGAGCCCGGTCTGCCGCACGGCGCTGCCGATGGCGCCGATCTCGTCCGTGCGCTGCAGGAACCGTGCATCGGTCTGCTGCCCGCTGGCCACGGCCTGGGCCTGGCCGCGCAGCGCCGCCAGGGGCATGAGCAGCCGGCGGCGCAGCCATTGCCCGGCCGCCACGCAGGCCAGGCTCCAGATCAGCCAGGCCGGCCAGACCTGCGCCAGCGGCACGGCCGATGCCTGCAGCACGGAAGACCACAGCCCGGCCGACCCCAGCAGCCACAGGCCGGCCACCACGGCCTGCACGCGCCAGGCCAGTGGCCGAAAGCGCCACCACCGCTGCAGCGCGCCCACGGCGCCACGCCCCACGGGAAAGCCGCGGTGCAGGCCAAGCGAGCGCACGCCGGCATTGATCTGTTCATAGAGCGCCGCATGCTGCTGCACCTCGCACGGCTCTGGCCGGGTGCGCACGGACAGGTAGCCGACCACGGCGCCCGCATGGCGTATGGGACTGGCGTTGGCGCGCACCCAGTAGTGGTCGCCGTTCTTGCGCCGGTTCTTGACCAGGGCGCTCCAGGGCAGCCCGCGCTGGATGGTGGACCACATGTCGGCAAAGGCGGCGGCCGGCATGTCGGGATGGCGCACGATGCTGTGGGCCTTGCCGTAGAGCTCGGCGGCCTCGAAGCCGCTGACGCGGATGAAGGCATCGTTGGCATAGACGATGCGCCCCTTCAGGTCGGTGACGGAAAGAAGCGTCTCTCCTTCGCTCAGAGGGTACTCACGCTGGGTGACGTACACGTTTCGCCGCATGGATCAGGTCTCTCGGAGATGGGCGGGGCGTCGGCATGACACCCCCAGGCGGGGCCCACTCTAAGCAGTCCTGAGGCGATGCACATCAGGGATGGTGTGCTGCAGCGCACCTAAACGCAGTCAATGTGACGGGGGTCACATTGGCTGCGGCGCGCGCAGGATCAGGAGCGCTTTTCCTGCAGCAGGGCCTTGACGTCGGCGCCCAGCACCTGCGGGCCGCCGCCGTATCGCTCATACACGCGCAGGCGGCCGGCCGTGTCATAGACATAGCTGCCGGCCGAATGGTCCAGCGTGTAGGTGCCCTCGGTCTTGCCGGGCACTTTCTTGTAGAAGAGCTTGAAGTCCTTGGCCACGGCCGCCGTCTCGTCCGGCGTGCCGTGCAGGCCGACGAAGCCGGGGTCGAAATTGCCCAGGTAGGCCTTGAGCACCTCGGGCGCGTCGCGCTCGGGGTCCAGGGTGACGAAGACGCCCTGCAGCCTGTCGCCATCGGCGCCCAGCTGCTGCTTGACCTCGACCAGCTCCTGCAGGGTGGTGGGGCAGACATCGGGGCATTGCGTGTAGCCGAAGAAGACCACGACGACCTTGCCCGCGAAGTCCTTGATGCTGCGCTGCTTGCCGTCCACATCGCGCAGGGGAATGTCCTTGGCGTACTCGGCGCCCGTGACATCGACACCCTGGAAACTGGTCTTTGCCTCGCGCGAGCATCCGCTCAGCGCCAGGGCGCCCCATGCCATGGCGGTCAAGCCCAGAACGCGCAGCGCTGTCCGTTTGTTCATGCTTCCTCAACAAGGTAGTTGCCGCAGGCTGCGTGGCCGCAAAGGCTGCGCGCCGGCCCGGGCTGGAAAGGGAAAAGGCGAAAGCGTCCGCTGAAGGCGCTTTCGCACAGCCGCAAACCATAACCCATAACCGCAAGACCCCGGCGCTGCGGGGCCTGCCTACCGGGCCTACTGGGGCCTACTGGGGCCTACCGGGACCTACTGGCCAGCCTTACTCGCCGTCGCCCGGACGCCCTGCCGTGTCCCAGGAGGCCGATGCACGCAGCAGCCGGTCCAGGTCGCGCTTGGCCTTGCCGGCATCGGCCATGCCCAGGCCTGCGGGCATGCGCATCATCCAGTGGCCCTGCGGGTCCACCACGTACAGGTGGTCCTGCAGCGCATGGCCGGGCGCGGGCTGCAGCCAGCCGCGCAGCACGGCCTCGGGCACGCGCAGCACCGTGGCCTGGGCCAGCGCGGGGCGCAGGTGCGCGGGCACGGGTGCGTCGTCGGAGATGAGCCAGACCCGGTCCAGCCGGTCCTTTTCGCGGCCCAGTGTCTCGCGCAGCTGGCGCTGCAGATAGAGATGGCTTTCGCAGGCGCTGCCGCAGGCACCGCCCGCCACGCTGAGCAGCAGCCACTGGCCCTTGAGCGACTGCAGCGGCAGCGGAGCGCCGTCCAGCGTGGTGGCCGTGGCCGAAGGCAGGGCCGGCTGGGCCGCGATCAGCTCGCCAAAGCTGCGCTGCTGGCCAGGCCGCAGCACGTAGTAGGTGAAATAGGAGGCCACCACGGGCGCGGCGCAGACCGCGAACACGGCCAGCATCTTCCAGCGGCCGCTGCGCGTGCGCTGCGCGCCGGCAAGGCCCGGCTGCAAGGGTGGCAGGCCATGGACGGTCATCTCCAGGGGAGTCTCAGGAGCGGGCATGGCGCGGGCGGACAAAGCGTCGGACGATTTGGAACCAGACATACAAAAGCGTGATCAGGGCCGCAAGTCCAAACCATTGGAACGCATAGCCATGGTGTTTCTCGACACCGGCCGTCACAACGGGCCAGTCGCGCCGCAGGCCTTCGCTGGCTTCGCCGGTCTGCAGCAGGCTCCATTCGCGCAGCGGCAGCCCGGAGGCCACGGCCCATTCGGCAATGTCCACATTCTGTCGGATGCGCGACTTTTGCCCATCAGGGTCTGCCCCTGCACGACCGAATTCGTAGAGCCGGGACGGCGCGGCCTCCATGCGCCCCTCAACAGTCACCAGGCCTTCGGGCGTCTGCACCTCGGGCAGGGCCGTGCGGTCCATAAAGTTGCGCGGCACCCAGCCGCGCTGCACGGCAATCACCACATCCTCATGCGGCGCGGCCAGCCGCAGCGGCGTGAGCACAAAGAAGCCTGGCTGACCCTGCATCTGGCGGTTGTCCAGGTACAGCGATTGCCCGGCAATCCAGTGGCCCTGCAGTCGCACGGGCCGGTGCAGCCAGGGCGCCGCCTCGGTGTTCAGGGCAGCACCGGGTTGCATGGGCGCCAGTTGCGCGTTGTCCAACGGCGGCAGGCCCTGCTGGCGCTGCACGGCATCGAACAATTGCTGCTTGTAGGCCGCGCGCTGCAGTTGCCAGCGGCCCAGGGACAGTGTGATGGCCACGCCGATCAGCGCGGCCAAGGTGATCAGTACAAACCGCCAGCGGTCTGGCATTCTGGAAACACGCACCGGATAATCCACCCATGAAATTCGTGATCGTTCTCGCCCTGCTGGCCATTGTCGCCAGTCTGGGCAGCGCCTTGTTCTTCATGATGCGCCGCAATCCCGAAGACCAGGAGGGTGCGGGCGACGACAGGCGCCGCAGCCGCGCCATGTTCCGCGCACTGGCACTGCGCGTGGGCCTGTCCATCGCGCTGTTCCTGTGCGTGCTGCTGGCGGCCAAGCTGGGCTACATCCATCCCACCGGCTGGACCGCCGGGCAATAGACAAGCCCCCTGCCCCGCAAACAAAAAGAAGCGCCCAGGCGCTTCTTTTTGCATGGGGAGGGCAGGCCCTCACATCCAGTACACGAGGACGTAGAGGAACAGCCAGACCACGTCCACGAAGTGCCAGTACCAGGCCGCGCCCTCGAAGCCGAAATGCCGCTCGGACGTGAAGTGCCCCGCATGCAGGCGCATGGTGATGAAGAACAGCATCAGCATGCCCACGAAGACGTGGAAGCCGTGGAATCCTGTGAGAAGGAAGAAGGTCGAGCCGAACACGCCCGAGGACAGCTTGAGGTTCAGCTCGGTGTACAGGTGGTAGTACTCGTAGCCCTGCACGCACAGGAATACGAAGCCCAGGACCACCGTCATCCACATGAAGGCGATGGTGCGGGCGCGGTGGCCAGCCTGCAGCGCATGGTGTGCGATGGTCAGCGTCACGCCCGAGGTCAGCAGCAGCGCCGTGTTGATGGTGGGCAGCCAGAACGGGCCCACGGTCTGGAAGGGCTCGACGCTGTTGGCCGGCGAGGCCGTGGCACCCGCTGCCATGCTGGGCCAGACGGCCTTGAAGTCGGGCCACAGCAAGGCGTTGTCCAGGCTGCCCAGCGCGGGCACCGAATGCGAGCGCGCCCACCACAGGGCGGTGAAGAAGGCGCCGAAGAACATCACCTCGGAGAAGATGAACCAGCTCATGCTCCAGCGGAAGGACAGATCGATCTTGCGCCCGTACTTCCCCGACTCGCTTTCATGCGCGGCTTCCCGGAACCAGAAAAAGAGCACGGCCAGCCACCAGACCAGGCCAAGGCCCAGGCTGTACATGCCCCATTCATGCCCATTGATCCAGTTGCCCGCGCCCAGAATCACGAAGAACAGCCCCGCCGCCGCCATGACGGGGTGGCTGGACTCGGCCGGCACGTAGTAGTAAGGCGTTTTGCCGTGGGTGGTTGCACTCATTGCTCAGCTCCTGAAATTCTTGGTTCTCGGTTTCCCGTCTATCACTCTCTGTCCCCGATGGCCGCGCCGCTCAGACCACGAGCTTGACCAGCGCGATCAATCCCAGCACCAGCACGAAGATGGCCGCCAGCCCCACTGCAATCACATGCAGCGGCGTGATGCGCTCCCCGTCCTGCTGGTACTCGCTTCCCCTGCGCACGCCGAAGAGCGACCAGGCCACGGCGCGCACCGTGCGCCACACGCTGGGCGGGCGGCGCGGCTCCCGTGGCTGCGGCGCATTCATGAGGCGGGCTCCTGCTTCGGCCCTGCCGCCACCGGCGCCTCGCCCGTGGGTGCGGCCGGCGTCCTGCCGCCCACCTCGAAGAAGGTATAGGACAGCGTGATCGTGGTCACATCCTTGGAGATGCGCGGATCGATCACGAAGGCCACCGGCCACTCGCGCTTTTCCCCGGGCTCCAGCGTGTACTGCGAAAAGCAAAAGCACTCCAGCTTGTTGAAATGCGCGGCCGCCTGGCGTGGCGCATAGCTCGGTATCGCCTGGGCCGCCATGCGGCGGTCCTGCACATTCTGGAACTCGTACATGACCGTGGCCAGCTCGCCCGGATGGACCTGGATGGAGCGCTGCGCCGGCTTGAAGTCCCAGGGCCCGCGCGCATTGGCGTCGAACTCCACGGTGATGGTGCGGCTCTTGTCCACCTGCGAGTTGGCGGGCAGCTTCACATCGCGCCCGGCCGTGCCGTTGCCCGGCACCTGGCGCTCGGACAGCGACAGGATGTTGATGCCCGTGAGCTCGCAGATGTGCTTGTAGATGGGAATCAGCACGTAGCCGAAGGCAAACATGCCCAGCGCCACCACGGCCAGCTTGCCCACCATCTTCGCGTTTTCACTGCGCACGCTCACGGACGTCCCTCCTGTTGCCTGCCCTCAATGGAGCACGGTGATCTTGATCACGAAGCCGGCCAGAAAGACCAGCGCCACCGATACCAGGATCAGCGCCAGCCTCAGGTTGGCTTTTCGTTGCTGTGCGTCCATGTGCATCTCCCTCGGGGCTTGCATCAACCGATGATGCGGGTGGCGGTGGCATCGAGCTTGGGCGGCGTCTCGAAGGTATGGAACGGCGCCGGCGAAGGCACTTCCCACTCCAGGCCCTCGGCGGCCTCCCAGGGCTTTTGCGGCGCCTTCTCGCCCTTGCCGCGCATGGCGGGCACGACGACGAAGAGGAAGAAATACACCTGCATCAGGCCGAAGCCCAGCGCGCCCAGCGAGGCCACCATATTGAAGTCGGCGAACTGCATGGGGTAGTCGGCATAGCGGCGCGGCATGCCGGCCAGGCCCAGGAAGTGCATGGGGAAGAAGGTGACGTTGAAGAAGATCAGCGAGCCCCAGAAGTGGATCTGGCCGCGCGTCTCCGAATACATCACGCCGGTCCACTTGGGGGCCCAGTAGTAGTAGGCCGCGAACATGGAGAACAGCGATCCGGCCACCAGCACGTAGTGGAAGTGGGCCACCACGTAGTAGGTGTCCTGCAGCTGGATGTCGATGGGCGCCATCGACAGGATCAGGCCCGTGAAGCCGCCCATGGTGAACACGAAGATGAAGCCCACCGAGAACAGCATGGGCGTCTCGAAGGTCATGGAGCCGCGCCACATGGTGGCCACCCAGTTGAAGATCTTCACGGCCGTGGGCACCGAGATCAGCATGGTGGCGTACATGAAGAACAGCTGGCCCGTGACGGGCATGCCGGTCGTGAACATGTGGTGCGCCCACACGATGAAGGACAGGATGGCGATGGACGAGGTCGCATACACCATGGAGGCATAGCCGAACAGCTTCTTGCGGCTGAAGGCCGGCACGATCTGGCTGATGATGCCGAAGGCCGGCAGGATCATGATATAGACCTCGGGGTGGCCGAAGAACCAGAAGATGTGCTGGTACATCACCGGGTCGCCGCCGCCTGCGGGGTTGAAGAAGCTGGTGCCGAAATGGCGGTCCGTCAGCGTCATGGTGATGGCGCCGGCCAGCACGGGCATGACGGCGATCAGCAGGTAGGCCGTGATCAGCCAGGTCCAGGCGAACATGGGCATCTTCATCAGCGTCATGCCGGGCGCGCGCATGTTCAGCACGGTGACGATGATGTTGATGGCGCCCATGATGGAGCTGGCGCCCATGATGTGCATGGCCAGGATGGAGGTGTCCATGGACGGGCCCATCTGCAGCGTCAGCGGCGCATACAGCGTCCAGCCCGCGGCGGGGGCGCCGCCGGGCATGAAGAACGAGCCCACCAGCATCAGGCCGGCCGGGATCAGCAGCCAGAAGCTGAAGTTGTTCATGCGCGCGAAGGCCATGTCGGAGGCGCCGATCTGCAGCGGCAGCATCCAGTTCGCAAAGCCCACGAAGGCCGGCATGATGGCGCCGAACACCATGATCAGGCCGTGCATGGTGGTCAGCTGGTTGAACAGCTCGGGGTTGACGATCTGCAGCCCGGGCTGGAACAGCTCGGCGCGGATCAGCAGCGCCAGCACCCCGCCCACCATCAGCATGGTGAACGAGAACAGCAGGTACAGCGTGCCGATGTCCTTGTGGTTGGTGGCGAACATCCAGCGCCGCCAGCCCGTGGGCGTGGCGTGGTGGTGATGGTCGTCATGCCCGTGTCCATGCTCGTGCTCATGCGCATGTTCGTGGCCCTCGCCCGCAGGGCTGTGGATGGGGGGAAGTACGGCGCTCATGCTGTTATCTCCAATCGCTCATCTGTCTTGCGGGCTCACTGGCCGGGGAACTTGCCGGTGCGGGCGGCCACGAACTCGGCCGGCTGCACCAGCTGGCCGGTCTTGTTGGACCAGTGGTTCTTTGCAAAGGTGACCACGGCGGCCAGCTCGGTATCGCTCAGCTGTTTCCAGGCGGGCATGGCGCCGTTGGCACGGCCTTCCAGCACCACATGCATCATCTCGGCCGTGGGTCCCAGGACGATGGGACTGCCGTCCAGCGGCTTGATGGGACCGGCGCCCTTGCCGTTGGCCTGGTGGCAGGCCGCGCAGTTGGCCGCATAGACCTTCTCGCCGCGTGCCATCAGGTCGGGCAGGCTCCAGACCTTGCTGGGGTCGTCCTTCTTGGCGGCGGCGATCTTCTTTTGCTCGTCCACCCAGGCCTTGTAGCCGTCGCTCGACAGCACCTTCACGTGGATGGGCATGTAGGCATGCTCCTTGCCGCACAGCTCGGCGCACTGGCCGTAGTAGTCGCCGGTCTTTTCGGCACGGAACCAGGTGTCGCGCACAAAGCCCGGGATCGCGTCCTGCTTGATGCCGAAGGAAGGCACCATGAAGGAGTGGATCACGTCATTGGCCGTGGTGATGATGCGCACCTTGCGGTCCACGGGCACGACCAGCGGGTTGTCCACCTTGAGCAGGTAGTCGTTGGGTGCCTTGGAGACATCGCCGCCGTCGGACAGCGCGCGGTGGCTGCTGTCCAGCGTGGAGATGAAGCTCAGTCCCTCGCCTTCGCCGTTGATGTAGTCGTAGCCCCATTTCCACTGGTAGCCCGTGGCCTTGATGGTGACATCGGCGTTGGTGGTGTCCTTCTGCGCCACCAGCACCTTGGTGGCCGGCAGCGCCATGAGCACGACGATGATGAAAGGCACGATGGTCCAGACCACCTCGACCGTGGCCGATTCGTGGAAGTTCGCCGCCTTGGCGCCGCGCGATTTGCGGTGCTTCCAGATCGAATAGAACATCACGGCGAACACGCCGATGAAGATCACCGTGCAGATGATCAGCATCATCCAGTGCAGGTAATGCTGCTCATGCGCGATGCGCGTGACCGCCGGATGAAGGTTGAGCTGATTGACGGCCGGGCCGCCTGGCAGATCTGTCGTCGCATGCGCAAGGGAGCCTCCCCCTGCCACACTCATCAAGCCCCAGAGAACCAGCTTGGTGGAAATGCTTTTCATAGTTTTCACTTACATCTAAGCCTCGGGTTATCCACTCGCTCCGCTGCGCCGGCGTGGGGGCCGCGCAGCCAGACCGTTCAACGCCTGCCCAAAGGGCAACTCCCGGCCTCAACTGTCCGAGCATGCATGAAAGCGCCGCAGATGTGCCTGCGCGCAATCACCAATAGCGTGCCAGCCGGCATCAACGGCAGCTCGGACGTGGGACCAGGATTCGGGCGTACAGCCATCCCCGCCTGCGCCTGCAGGCGCATGAATTCGGAGGACAGCAGCAAGGTGGACGGAAGAATGCGCGCACGCCGGCCATTCAGGGCATGTGTGCCATGGGGGCCGGGAGCGGATTGGAAAAAGGGGCGCATGCGGCCCGGCATGCGACGCAGAAGAGGGGACAGCAGGGACAGAAAGACCAGTGCCCGCTCCCAGAGGAACAGGCACTGCTGCAGCCGGTGATGATCAAACTCGTGGGCGGGCCGCTCCTGGATGGGTCGGCCCGTTCTCGTTCCCGTGGCAAAACGAAACACCAAATCGTCTCCCCTTTCGGCCTGCGGACCGCTGGTCTTTTCCCGGCCCGGGAAAGCGAGCCCAGGGAAAAGCTGTTGTCTCTGTCAGCTCGGGAAAAGTGTAGACGTTTTTGTTTTCGATCAATGACCGGAAAGCGACATTGGGGCTATCGCAAACCCGTGTTGCGCGGCTGGCGCAGCATGCTGCGCATGTCCTCCAGCGATACGGCGCTGCTGGACTCCAGGCGCACGCGCGGCTGCGGCTTGTAGGCGTGGCCGTAGACGATCTCGAAGGTCAGCGCCAGCTGCCCGTCGGGGCCGGCCAGGCGCTCGCGCAGGGCATCGTGCAGGCGCTGCTGCCAGCGGCGGCCGCGCAGCGCGGCAAAGCGCTGCGGATGGAAGTTGCGGCCCAGCTCGCGCAGCTCCTGCAGCAGCCGCTCGGGCGTGGCAAAGGTCAGCGTGATGTGCTCCATGTCCATCACCGGCTCGCTGAAGCCTGCGTGCACCAGCATGTCGCCCCAGTCATGCATGTCGGTGAAGGCCTGGCCGGCGGGCGGCCAGCCCAGCTGGGCGTAGATGGAGTGCAGCTCGCGCAGCGTATCGGGCCCCAGGCAGGAGAACATCACATAGCCGTCCACGGACAGCGCCTGGTGCCAGCGCGTGATCAGCGCCTGCGGGTCGGCCTGCTGGTGCAGGGCCATGTTGGCCCACAGCATGTCCACGCCGGCAGGCTCGGGCTCGCCGAAGCGCGTGGCGCCCCCGGTCCAGCGCGCGGGCTGCCACCAGCGCGCGCCCAGCTGCTCGCGGGCTGCGGCCTCGTGCGCGGGCGAGGCTTCATAGACCAGGCATTCGGACTGCGCATAGCGCTGGCGCAGCAGCGCATGGGCCTGCAGGCCGCCGCGCACGGGCTGCCAGTGGCACCAGCGCTGGGGCGGCTTGACGATCCAGTCCAGCCGCTCCTGCATGCGGCGCGCCACCTCCTCATGCAGCCACGGCGAGGCCGCAGGCGCGGCCTGCTGCCAGCGCAATGCGGCGGCCGGATCGATGGTGGGGGGCAATTCGTGGGACATGGCTGGGCGGGGAATCCGGGCTCCTCGAAAGACAGGCGCCCGGCCCCGGAGCAAAGGGGTGGCGGACGCGGCGCGAGTATATTGACTCCATGCCCAACCTGCCTGCGTCATGGCTTTCGCACTGGCATGCCGGCCTGCCCAGCCAGTGCGCCGTCTGCCGCCGCTGGCCGGCGCAGCGCCTGTGCCAGGACTGCCGCTTGCGCTGGGCCAGGCCGCTGCCGCGCTGCGGGCTTTGTGCCATGCCGCTGCCAGCGGGGCACGGCGCCAGCGGGGGCCAGCAGGTCTGCGGCGCCTGCCTGGTCAAGCCCCCGCCACTGACGCACTGCCTTGCCGCGCTGGACTACGCCTATCCCTGGCACACGGTGATCGGCGACTTCAAATTCCGGGGAGACACCGGCCTGGCACGCAGCCTGGCCGCCCTGCTGCTGGAGCAGCACGGGGCCCGCGAGCAGCTGGAGCAATGCGATCTGCTGCTGCCCATGCCCCTGTCTGCCCAGCGCCTGCGCGAACGCGGCTTTCACCAGGCCCTGGTGCTGGCCCGTGCGCTGTCCGGCCCATCCACCCGCGGCAAGCTGCGGCACCAGGCCGTGCAGCGCGCCCACACGGCACAGGCCCAGCACGACCTGCCGCGCGCCCTGCGCCTGCGCCAGCTGCGCGGGGTCTTTGCGGTGCCGCCAGCGCAACTGCCCCATGTGCGCGGCCGCAAGATTCTGCTGATCGACGATGTGATGACCACGGGCGCCAGCCTGCATGCGCTGGCCACCTGCCTGCGGCGTGCAGGCGCGGCCGAGGTCAGCGCCCTGGTGCTGGCGCGCACGCCCTGATCGTGGGGGCTCGGGGCCCGGGGGCATAGGCCGCCGCGAGACAATACGGGCCATGTTCCATATCGTTCTCGTCGCGCCGGAGATCCCGCCCAATACCGGCAATGTGATCCGTCTGGCCGCCAACACCGGCTGCAGCCTGCACCTGATCGAGCCGCTGGGCTTTTCCATGGAAGACCGCCTGATGCGCCGCGCCGGCCTCGACTACCACGAGTACGCGCCCGTGCGCCGCCATGCCGACTGGCAGACCTTCCTGCAGGACTGCCAGCCGGACCGCCAGCGCATGTTCGCCATGACCACGCACAGCAGCAGCCCCGCCCACGCCATCGGTTTCCAGCCTGGCGACTGGCTGGTGTTCGGCTCCGAAAGCAAGGGCCTGCCCGCCGAGGTGCGCGAGCAGTTCCCGCCACAGCAGCGCCTGCGCCTGCCCATGCTGCCGCAGCAGCGCAGCCTGAACCTGTCCAATGCCGTGGCCGTGACCGTGTTCGAAGCCTGGCGCCAGCAGCAATTCGTGGGCGCTGCCCTGGCCGAGGGAGCAGCCGGCGCGGCCTGAGCGATCGGTCGGACCGGGCGGAAAGTTCCCGGCCGATTGTTTCGACAGCTGAAAAAGCGCATTGCCAATCCAAGGGTTTTTCCCGATTCCAAGCCGTCCTACATTTGAGTCATGGGCTCTACGTTACCAAGCGATTTCCGCAAAGAACGCCCTGTCCCAGAAACAAAACAAAGGACTTGAATCATGAAGAACACCCGCCGTTTTGCCGTCCTGGCCGCCCTCTCCATCTCCGCCATCGCCGCCCAGGCTGCCGGCTTCGACTACGCCGACAACAGCAGCTACCCGCCCGAAGTGAAGACCCAGAGCACGCTGACACGTGCCCAGGTCATGGCCGACCTCAAGGCCGCCCAGGCCAATGGCACCATGCCCTCCGTCGCCGAAGGCTACCTGCCCATCCAGAACACTGCCACCGCCACCGTGAGCCGCGATGAAGTGCGCCGCGAAGCCGCCGCCGCCGAGCGTTCGGGCCAGCTGAACTTCGGCGCCTGAGCCTCAGCCCCCCGCAACCGCTGCCACCACGCAGCCAGCCCGCAGGTGCCCCCTGCGGGCTTTTTGCATCGCCGGGCCGCCCCAAGATGAAAGCGCCCCTTGGGGGGGCAGCGGACCTTGCGTAGCAAGGATAGCGTGGGGGTCAGTTTTCGTTCAAGCCTTGGCGCCGTAGTTGCGGGCCACGGACTCGGCCACGCAGGCGGGCTTGTCGGCGCCTTCGCGCTCCACGGTCACCAGCCAGGTCATCTGCAGGCCACCGGGCTCGATGGGCTCGGCGGCCTGCAGCGTCAGGCGCGCGCGCAGGCGGCTGCCCACGGGCACGGGAGAGGTGAAGCGCACGCGGTTGAGGCCGTAGTTCACGCCCATTTGCGCGCCTTCGATGTGAAAGCAGTTCTGGAAAAACTGGGGGATCAGCGACAGCGTCAGAAAGCCGTGCGCAATCGGCGCGCCGAAGGGGCCCTTGGACGCGCGCTCAGGGTCCACATGGATCCATTGCTGGTCGCCCGTGGCATCGGCGAACAACTGCACCTGCTGCTGGGTGATGGTGATCCAGTCGCTGACGGCGACTTCCTGCCCCACGCAGGCACGCACTTCGGAATAGGAATGGAAGGTTTTCATGCCCCAAATGGTAGGGGCCGGTGCCGCGCGCTCCATGTCGGGCGCGCGACAGGCTAGGGTTAGTCCAGGGTGGATGTCACCTGGACGCGCGCTGAACAAAGAACAGGCCTGTGCCCACGGCCATCAGCAGTGCGCCAAAGACCCGGTTCTGGCTGCGCACCGCACGCGCGCTGCGCATGAAGCCGCGCAGGGCGCTGGCGCTGGCCGCATAGCCGTGCATGACCATGGTGTCCACGGCCAGCATGGTGGCGGCCAGGATCAGCAACTGCAGCCACAGCGGGCGGCTCGTGGTCATGAACTGGGGCAGCACGGCCACCATGAAGATGATGCCCTTGGGATTGGTGGCGTTGGTCAGGAAGCCCGTAAGCACGCGGCGGCGCACGCTGAGCTCGGGCATGGATTCCTGGGTGGCCAGGGGTGCGGCACCCGAGCGCCATTGGCTGATGCCCAGGTAGATCAGATAGCAGGCGCCGACGATCTTCACGGCGTTGAACGCCCATTCGGAGGCCAGCAGCAGCGAGCCCACGCCCGCGCCGGCGATCAGCAAGATGGTCAGCAGCCCCAGCTGCAGCCCGAAGATGGTGGCGCTGCTCTTGCGCACGCCATACGACAGGCCATGGCTCATGGACAGCACGGCGCCCGAGCCCGGGGAGACCGCAATGATCCAGCAGGCCACAAAGTAGGCGATCCAAGTATGCCAATCCATGCCAAACACCTTAAAAATACGGAGCAGGCCGGCATCTTAAAACTGTGCAGCCGATGTGGCGCACTGCCGCAGCAAAGCCGGATGGGGCGGTGAAGCATTCGGTGGCATTTTTCATCGCCGGGCCGCCCCAAGATGAAAACGGCCCCCTCGGGGGGCGCCCGGCCAGGGTCAGCGGACCTTGCGCAGCAAGGGGAGCCTGGGGGGCATTTTTAACCCTGTCAGAAAGCTGACCCGGCTGTGAGAGTGACACAATCAATTGCCCCAGGGTAAACACCAACTCCAAGATCCCAAGCTCCCATGGAACACAGCGCCCCCATCTGGCTGACCTACGGCTTTCTCTATCTCACCGCCGCCGTGCTGGCCGTGCCCATTGCGCGTGCCCTGGGCCTGGGCGCCATCATTGGCTACCTGGGTGCCGGCATTGCCATGGGCCCCTGGGGACTGTCGCTTGTCAGCAATGTGGATGACATTCTTCACTTTGCCGAGTTCGGCGTGGTGCTGATGCTCTTCGTGATCGGGCTGGAGCTGCAGCCCAGCCGCCTGTGGGAGTTGCGCCGGCCCATCCTGGGATGGGGGCTGGCGCAGATGCTGGCCTGCACGGGCGTGCTGTTCCTGGCGGCCTGGGCCTTCGGCTTTTCCTGGCGCGTGAGCCTGATCGCGGGCATGGGCCTGGCCCTGTCGTCCACGGCCATCTGCCTACAGGTCATGGCAGAGCGCAACCTCATGCGCACGCCCAGCGGCCAGGCCGGCTTTTCCATCCTGCTGTTCCAGGACGTGGCCGCCATTCCCATCCTGGCGCTGATCCCCATCCTGGGCGCGGTCAAGGCCGCCAATGCCACGCACACCGACAGCCACCTGTGGCTGCAGGTGCTCAAGACCGTGGGCACCATCGCCGCCGTGGTGGTGGGCGGCCGCCTGCTGCTGCGCCCCCTGCTGCGCTGGATCGCGCGCAGCCGCACGCCCGAGATCTTCACGGCCACCTCGCTGCTGCTGGTGGTGGGCATTGCCATGCTGATGGTGCAGGTGGGCCTGTCCATGGCGCTGGGCGCCTTCCTGGCCGGCGTGCTGCTGGCCGACAGCGAGTACCGCAGCGAGCTGGAGACCAACATCGAGCCCTTCAAGGGCCTGCTGCTGGGCCTGTTCTTCATGGCCGTGGGCATGAGCATCGACTTCGGCGTACTGCTGCGCGCGCCCTGGGCCATGGCCGCCATGGTGCTGGGCTTTCTGGCGCTCAAGGGCGCCGTGCTCTACACCCTGGCCCGCGTGCTGAAGCTGCCCTGGCGCGAGCGCCCGGTGTTCACCCTGCTGCTGGCCCAGGGCGGGGAGTTCGCCTTCGTGGTGTTCCAGACGGCGGCGCAGTACAAGGTGTTCCACCACAGCATCTCGTCCATGCTGGTGGCCGCCGTGGCCCTGTCCATGCTGATCGGCCCGCTGGTGCTGGTGCTGATGGACAAGCTGCTGCTCAAGCGCTTTGCCGACATGAAGGATTGCCAGGTCGACGGCGCGGGCCAGACTGCCAGGCCCCATGAAATATCGGAGCCGCAGGACGCGCAAATCATCATTGCGGGCTTTGGCCGCTACGGCCAGATCGTGGCACGCGTGCTGCTGACCCAGGGCGTGCCGGCCACCATCCTCGACCACAGCGTGGAGATGCTGGAAGTGGCCCACACCTTCGGCTACCGCGTGTTCTTCGGCGATGCCACGCGCATGGACCTGCTGCGCATTGCCGGCGCGGACAAGGCGCGGGTGCTGGTCATTGCCGTGGACTCTTCCGAGCAATCGCTGAAGATCGCCGCCCGCGTGCGCAAGCGCTTTCCGCATCTGGAAATCGTGGCCCGCGCGCGCGACATGGCCCACTGGTACCAGTTGCGCGACCTGGGCGTGCACCATGTCGAGCGCGAAGTCTTCGAGTCCAGCCTGGTCTCGGCGCGCACCGTGCTGGAACTTGCGGGCCACAGCCCTGCCGAGGCCCAGCGCACCACCACGCGCTTTCGGGAGCACAACCTGGAGCTGATCGAGCGCATGTACCCCCACCACAAGGACCAGGCCCAGCTCATTGCCGTGGCCAAGCAGGGCCGCCAGCAGCTGGTCGAGCAGATGGCCAAGGAGCGGCAGGAGGCCCAGGCGCAGCAGGAGAAGGACCAGGCGCCGCCCGGCCCCTGAAAACCGGGCCTCAGCCCGCGCCCAGCGCCCGCACCATGTGGTCCACGAACTGCGCCAGCTTGGGCAGCTGGCGGCGGTCCGGCAGATAGACCAGGTGCACCGGGCGCGGCAGTGGCACGCAGTCCTGCAGCACGGGCACCAGCCGGCCCGCGGCCATGTCGGCGGCCAGCAGCACCTCGGGCTGCAGGATCAGGCCCAGGCCGCGCAGCGCCGCATGGCGCAGCCCGTCGCCGCTGTTGCAGCGCAGGCGGGCGTCTTCGGGCCACTGCACCGAACCCGAGCCGTCGCCGCGCAGAATCCATTCCGAGCGGCGCTGCCAGACCGCGTAGCTCAGGCAGTCATGGCGCGCCAGATCGTCCACGCCACGCGGATGCCCGCGCCGCCGCAGGTACGAGGGCGCCGCCGCAATCACCATGCGATAGGGCTGCAGCGGCCGCGCCACCAGGCCTTCGCCGCCCACGGGGCCGATGCGCACGGCCACGTCGATGTTCTCGCCCACCAGGTCGGCCATGCTGTCGCTCAGTTGCAGGTCCACGCGCACCAGCGGATTGGCCAGCTGGTAGTCGGCCACCAGCGGCGCGATCACATGGTTGCCCAGCGTGGTCGGCGCGCTGATGCGCAGCAGGCCCTGCGGGGCGCTGCGGCTGCGCTCCACGGCAGACTCGGCCCAGCGCAACTGCTCGAAGACCTGGCGGCTGTCCTCGTAGAAGCTGCGCCCTACCTCGGTCAGGCTGTGGCGCCGCGTGGTGCGCTGCAGCAGGCGCGCGCCCAGGTGGGCTTCCAGTTGCTGCACATGCTTGCCCACCATCACGGCCGAGATATCCAGGCGCCGCGCGGCCTGGGCAAAGCTGCCGTCCTCGACCACCGCCATGAAGACCTCCATATTGCGCAGCTTGTCCATGGATTGCTAACCAATGCTTAGTAGTACAAAAAGATTTCGCTACTTTATGGCATAGGCAATTTGCAAAACACTGGAGGCCTGTTCACTCCTTCCGAAAGAAAACCGCATGAAGATCCTGCTCATCGGTGCCACCGGCACCATTGGCCGCGCTGTCCACGCCCTGCTGGCCCCGCGCCATGAGATCGTCACCGTGGGCCGCAACAGCGGCGACCTGCGCGCCGACTTCACGCAGCCCGACACGCTGCAGAAAATGTTCGAAGCCGCCGGCCAGGTGGACGCCATCGTCAGCACGGCCGGCAAACTGCACTTCGGCCCGCTGTCCGAGATGACGGCCGAGCAGTTCAACTCCGGCCTGCAGGACAAGCTGCTGGGCCAGGTGCGGCTCGCCCTGCTGGGACAGCGCTGGCTGCGCGACGGCGGCTCCATCACGCTGACCAGCGGCGTCGCCGCCACCGAGCCCATCCGCCACGGCGCCAATGCATCGACGGTGAATGCCGCCCTCCACGGCTTCGTCACCGGCGCTGCGGTCGAACTGCAGCGCGGCCTGCGCATCAATGCCGTGAGCCCCACCCTGCTGACCGAATCGGCCCAGGCCTATGGCTCGGTTTTCCCCGGCTTCGAGACCGTGCCCGCCGCGCGCGTGGCCCTGGCCTACCAGCGCAGCGTGGAAGGCGCCCAGACCGGCAGGGTCTTCGAGGTGCTCTGACCTCTTCTTGCGGCGGGCCCTCGGCAAAGTCCTTGCGTGCCCGCCCAAAAGGGCTGCGTGCTACGCTGCGCGCCACCATGTTCAACCCCACCCAAGCCGATGTGCGGCGCTTTTTCTGCGGCGTGCGCACCAAGATGCTGAACGGCGCGCCGATGGAGGCCATAGAGACGCTGGCCAGCCTCTGGATTGCCGAGCATCCCGAGTATTTCGATGACCTCGCCGACGTGGACGCCGCCCTGCTGCGCGACTACGACGCCACGCCCGGCGTGACCAATCCGTTTTTGCACCTGTCCATGCACCTGTCCATCAGCGAGCAGTGCAGCATCGACCAGCCGCGCGGCATACGCCAGGCCGTGGAGCTGCTCAGCCGCCGCCTGGACTCGCTGCACGACGCCCACCACGCAACCATGGAATGCCTGGGGCAGATGCTCTGGGAAAGCCAGCGCTCGGGCCGCCCACCGGATGGCGAGGCCTACATTGCCGCCGTGCAGCGCCGCGCCACCAGCGACGGCGCCAAGGCCACGGGCGGCGCATAGTTCCGGCCCTTCATTGCCCTCAAGACAAAGCCCGCAATTGCGGGCTTTTGCTTTGGAGGAAAGGACGACCTACTGCGATTTCTGGCCGAGGCGGAAGTGGGGCTGGGGGAGGGTCTGCAGCTCGCCATCGAGGCTGCCGATGTAGTTGGCCAGCGCCTTGAGTTCGCTGTTGGTGAACTGCTTGGCAATGCCGGCCATCACGCCGTTGCTGCGGCCGATGTGGGGGTTGCCTTCGGTCTTGTAGGACTTGAGGGCTGAGTACAGATAGTCCGCATACTGGCCCGCCACCTTCGGATAGCTGGGGTCGATGGGCTTGGAAAAACCCTGGCCGTGGCAGGAGACGCAGGCCCCTTTTTGCAGCAGCGCGGCAACCTGGGTGCTGGGCTCGCGGACCTTGGCGTCGGCGGCCTTGGCCACGCCATGCTCGGCGTAGTAGGCGGCCACGTCGGCCATGTCCTGCTCGGTCAGCGGATCGGCGATGCCGCGCATGGTGGGGTGCTTGCGCTCGCCCTTCTGGTAGGCCTGCAGCGCGGCCACGATGTAGGGTGCGCCCTGTCCTGAAATCTTGGGGACCTTGTACACCTCGGGGAAGCTGGCCTGGTAGCCCTGGATGCCATGGCAGCCAATGCACATGGCGATCTTCCCCTCCCCTGCCTTTGCGTCACCTTTGCTTTGCTGGGCCTGTGCCACAGGGGTCACAGATGCGACAGTCAGCGCCAATACCGTGGTCAAAGTTTTTATCATTTTGCGCGCACAATCCTTCAAGAGTTCTGACGGATGCCTACTGCTGAGCGGGTAGCGCGAACGATTATGGCAGTCACCGTCAAGCGTCCCCATCAATACTTACGCTGATACCGCCCATGAAATTTCAAGGTTCCGAGAACTACGTCGCCACCCAGGATTTGATGCTCGCGGTGAATGCCGCAGCCACCTTGCAGCGCCCGCTGCTGGTCAAGGGAGAGCCCGGCACGGGCAAGACCATGCTGGCCGAGGAAGTGGCCGCAGCGCTGGACATGCCGCTGCTGCAGTGGCACATCAAGTCCACCACCAAGGCCCAGCAGGGCCTGTATGAATACGACGCCGTCAGCCGCCTGCGCGACTCGCAACTGTCCGACATCGACGGCGGCGAGCGCGTCAAGGACATCCACAACTACATCATCAAGGGCGTGCTGTGGCAGGCCTTCACGGCAGACCGGCCCGTGGCCCTGCTGATCGACGAGATCGACAAGGCCGATATCGAATTCCCGAACGACCTGCTGCGCGAGATCGACCGCATGGAGTTCTACTGCTACGAGACGCGCGAGATGATCCGCGCCAAGCACCGGCCGCTGGTGTTCATCACCTCCAACAACGAAAAGGAGCTGCCCGACGCCTTCCTGCGCCGCTGCTTCTTCCACTACATCAAGTTCCCCGACGCCGACACCATGCGCCAGATCGTGGCCGTGCACTTTCCCAAGCTGCAGGGCGAGCTGCTGACCGCCGCGATGAAGGTGTTCTACGACGTGCGCAACCTGCCCGGTCTCAAGAAGAAGCCCTCCACCAGCGAGCTGATCGACTGGCTCAAGCTGCTGGTGGCCGAGGACATTCCCGTGGAGTCGCTGCAGACCGCCGAGGGCAAGGTCGCCGTGCCGCCGCTGGTGGGCGCCCTGCTCAAGAACGAGCAGGATGTGAGCCTGTTCGAGAAGCTGGTCTTCATGAACCAGCGCAACCGCTGAGGCCTGCGCCCATGCCCCATCCCGAACACACCAACGACACGGGCGTGCCGGCCCTTACCGGCCAGGTGACGACCATTCCCGTGGCCGGCGCGGTGGCGCACCAGGGCTTTGTGCGACCCGTGGTCATGCGCTTCAACGGCGTGCGGCTGGAGCCCCTGGCCCTCGCCCATGAAGCCGGGCTGCGCGAGGCCGTGCAGGACGGCCAGCTGTGGCGCATCCGCGTGACCTCGGCACCCGAGCCCGGTGATGTGCGCGCCTATATCGAGGCCGCGCTGGAGCAGCGCAGCCTTGGCAAGCGCTTCGCCTTTGCCGTGCTGGACGACGACAGCGGCAAGGTGCTGGGCACCAGCAGCTACCACGACATCCTGCCCGAGGTGCGCCGCGTGGAGATTGGCTACACCTGGTACGCGCGCAGCGTGCAGCGCACCCATGTCAACACCTCGGCCAAGCTCATGCTCATGGGCCATGCGTTCGACACGCTGTCCTGCCATGTGGTGGGCTGGCGCACGGACTGCTTCAACTTCGCCAGCCAGCGCGCCATCGAGCGCCTGGGCGCGAAGAAGGACGGCGTGATCCGCGGCCACGCGCTGCGCCGCGACGGCACCATCCGCGACACCGTGATGTACAGCCTGCGCAGCGGCGAATGGCCCGAGTCGCGGGCCCAGCTGCTGGACCAGTTGCAGCGCCATTCGGACGGCAGCACCGCCGTGGCGCGCACATGAGGGCGCGTACGCCGGGCCTTCGGGAGATGCCATGCTGATCGACTTCTTCTACACCATGCGCGCGGCCAAGCTGCCCGTCTCGGTCAAGGAGTTCCTGACCCTGCTGGAGGCACTGCAGGCCGGCGTGGTCGGCCCCAAGAGCGACGACGCCTGGAGTCTGGACGACTTCTACCACCTGGGCCGCACCGTGCTGGTCAAGGACGAGAAGCACTACGACAAGTACGACCGCGCCTTTGCCGCCTACTTCAAGGGCGTGGAGATGGTGGCCGACCTCACGCGCGAAATTCCCCAGGACTGGCTGAAGAAGCTGCTGGAGCGCGAGCTCTCGCCCGAGGAAAAGGCCGCCATCGAGGCCATGGGCTGGGACGAGCTGATGGAGACGCTCAAGAAGCGGCTCGAAGAGCAAAAGGAGCGGCACGAAGGCGGCAACAAATGGATAGGCACGGGCGGCACCAGCCCCTTCGGCCACGGCGGCTACAACCCTGCCGGCGTGCGCATCGGCGGGCCGGGCCGCAACAAGAGCGCCGTCAAGGTCTGGGAGCAGCGCGCCTACCGCGACTACGACGACACGCAGGAGCTGGGCACGCGCAACATCAAGGTCGCGCTGCGCCGGCTGCGCAAGTTCGCCCGCGAAGGCGGCGAGCTGGAGCTGGACCTGCCCGACACCATCCGCAGCACGGCCGCCAACGCGGGCTACCTGGACATCAAGATGATCCCGGAGCGCCACAACAACGTGAAGGTGCTGCTGCTCATGGACGTGGGCGGCACCATGGACGAGCATGTGCAGCGCGTGGAAGAGCTGTTCTCCGCCGTCAAGAGCGAGTTCAAGCACCTGGAGTTCTACTACTTCCACAACTGCGTCTACGACTTCATGTGGAAGAACAACCGCCGCCGCTTCGCCGAGAAGTTTCCGACCTGGGACATCATCCGCAAGTACAACAAGGACTACAAGCTGATCTTCGTGGGCGACGCCACCATGAGCCCCTACGAGATCCTGCAGCCCGGCGGCAGCGTGGAGTACATGAACGAGGAGCCCGGCGCCGAATGGCTGCAGCGCCTGACGCATGCCTTCCCGCGCTTTGCCTGGATCAACCCCGAGCCGCCTGGCGTCTGGCAGTACCGCCAGAGCATCAGCATCATCCAGCAGCTCACGGGCAACCGCATGTACCCTTTGACACTCAAAGGTCTGGAAGACGCCATGCGCCTGCTGTCAAAATAGGCCGATGCCCAAGCTCCCCCCCGCGACAGCGCCGGCCCGAGGGCCGGCGTTTTTGTTTCTGTTGAGTGCAGCCCTGATGCTCGGTGGCTGCAGCCTCCTGCCGTCCAAGAATGATGACAAGGACACGGACCCGTCGCTGATTGCAGCGACCGGCGACCCGGCCTTCTCGCTCGTCGTCGATGCGCCCAAGGAAGTGCGCGAGCTGCTGGAAAAGCACCTCGAACTGCGCCGCTACCGCTACCAGAGCGATCTGCAGCGGCGCGAGCTCACGCGGCTGCTGGGCGCCACCGACGCCAATGTGCGCGACCTGATCGGCACGCTGGGCTACTTCAGCCCCACGGTCACGGTGGAGATCAAGGAAACGCCCGAATCCGAAGAGGCCCCGCTGCAGGTCACCGTCAAGGTGGACCCGGGCGAGCCCGCCACCATTGCGCGCAGCCAGGTGCGCTTTGCGGGCGTCAATGCCGATGATCCCGACGGCGCCTCCCAGCGCGCCACCATCGAAGAGGACTGGCCGCTGCAGCCCGGCCAGCGCTTCAGCCAGTCCAGCTGGAGCCAGGCCAAGAGCCAGGGCCTGCGCACGCTGCAGTCGCGCCGCTATCCGCTGGCGCGCATCGACTCCAGCCTGGCCGACATCGACGCCGACACGCATGAGGCCGATGTCAGCGTGGCCTATGCGCCCGGCCCGGCCTACACCTTCGGCCCGCTGCGCATCGAAGGCGCCCAGCGCTACGACCCCGTGGGCACGGCCCGCATCGCACGCCTGCCCGAGGGCGAGGAATACGACCAGACCGCCCTGGTCGATGCCCAACTGCGCCTGGCCAGCAGCGGCTACTACGACTCCGTCTTCCTCACGCTGGCCAACGTGCCCCAGCAGGGAGAAAGCGCCGCCGAGGATGAGGAGGCCCTCAAGCGCAAGGGCGCCCAGGTCACCACGCCCGTCATCGCCCAGGTGCGCGAGGCCCAGATGCAGAAATGGGTCTTCGGCGTGGGCATGAGCACCGACACCGGCCCGCGCCTGAGCGTGGACCACATCCACAACCGCCTGCCCTGGCTGGGCTGGCGCGCCGTCACGCGCATGCGCTTCGACCGCAAGAACCCGCTGATCTCCACGCAGTGGACCGCCCTGCCCGATGAAACCCTGTGGCGCTGGTTCACCACGGCCAAGGCCGAGCGCGCGCCCTCGGGCGACTTCGATGTCAACAGCCTGCAGCTGCGCGCCGGCCGCACCAAGTCCGAAGACCACATCGACCGCAACTACTACCTGCAGTACGACTACGCCAAGACCCAGGGCGAGGGCGCGCCCCCGTCCAGCTCGTCGGTCACGGCCAACTACGGCTGGACGGGCCGCTACTTCGACAGCACGCTGGCGCCCTCCTCGGGCTTCGGCTTTGCCTGGGAAGTCGGCGCGGGCACCACGCTCACGCCCCAGCGCACGCCGTTCGGCCGCGTCTCCGGCCGCTGGCTCAGCCTGATTCCCATCGGCGAGGTCGATCCCGAGACCAAGCGCCGCAGCCGCCTGGCGCTGCGCGCCTCCGGCGGCGCCCTGCTGGCCCGCAAGGATGCCGACCTGCCCGTCACCCAGCTGTTCATCACCGGCGGCGACAACACCGTGCGCGGCTACGGCTACCAGAGCATCGGTGCGCGCACCGACAGCGGCAAGGTCATCGGCGGGCGCTACATGGCCGTGGGCAGCATCGAATGGCAGCGGCCCATCGTCATCAAGGGCAACACGCAGGACTGGGAGCACGCCGTCTTCCTGGACGCCGGCACCGTGGGCGATGCGCCCGACTCCATGTACATGCGCGTGGGCGTGGGCACCGGCCTGCGCTGGCGCAGCCCCGTGGGCCCCGTGCAGGCCGACATCGCCTGGGGCGCCCAGGAAAAACAGCTGCGCCTGCACCTGCGCCTGGGCTTCAACTTCTGACCATGGTGGATTCCCGTTTGAATACCCCTGCCTCCTCCGCCGCGCCAGATCAAAGCCCCCAGGCGTCCCCTTCCTCGCCTGCGCCCCGGCGCCGCCGCTGGCTGCGCGCCCTGCTCTGGTTCTTCCTGGTCCTGGTCCTGCTGCTGGCCGCCCTGCTGGGTTCCGCATGGTGGTGGGCCGGCCGTGCCGATTCGCTGGCCTACACCCTGCAGCGTGTGGCCGGCTGGCTGCCCGCAGGCCAGAGCCTGCAGGCCAAGGAAGTCACCGGCACCGTGCGCCAGGGCGGGCGCATCGGCTGGCTGCAATGGCAAAGCCCCACCATGAAGGTGGAGCTGCGCGACGCCACCATCGGCTGGCAATTGCGCCCCCTGCTGTCGCGCACCGTGCGCCTGGGCGAAGTGCGCATCGCCGAGCTGAGCATTGCCAGCACGCCCGACCCCGAGGACAAGAAACCCGTCGAACCGCTGCAGCAACTCGTGCTGCCCGTGAAGATCGACGTGCCCTTCCATGTGGAACGCATCGTCTGGCAAGGCCCGCCCCAGGCCGAGGTGCTGGGCCTGCGAGGCCACTATGTCTACGACGGCAGCGAGCACCAGCTGGACGTGCGCGACCTGCAATGGGCCGATGGCAACTACCAGGCCAGGCTGCGCCTGCAGGCCCGTGCGCCCATGGCCATCCAGGCCCAGCTGCAGGGCGACCTGCAGGCGCCGGCCCTGGCTTCGGACGACGAGGCCTCCACGGCCAAGGCCCCCAAACCTGCACCGCTGGCCGTGCAGGCCAAGGCACAGATCGACGGCACCCTGGCCACCGCCGCTGCGCAACTGGGCATCAAGCTCCAGGTTGATGCCAAGCCCGGGACGGTGTCCGAGGAAACGCCTGCCCCTGCCGCCGTGCAGAAATCCGCCAAGGCCGATGGCAAGAACGGCAAGGCCAGGGAGCGCAAGGAAGCCGCCCCCGTGTCCGAACCCATGCATGCGGACATCGAGGCCAGCATCCGGCCCTGGCAGCCCCAGCCGCTGCAGACCGCGCGCGCCCAGCTCAGCCAGATCGACATCGCAGCCTTCTGGCCCCAGGGACCGCGCACCCGCATCAGCGGCGAATTGCAGGCCGGGCCGGATGGCAAGGCAGCTGATACGGCCCAGGCACCCGCCACGGAACAGGCATCGGACCAGGCACCAGGCTCGGCCATCGCCACCACCGCCTGGCAGCTGACGACACGCCTGAACAACGCCATGCCTGGCCCCTGGGACCGCCAGCGCCTGCCGCTGGACCAGATCGAGGCCGCGGTGCGCTATGACGGCCAGCAGTGGCTGCTGGAGCAGGCGCAGATCGCCATAGGCTCGGGCAGCATCGACGCCCAGGGCCGCTTCGAGCCCGCCACCAAGGTCTTCGAAGGCCAGGCCAAGGTCCAGCGCCTGGACCCCGCCGCTCTCTACAGCATCCTGGAAGCCGCACCGCTGCAGGGCGAGCTGCGCGCCAGCACCACGGCCGAGCAACAGGTGGACTTCAGCGTGGACATCCAGGCCGCAGCCGCGCCCGCAGGCGTCAAGCGCCAGCCCCTGCGCATCGAGAAACTCGCCACCAAGGGCCGCTGGGCCCAGCCCGTGCTGTCGCTGGAGAACCTGCAGCTTGATGCGCTGCAGGCCTCGGTGCGCAGCCGCAGCCTGCAGTTCGACACCGAACAGCAAAAACTGCAGACCGTGCTGAAGGCCGAGCTGCCCGGCGCCGAGCTCTCGCTGGACGGCCACATCAGCCCCGCCGCAGGCCAGGGCAGCAGCCAGCTCAAGCTGTCGTCACTCACCGCCCTCACGCAGTGGCTGCGCAAGCTGCCCGGCATGAAGGACCCGCTGGCCGGCGCCCTGGTCGAAGGCCAGGCCCAGTTGGACGCCAGCTGGCGCGGCGGATGGGGCGCACTGCAAAAGCGCATGAAGGCTGCCGTGGGCGACCCGCTGCCCGCCAGCGGCCTGCAACTGCAGGCCGACCTGCAGGCAGCCAAGCTGCGCTACCTGCCCGCCAACACGCCGCCCGAGCAGGCGCTGGAGCTGCCCGAACTGCGCCTGGCCCTCAAGGGCTCGCCCGAGCAGGCCAGCCTCACCCTCACCGGCCAGGCGAAGCGTGGCACGCAGACCGCGCAGATCGACACGGCCCTGCAGGCAGGCCTTGCCACGGCGCGCGGTGCCGCGCCCCTGGACTGGCAGGCCAGCATCGACAGGCTGCAGGCACGGCTGAATCCGGGCCAGGACCTGCCCGGCCCCTGGCAGTTGCAACTGGCAGGCAAGCAGCCCGTGCAGATCGCCCAGCGCACCACGGGCCGTACCGTACTGTCCACCACGTTCACGGCGTCGGCCGGCAGCCTGCAGGTCACGCCGCCCACGCTGGCCCAGCGCCGCGCCAATGCCGAGGCGCCGCAGCCCGTGCTGCTGGCCTGGGACGACACCCGCGCCACCCAGGGCGGCGACGGCCGCTGGGCCCTGCGCAGCACCGGCCGCGCGCAGGCCCTGCCGCTGGCCTGGGTCGATGCCCTTTCCATGGCCGAGGAGCCCCCGCTGGCCGCCATGGGCCTGAGCGGCGACCTGAGCTTCAACGCCCGCTGGGACCTGGACACCACCGGCCCCACGCTCAAGGCCGAACTGCTGGTCGAGCGTGCCGCCGGCGACCTGCGCCTGGCCGTGGAAGACGGCTCGGGCACCACCGTCATCCACACCACCGGCCCGCGCTCCAGCAAGCCCGGCGAAGTGCGCACGCATACCGTGCGCGGCGCCGGCATGCGCGCCCACATCAAGCAGGCACGCCTGAGCGTGCGCGCCCAGGGCGACGACGTGCAGGCCAAGCTCGATTGGGACAGCGAACGCGCCGGCACCCTGACCGCCCAGCTGGGCACGCGCCTGGCCCAGCAGGACGGCACCTGGACCTGGCCCGAGAAGGCCCCGCTGTCCGGCCAGATCGACGCCCGCATGCCCGACATCGGCATCTGGGCGCTGTTCGCCCCGCCCGGCTGGCGCGTCACCGGCTCGCTGCAGGCCAAGGCCGAGATCAGCGGCGACCGCCAGAACCCTCAGTGGCAGGGCAATCTCTCGGCCGACGGCCTGAGCATCCTGTCCGCGCTGGACGGCATCGACCTGCAAAACGGCGTGCTGCGCGCCCGCCTGCAAGGCAACCGGCTGGACCTGACCGAACTGCGCATGCAGGGCGGGCGCGGCAGCAATGCGCGCATCCTGGGCTACAGCGGCAACCTCACCACGGCCCCGCGCGAAGGCGGCGAACTCACGGGCTCGGGCTTCGTGCGCTGGGACCCGCCCAATGCCGATGGCAGCAACTCCGGCCTGAGCATGGACCTGCGCGCCCAGGCCACCAGGCTGCAGGTGCTGGTGCGCGCAGACCGCCAGGTCAGCATATCGGGCGGCCTGCAGGCCAAGCTGGAGCAAGGCCAGTTCACGCTGCGCGGCGACCTCGCCACCGACCGCGCCACCATCATCCTGCCCGAGGAATCCGCCCCCTCGCTGGACTCCGACGTGGTCGTGCACTCGGCCGCCTCGCGCAAGGCCGAGCAGGAAGCGGCGCGCAAGCAGCAGCAGGCCGACCGCAAGGCCCAGGCCCGCGCGGAAACCATCAAGCTGCCCGACATCCTCGTCAAGCTCGACCTGGGCCGCGACTTCGCGCTGCAGGGCTACGGCATCACCACCCGCCTGGAAGGCGCGCTGGAAGTGCAAGGCCCTACCGTGGCGGGCGGCCCGCCGCGCATCACGGGCGAGATCCGCACCGTGCAGGGCCGCTACCGCGCCTGGGGCCAGTCGCTGGACGTGGAGACCGGCCTCATCCGCTTCAACGGCCCCTACGCCAACCCCTCGCTGGACATCCTGGCGCTGCGCCCGAACATCGCCGTGCGCGCAGGCGTGCAGGTGCAGGGCACGGCCAACGCCCCGCGCGTGCGCCTGTACTCCGACCCCGAAATGCCAGATGCCGAAAAGCTCTCCTGGGTGGTCATGGGCCGTGACCCCGCCACGGGCGGCGCCGAAAGCGCCCTGCTCCAGCAGGCCGCGCTGTCCCTGCTCAGCGGCGGGCGCAACAACAGCGGCAAGATCGCCAGCAACCTGGGCCTGGACGAGATCGGCTTCAAGGGCCCAGGCGGCGAAGGCTCCACCGGCGCGGCCCTCACCCTGGGCAAGCGCCTGTCCAGCGACCTCTATGTCACCTACGAGCAAAGCCTCTCGGGGGCCATGGGCACGCTGTACATCTTCTACGACCTCTCGCGCCGCCTCACCCTGCGCGGCCAGACCGGGGAAACCAGCGCGCTGGACCTGATCTACACCGTGCGCAAGGACTGACGCCCCAACGCCCCGCATGCCGCCCTCCCGGCGGTGCGCGGGGCGGGTCCGGCGTGGGTTTACAATCGCCGTTTGCTCCTCTCCGTAGTTCAATGGATAGAACGGGCGCCTCCTAAGCGCCAGATACAGGTTCGATTCCTGTCGGAGGGACCAGCATTTCCCAATTACAACAACCACTTACAGCGCATCAAGTGGTCGTCTGGGATACATGTGGGGACATGCGCAGCCGTTGAGAGTGGCTGGACTCGATGCCCCGCCCCTTCCGGCCATGCTTGGATTTCAGGTCTGATCAAGACAGCCGGGACTCTGCCTGCCCTATCCGCCGAACTGCAAATGCAGGCCCACCAGCCGCTGCGCCAGCGTCTCTGCGTCGTGGCGCATGGCATGGAGGGATGTGGTGCCGATGCAGACGTGGCCATACCAAATATGGGCTCCCTCAAGACCAGACGCGGTGTGGGAACCGCAGCCTCGGATGGCGACCGAAATACTTGACGCCTCGAAATCGAAGAGTTCGACGTTCCCATGCAAGATTCGGGCTGTGTAGACACCAGAAACTTGCATGTCTATGTGCAGCGTGTAGATCATGGCTTGCCCGGTAGGGCACCCGGCGGGGCAATTGCGATGTGATCAATGCTCATGCGGGCATGGACTTTCACTTGACGGGCAATCCAGAGGGATAGAAATCGTCACCCCTCCTGGCCCAAATCTTGATTTGAACGGTACGACGCAACTCTATAAAACCCGCACCGGTGAGCCTAACAGCTATTTGGCGATATACCTGCCGGCCACGATGGAAATCGAAAGAATCATGACGAACCACAAAACATGAAACGATTTAAAAAATGGCTTTTTATTCACGCTGCAATATATGCAAAACAGTGCCACCAGAAATGCAAAACAACCCAATATCGATATGAAGTGCAACATCAAATCCAACCAATCATGACGGCTCAGTAAGTTCATATGCTGCACATAAACAAATAGCCTGCTTCGCAGAAGCCGGGATTGCCGAATTCTCCCAAAGAAATAATATTTCCTCTCCGGGAGGAAGCCTTGAAGTGCCAAAAGACAATGGTTGCAAGAGTTTGCTCAGCCTCCGGCCTTCAATGCCCGCAACTGTTCAACCGGCAGCAGCGCCTCCTCGGCCGGATTCTCCGCACCACTACGGAGTGCCCCCGGCGGTGGCAACTTGATCAGTGAGTCGGCCTGGGCAGCGGATCCATGCAGCCACGCATCCCAATCCCCAGGCTCCAGCATTACAACGCCCCTCTTTTCTCTTCCAGGCCTGTGCATGAGAGAGAGCACGGGATGCGCATCGGTCACTTGCGTAATCATCGTGTAGTTGGGCACCATTTCATCAGTCTGTGGATCAGACCATTCGCTGTAGAGCCCAGCCAGCATGGCCGGCTTTCCATCAGCACGGCGGAAGAGCCAACTGATACTGCGCCTGGATAGGCCTGAGTACGACTCTATCCAGCTATTTACCGGGATAAGGCATCTTTTGCCAGCATGCCATGCCGGTCCAAATATCGCATCAATCTCCAACGTCTCTCGACATGCATTTTCCGTGGTCATCGGTGAGCCGTCCGCCCTCAATGGCCGCCTCCCTGCAGAAGATTCCGGGATCATTCCCCACTGACCAACTTCCAGGACTCCACCTGCTTTAATATACGGCCCATTAGCCAGTGGCGTTATATAAATATCCCAAATCCTCTTCGGCGCAGGTCCTGTTATTGGATATGTTTTATCTATCTCACCGATATCTGGCGAACTATATCTGCTACACATTTCAACAGCTTTCTTAATAGCCATTCATAATGCCGCCCTCGCGGGGATGTACCCAATCTCCATCCAGAACCTTGCAATACACATTAGCTGGACAGATCTTGCATCGACCCATTCATATATACCGATATTCAATACGCAAAGTCATACGGTCAAATCCCTGCATCTCTATATCCGGATGTCAAATTTTGAGTGGAGGGCTTGTTGAAGAAATAATTAATCCCATCGACTCAATTCTATTGATAGCGCATTCTCATCATGCCTCAGGAGTATGAACCATGAACAGGGCATGCAAAAAATTAACATTTCTACGTGAAGTCGAGCAGACGCAAGCGGAGATGCGGCGCCGTTGGCAATGGCACTCTTCCAAGTGGGGCCATTGCCCCACTTCCAACAAGCACGCCATGCAACGTGGTCGTCTGGATGCACTTGCCTCCCCGTAAACGCCAAATCCCTCGGACCGAACCCTGCCTCGGTCCAACTCGTTTCATGCCACTCACCAGAATCGTTGACTGCCGAACTGCCGTCCCTCTACGCCCAGGAATTAGGCAATGGCGGCATCTCCGATAGTTAACATTTCATACACAAATGTTCACAAAAATTCACAAAACCCTCAATTGTCATCGCATCCAACCTCCTACATCATTGCCCGCTTCATAATCTTTGGCTATGGATAAAGTCAATGCATTTAATCAAAAGAAAATTGAAAGTGGCGGCATTCCTTGGAGCTATTTCCTGGATACCACACAGCCATGCGGCCACATTTTTGACATTCGTTGACAATCAACCGGAATTCTTGAAATCCATTGGTTCAGGAACCATCGCAACTGAAGAAGATTTCAAAACCGCAGTTGATTTAAAGCCAATTGGTAATTCAACCGCCCCGGACAGTTGGAATGGTTTCACGGTAACAGCGTACGGACCCAACAGGGGAAATTTCTGGTCACCATCCAAGTATTGCCGCTCCCTTGATTCTGGAAAAGGGGACCAGGACACTATCAAATCCTGCCTCTGGTGGAATACCGCAACTCCTTCAGACAGCGGCATTTTTGCAGCCGTGAACATTGACAATGGAATTTCACTCAAACCCGTTGATGTCACCACAGCAGCCTTTAGTTTTGACGTTGTGGATTGGAATGATTTTTCCGAGCGCTCGCATCTAATTATCACGGCGAGCGATGGCACCAGCACAGTTGTCTCTGGCCCGATAAATAAAACCCATTTTTCCCCTCAAAATTTCGGGGTGACTCTGGCCCCCAAAGATATTGCCGCAGGTTTATATATAAAAGAAATTCTCTGGATTGGGAAAGATATATCTGGAGAGGTGGTGGGTTTCTACAACATACGAACCTACACCAACCCCGTCATCACCAACCTTCCACCGATTGCGAATCCAGACTCCTACACCATGGTCGGCGACTCGCTTAATCTAAGCCTGCTGACGAACGATACAGATCCTGACTCGGATGTTCTACAGGTTACCAGCATCAACGGCACACCCGTAAATCCGGGAACATCACAGAGCATTCCCGTTTCGGGAGGCACAGTAGAGGTTTCAGCGTCAGGGGTTATCAATTTTTCCTTTAAATCGAACGAATCTGAAGCCACCAGCATCACGTACGAAATATCAGATGGGCGAGGAGGTTCCTCAAGCAGTACGGTGACTATTTCGCCAAAAGTCGAGGTAAACCCAGTCGCTCCTGTTAAACCCATCGCGCCTGTTGACCCCACCCCTCCTGTCGATCCCGCTCCTGTCAACCCCACCCTTCCTGCCAACCCTGCAGCACCTGTCAATCCCATCACCCTTGTTGACAACAACGTCACTGCAGTGCCGACTCTCAGCGAATGGAGCCTTATCTCCTTGTCTTCGCTACTGTTCTTATTCGGGATGTCACGCAGCAGGCGCCGAAGCTGAGGTGAGAAGGCAGCCATGACGGCCATCTGTGAGAGCAGGCTGATTCCAGTGCGTTCATGGTGCCGCCGCGCGAGGCCAGGCAGCATGTATCAACCCTGCACCGGCAGCGTGGTCAGCCGCGAGCGGCTGACCACCGTCAAACCTCGACAGCGTCCAGGGACATGCCGGACACGGCACCGCCAACACCGACGACCACGCCAAGCCGTCAGATCACGATGGCCAGTATTTGAACCACAGCCACTCCCCAATGAAGTTGGGCGAGATGGTGCACAAGCTCCCTATGCCGAACGTGGTAGTCCGGGCGAGATCGGAGCACAGACCCTCACCCCCGCCCGGCCAGCTCCGCCACCCCTCTCACCAGCGCACGCCCTGCTGGCGTCGCCTTGCCGTAGTGCTCCAGCAATGCCTGCACATCGGCGTCGGGCGGGGTGGAGCGCAGAGAGAGCAGCACGTAGCCGATATCGACGCCAGCGAGGTGCAGTTGCTTCAGCGCTGTGGAGTCGGGGACAAGGTCGCCGGACTCGAAGTACTTCAGGGTCTGTTTGTCCAGCCCGGCCTTGTGGGCCAGTTCGGCTTCGGTGAGGTTCAGGCGCTGGCGTTCCTGTTGCAGGCGGGCGGCGAGCGTGGGTTCGGGGCACTCATGCTGGATGGCGTTCGGGTCAAACAAACGTTGACCTGTTAGCAGGTAGGCAACGTCAACCCCTTGCTCCGCCACAGCCATGAGGTAACCCACATCAGGCTTTCTGACGCCCTTCTCATAGTTGAGTTGGGACATCTTTGACACTCCCGCGATAGCGCCAAACGCCTCTTGGCTAAGGCCCAGCCTATTTCTTTCCTCCGTCAGGCGCGCAGAGAAGTCAAACATTTTTTATATAAACTATTGACGATCAAATTTTTGTTTGATAGCCTATGGAGCGTTGTCACTACAAGCGCCAAATACTACCTGACCCCTCAGGCGACTCCTTTGCTGCGCCTGTACGTTGCTCGAAGGAGGTCCATGAAGCACGCTGCCGCAAAACCATCGCGCAAGAAGCTCGCCAAAGCGGACCGCGCGCTGTTCCTGCAGGCCGCTGAAGCACTCAAGCAGGCCGCGATGACCGATGAGACGCACCGGCACAGCGGGGAATCCGACCGCCTGCTGCGCATTGCCAGCGATGTGGCACGCCACGCGGCCAAGCCCGGCTCGACGTGCGATCTGCAGAACACGGCGTTTGATGTGGCCGCCTGCATCAATTCGGCGCGGCTGGTGCCCGGCGATGCGGAGTCCGGCCCACGCACTCGCCTGCTGGCAGAAGCGGCCCAGGCGCTGGCGCAGATATCAGAGACGCCGGTGGACGGGATCGTGTTTCCGCGCACCACGCTGCACGAATTGCAAGCCAGGCTGGACACCGGCGCAACGCCATCGCAGTGGCGCGAACTGGCCCGCGAGGCCAACTACGAGGTCCAGCAGTTGGCGCAGGTGCTGATGCAAATGGGCGACCACCAGAACACGGAGAGCCATATCGTGGCGCACGGCATGGCGGCACGCATCTCGCAGTTGTCGGAGATCGTTTACGTGGCGGCCGCCCTGCATGGCGAGCACCGCGATGAATGGGGCTCGCAGACCCTTCGTGACGTGCGCGATGTCTTTGAAGGCGGCATGGGCCGCATCTGCGGCGATCCGCCGGACGGCGCATGACCAATCATGGCCTATGCGCCCGGGCTGCTCGGCTACCATCAGTGCCCCAATCACTGATGCAGTCTCCCGAAAGGCCCTCATGCTGCTGTACGCCGATTCGCAATTCGCCTCTCCCTATGCCATGTCCGTGTTCATTGCGCTGAAGGTCAAGGGGATTGACTTCGAGCTGCGCACGCTGGACCTTTCGGCGGGACAGAACACCGGGGCGGACTATGTGGCCGCGTCACTGACGGCACGGGTGCCCACGCTGGTGGACGGCGATTTCAGTCTGTCGGAGTCTTCGGCGATTTGCGAGTACCTGCAGGACGGCTTTGGCGGCGCACCGCTCTACCCCCAGGATGCGCAGGCGCGTGCCCGTGTGCGCCAGGTCCAGGCCTGGCTGCGCAGCGATCTGATGGCCTTGCGCTCGGAGCGCAGCACCGAAGTGGTGTTCTACCGCCCCACGCCCACGCCGCTGTCGGATGCGGGCCAGGCGGCGGCGCGCAAGCTGTTCTCGGTGGCGGGAGCCTTCATCCGCTCGGAAGATGACCACATTGCCGGCCCATGGTCGATTGCCGATGTGGATCTGGCGCTGATGCTCAACCGCCTGGTGCTCAACGGCGACGCCGTGCCTGCGCCGCTGGCCGCCTATGCGCGCCGGCAGTGGCAGCACCCCGCCGTCCAGCAGTGGCTGGCCCTGCCCCGCCCGCCCCTGGCAGGCTGATCCGAACGGATACGGCAGGCCATGGACAGCCTTCTCTACATGGGCGTGCGGATCACGCCCGCATCACTGCCCAGCGATGCCTCGCCAGGCGCCTGGCTGCCGCGCGCCACCTTGCTGGAGGTGGCCAGCGGCAAGGCCCTGGAGGCCATCACCGATGACCAGCCCTGCGACACGCAGCCAGAGGCCGATGCCCGCGCGCTGCGGCTGGGCAAGCGCCATGTGATGAAGGTGCTGCATCAAGGCTGAGGGACCGGGGTGCAGGCGGCCTGCCCGCGCCCCTCAATCCATCTTCACGGCCACCAGCCTCCACCCCATCAGGCCTTCGCGCCTGAAGATGAAGCCGCCCGGCTCGCCGCGCGGGTGCACGAAGACCTTGGACCAGCCCTGGTACTCCACGGAGTAGTCCTTGCGCGGCGGCCCGCCCTGCGTGTCCACGCCCACGCCTGCGGCGGCCACGTCCGTGGGTTTGCCGGGCTTGCCTTTTTCCAGCATGAGCATGACGCCATCGGGCGAGACCAGCGCCTCGGTGAACTGGCTGACCAGGCCCTGGGCCAGTTGCTGGCCAAAGCCGGCCAGGGGGTTGGAGGCGCCGTCGCCCGAGCCGCCCATCTGGGACTGCAGCCTGGCCATCATCTGGCCCTTGATGCTTTCGCGCAGCGCGGGGAAGTCCACGTAGCCGGACAGGGCCTGGGCGTCGCGGCGCTCCACGGCCTTGCCGATCTGGTGCAGAGCGATGTAGGGCGATGCGTAGAGCAGTCCGGCCGCAGCCACGCAGAGGGCGGCCAGCGCGCGGGCAAGGGTTTTGGGTTTCATGGATCTCTTTCGTGAAGGCAGGCCAGGGGCCTCGCGCAAGCGCGGATGAACGCGCATGAACCGCGCATGCACAGCGCATAGAGGCGGATTCTAGGCGGGCCGTTCGGCGCCGCAGCCATTGCCAGGGCCGTTGCCGCCTGTATTTTTCATAGCGAAACAATAGCGAAGCAATACGCAGAGAACCCCTATCAGGCCAAGGCCAATGCCTGAAAAACTGGTATTGCCTGGCCCATTCGATTCATACTATAGTTTGTAACAAATAGTTTACAAATCAATACAACATGGATCGCCATTGGCCACGCAGGCCATCGGCAAGCCAGCATCTCCGTTTCCGGATGCCTGTGAGCATTTGTGCAGACCGGGCATTTCCCGTTAGTGAAATCTCATTTTCATTACCGATTCCGTTATGAGAGATGCGAGCCATCACGGGGCGGCCTGACAACGCAAGTACCCACCAACCATCCGCAATGCATGCAAAGGACGCAGTATGAATAATTTCAAGTTATCGACTCGCCTGACCGCCTTGATTGGTTTTCTCTCACTGCTCATGATCGTGATCGGCGCTTTCGGGCTATATGGAATCAGCGAGTCCAACCGCCGATTCAAGGTGGTCTATGAAGAGCGCCTGGTCGCACTGGGCGATCTGCTGGAAGTGCAGCGCCTGCTGCTGCGCAACCGCCATGCGGTCTCGGGCGCCATTGCCGTGCACCTGCCCGAATACACGCAGCAAAAGCAGCAGGAGATACAGATCAACATCAACGACGTGAACAAGGCCTGGGCCTCGTTCCGCCAGACCCGGATGACCGAGGAAGAGGAGCAGCTGGCCGACCGCTTCGAGGCCGTGCGCGCGCTGTTCCTGCAGGGCTTTCTGAAGCCGGCCCAGCAGGCGCTGCAGTCCGGCGACCTGGAGCTGGCCCGGCAGCTGCTGATCGACAAGGACGAGGCCCTGTACGCGCCGCTGCGTGATGTGATCGTGCAGCTGACCGCGCTGCAGACCCGCGTCGCCAAGGAGGAATACGACGCCGCGCAATCGCTGTACCAGGTGATTTTTGCGGTGGCCGTGGGCTCCATCATCGCGGGCGTGCTGCTCGGGGTGCTGCTGGGCTGGTCCATCATCCGCAACATGGCGCGGTCGCTGCGCCTGGCCATCCATACGGCCGATGCCGTGGCGGCGGGCGATTTGACACGGCACATCGATGTGCGCGGCAAGGACGAGGTGTCCATGCTGCTGCGCGCGCTGCAGACCATGCAGGAGGGGCTGCGCGGCGTGGTGCGCCAGGTGCACCAGGGATCGGTCAGCGTGGCAGCGGCCAGCGGGCAGATCGCGCAGGCCAACCAGGACCTGTCCTCACGCACCGAAAGCCAGGCCAGCGCGCTGCAGCAGACGGCCGCCTCCATGGAGCAGCTCAGCTCCACCGTGCGCCAGAACGCCGACAACGCGCAGATGGCCAACCAGCTGGCGCTGGGCGCCTCCACCGTGGCCGAGCAGGGCGGCGAGGTCGTGCGGCAGGTGGTGGACACCATGCGCGGCATCAGTGATTCCAGCCGGCAGATCGCCGACATCATCAATGTGATCGACGGCATTGCCTTCCAGACCAACATCCTGGCGCTGAACGCGGCCGTGGAAGCCGCGCGCGCGGGCGAGCAGGGCCGGGGCTTTGCCGTGGTGGCCACCGAGGTGCGCGGCCTGGCCAGCCGCAGTGCCGAGGCCGCCAAGCAGATCAAGCAACTGATCACCGACAGCGCCAGCCGCGTGCACAACGGCAGCGCGCTGGCCGACCAGGCCGGCACGACCATGGCCGAGGTGGTGGACGCCATACGCCGCGTGACGGATCTGATGGGCGAGATCAGCGCCGCCAGTTCCGAGCAAAGCTCGGGCGTGGCCCAGATCGGCCAGGCGGTCACGCAAATGGACCAGGCTACCCAGCAGAACTCGGCACTGGTGGAGGAGATGGCCGCCGCCGCCTCCAGCCTGCGCGGCCAGGCCGGCGACCTGGTGCGCACGGTGGGCGCCTTCAAGCTGGAGGCGGCAAGCGGCCATCAGCATGCCGCCGTGGAGCTGCAGCGCAGGCAGCCCATGCTGGCAGCAGGCTGAGGCGGAAAGAAAAAAGAGCGCGCGCGAGAAGCAGCGAGACAGGCCGGAGCAAGGCAGCAACAGGTCTTGGCCACCGGGCCAGGCCTGCGGCTGGCTCAATGCAGCGCGTTGCCCCTGGCTTCGCGGCTGCGCGCCATCTTGACGCGGTACATGGCCGCATCGGCCTTTTGCAGCGCGTCGTCGGCGTCAATGGAGTCCGGCCGCAGACAGACCACGCCCACGCTGGCGCCGCCGTAGTCCAGCGTCTTGCCATCGGGCAGATCGACCTGGAAGGCCGAGGCATCCGACAGGCGCTGCTGCAGTTCACGCGCCACGGCATCGGCCTCGCTGCCGAACAAGGGCCCCACGCCGATGAAGACGAACTCGTCCCCGCCAAAACGCGCCAGCATGTCGGCGCTGCGCAGGTGGGCGGACAGGCGTTCGCCCATGGCACGCAGCAGCGCGTCGCCGGCCTCGTGGCCGTGCTCGTCGTTGACGTTCTTGAAGCGGTCCAGGTCGATGAAGCCCACCACCACGCATTCCTGGCTGCGGGCGCACCGGGCGATGAGCCGGCCCAGCTCGTCGGTGAGACAGCGCCGGTTGGGCAGGCCGGTCAGCGGGTCCAGCAAGGCCAGCGCCGCCAGCTCCCGGTTGGTCCGGTTCAGGCTGGCGATGAGCTGCTCGCGCTCCACGCGCTCGGCAATCAGGTTGGCGAACAGGCGCAGCATGCCTTCGGCCTCGCTGCTCAGGGCCTGCGAGGACTTGCTGGCCGCGCACAGCGTGCCGTAGAGCTGGCCATCCGAAAAACGCACGGGCGCGCTGGCGTAGGTGCGTATGCCCAGTTCACGCGCGGCCTCGGAGTCTCCCCAGCAGTCGCCCACATCGGGCGTGTACATGCGGCCCTCGTCCAGGGCGCGCTTGCACAGCGTGTCGCCCCAGGGAACGACCAGGCCCTCGGGAATCTGCATCTCGCTGGCGTTGCGCGCGTACAGTACGCGCTGCTGGCCCTGTTCTTCGTTGATGGTGGTGAGATAGGTGGACTCCAGCTGCGTGCTCTCCTCGAGCATTTGCAGCAGGGGCCGCGTCAACTCTTCCAACGAATGCGCCTGGGTCACGGACTGGGACAGGCGCTGGACAAGGGACTCCATGAAATACCTCTCGAAATAACTACGGATGCAGACTGCCCGCGCGCCTGCTGAGGGAATGGCAAGGCAGGCGGGCCGGCACCAATTTGGGGATTGTGACCCGGCCGGACGCAGGCGGGAAGCATTCCCGCCGCGCGCTACACGCCGATAGGCCTGCGCGCCACGCGCCGCTGTCAGCGGCCCGACACAGGCGGCCACATCACCTGCACGCGCAGGCCGCCCAGCGTGGGCGAGCGGTCCAGCAGCAGGCGAGCACCGTGGCGCTCGGCAATGGTCTGTACGATGGCCAGGCCCAGGCCGCTGCCCTGCGCCTGCTGGCCCGCAGAAGCCGCTGAAGCCGCTGAAGGTCCACGCACAAAGCGCCGCAGCACCAGTTCGCGCTCGCTTTCGGCAACGCCGGGGCCCGAGTCCTCGACCACCAGCGCGCGGCCCTGTGCATCGCTGCGCCAGCCCACATCGACGCGGCCGCCTTGCGGAACGTACTTGACGGCGTTGTCCAGCAGGTTGCGCACCAGCATCTGCAAGGACTGTGCGTCGCCCGCCACGGCAAAGGACTGCCGCAGTTGCGGGGACTCGCTCAGGCCCATGTCCAGGCCGTGCTGCTGGGCGGCCACGGCCTGGTCTGCCAGGGCCTGCTCTACCACCTCGCGCAGGTCCACTTCGGCAGGTGCGGCCGCGGCAGCGTCGTGCCGGCCCTGCATGCCTTGCACGCCTGGGGCCGTGCCTTGTACCGTGCCTTGGGCTTCCTGCCGCGCCAATGTCAACAATTGTTCGACGAGCCGTGTGGCCCGGTCTATGCCGGCTGAAAGACGCTGCACGGCCTCGTCATGCGCTGCAGCATCGGGCGCGCGCTGCAAGGCCACCAGTTGCAGCTTGAGCGCGGCCAGCGGAGAGCGCAGCTCGTGCGCGGCGTCCGCCACGAAGTGCTGCTGCGCCTCGAAGGCCTGGCCCACGCGCTGCAACAGCGCGTTGAGCTCGGCCACCAGGGGCCGCACCTCGTCGGGCAGGCCCTCGGCAGGCACGGGGGCCAGGTCCTGCGGGCGGCGCGTGGCCAGTTCGCGGCGCACGCGCTGCACGGGCGCCAGCGAACTGCGCACCACCCACCACACGGCCAGCGCCAGCACGGGCGCCAGCAGGGCAATGGGCAGCAGGCTTTGCCAGGCGGCATCGCGCGCCAGGGTGCGGCGCACGCGCATGTCCTGCGCCACCTGGATCACCTGCGAGCGCGTCTGCAGCGAGAACACGCGGTACACCGTGCCGCGCGCGGGCACGTCGGCAAAGCCCAGCACGGCCATCTGCGGCAGCGCGGCGCCCAGGGCGGATTCAAAAATGCGCAGGCCTTCGTTGGTCCAGACCTGGACGATGAATTCGTGGTTCTCATCCTCGGGCGGCGTGCCCTGGGGCCTGCCGCGCGCATCCACCGGCAGGCCGGCACGCAGCGCAAAGGCGGTCTGCTGCATCTGGTAGTCGAACAGGGTGTCGGTCTGCAGCAGCGCATTGCGGTAGGCCAGCAGGCCCTGCAGCAGCGCGGTGAGCACGATGGCCGCGCCCAGGAACAGGAGCAGCCGCGTGCCCAGTGCACCGGGCAGGCGGCTGCGCGCCCGGGCGACAAGGGAGGAAACAAGGGAGGAAGCCGGCGCCGTCATGGCTTGGGCACCATGTAGCCCACGCCGCGCACATTGAGGATCAGCCCCGCGCCCAGCTTCTTGCGCAGGCCGTGGATGTAGACCTCGATGGCGTTGCTGCTGACCTCGTCGCCCCAGCCGTAGAGCTTGTCCTCGATCTGCTGGCGCGACAGCGTGCTGCCCGGGCGCGCCAGCAGCGTCTCCAGCACCGCCCATTCGCGGCCGGAGAGCACCACGTCGCGGCCATCGACGCTGGCCTCGCGCGTGGCGGGGTTCAGCCGCACGCCCTCGCGCTCGTACAGCGGGTCGGATCCGCCAGAGGCACGCCGCGCCAGCGCGCGCAGGCGCGCGAGCAGCTCGTCCAGGTCATAGGGCTTGACCACGTAGTCATCAGCCCCCGCATCCAGCCCGGCAATGCGGTCGCGCACGGCATCGCGCGCCGTGGCCACCAGCACCGGCGTGCGGTCGCGGCGCCCGCGCAGATGGCGCAGCACCTGCAGGCCATCCTGCCCGGGCAGGCCCAGGTCCAGCAGCACCATGTCATAGCCATGGCCGCCGCCCGGGCCGGGGCACAGGGCCGCATCGGCCTGCAGGCCGTCACGGACCCAGTCCACCGCATGGCCCTCGCCGCGCAGCAGGGTCTGCACGGCCTCGCCGATCATGGCGTCATCTTCGACAAGCAGTAAGCGCATGGTTGAAGAATAGCTCCCTGGAAGGCTGGCTCAGTTCTGAGGCACATGCCGCCCGAAACTGGCGCGCTCAAACGTCAGGGACAGCGAGCAAGGGCCTAAGCCGGCCGCGCCGCCCCGCCGCGAGGCTGTCGTCCCCCTCCTTCGCGAAGCGATTAGAGAGGGGGAAGGCGCGCAGCGACTCAGGGGGTGAGCGGCGGTCACACCGCCGCTTCAATCTTCGGCATGGCCATCCGGGCCTTGGTCAGCGCCATGCCCAGGTTGGCCGTGCGGCGGCACACGAAGACGGCCACGTAGTCGGGCATGAGCTTGCCGCGCAGGAAGACGTGGATGAGGTTGTCGCTGTTGACGATGAGTTCCTGGAAGTAGTGGTGGCCGTCGTCCTTGAGGCCGCGCGACTTCTTGAACAGGCTCTCGATCATCGAGACATTGGGGCCGTTGAACAGGTCGGCCGTGGCAGCGGCCACCAGGTCGATGACTTCGCGCGGATGCGAGTCCACCGTGCGGATGGCCAGCAGCATGCCGGAGGCGGCATCCACGTAGCCGATGGCCAGGCACTCGGGCACGGACCCGGCCACCTCGCTCAAAACGTTATCCAGGCTCATTGCAGCTTTCCTTTTTTTGTGAATGGATGTGATCGGTCAGCCCATCTTCAGCAGCAGTGCCACTTCGTACGCGTAGAGCAGGTCCTCCTGGGCCTGGGACTGCACGTACTGGGCGTCGATGAGGCGCACGCGGCGCAGCGCCTCGTCGGCGGTGAGGCCCTCGCGCACCAGCCATGCGGCCAGCACCGTGCCCGTGCGGCCCAGGCCGGCCAGGCAGTGCACGGCCAGCACCTCGCCCGCGCGCAGCATGGCCGACATGCGCGCCAGCAGCATCTGGATCTGGGCCACCGTGGGTGATTCGTGGTCGCGCACCGGCAGGTGCAGGTTGCGCAGGCCGTGCCGCTGCAGCGGCTCTTGCGGCAGGTCGTTTTCGGTCAGCGTGATCAGCACGGTGACGCCGCAGCCGCGCAGGGCCTTCAGGTCAAAGTCCATGGGCTGCACCACGCCGGGCTGCGGCGCACCGGCCAGCCGGCCCGGCACCAGCCAGGCAAAACCGTTGGGGCCACGGCTGGCGGGCACGGCCTGCGGGTCGGCGGCCAGCGGCTGCCAGTCCACCAGCACAGCGGGATTGACGGCGCGCGGCCGGGCAGCGGCAGCGGCAGCGGGTGTCGGTGTCGGTGCGGGTGCGGGTACCGGCGCAGGCATGGATGCAGGCACGGGTGCAGGCCCAGGTGCAGGCGCAGGTGCAGGCATGGGCTCGGATGCAGGCTCGGCGGCCACTGCATCCGACAGAAATTCGGAGATCGCGGCCACGGCCGCTGCAGGCAGCGGAGGAGGCAGGGGCACGCCCTCCTCCAGGTCTTCGGCCCGCGCATCGGGAGAGGCCACGGCACAGCTGCCGGTGCGCAGGAACTGCTGGCCCGCCAGCGACAGCGGTGCACGCAGAAAGGCTTCCATGGATTGCGCCTCGGCGATGCGGCCGCCGGCCAGCAGCAGCATGTCCTGCGCCACGGCCTGTGCGTGCTGCTGCTGGTGCGTGCTCATCAGCACGGCGGTGCGCTGACCCACCTGGCGCAGCAGTTCCAGCAGCACGAAGGCCTCGTAGCCCTCCAGCTCGGCCGTGGGCTCGTCCACCATCAGCAGCGCCGGCTCGGCCAGCGCCTCGCGCAGGATGGCCACGGCACGCTGCTGCACGGGGGACAGCTGCAGCGCCGGCTGGTCGAACATCAGCGCAAGCTCGGGGAAGCCAAAGGCCTGCACCTGGGCGCGGCACCAGTCGCGCAGCTCATGCGGCACCAGCTTGAGACGGGGGCGCGCCAGCTCCACGATGGCATCGAAGGTGCTGGCCATCATCAGCCTGGCCTGCTGCTGCACCAGGCGCGGCGCCTGCAGGCCGCTGCGCCATGGCTGGCCCGCGTAGCGCGTGCTGCCCCAGCGGCGAAAACGCGGGTTGGCGGCATTGAGATCGGCCAGCGTGCGCAGCAGGGTGGATTTGCCCGATCCCGAAGGCCCCAGCAGAACGGTGACGCCCCGGGCGGGCAGTGCGAAGTCCACCTCAGCCAGGATGACGCGCGCACCGAACGATGCGCCCAAACCCGCCACCTGCAAGCTGTAGTCCTGATTCAAAGCCGTGCCTTTCCTGTGATGCGTTGCGCCCCCAGGGGCCGTATTCCGTGAATCAAGACGGTCAGCGCACGCCTCGATGGGCCGGCAGTCTAAGCGGTTTCCCTTACATCAATCCGTCACAAAAAGAAACATTACTAACGCAAACGGGCGTTATTTCACACGATACAACCATCACATTGGCGTACCGCTCCTTGGACCGCTGGCATTTTTCTCTGGGTTTTCCCAAAGCGATAGCCCCGGCGCATTCACGCCGAGGCCGTGCGATCAATCAAGTGTGTGGATGCCTCTGGTCCCTTACCTCCTTTCACTTACCCGAGACGTACGGGGACAAAGATCCTGTTGCCATCGCGCCAGATCAGCACGGCCACGGTCTTGCCGGCCTTGGCCATGGCGGCACGCACGGCCTCGATATCACCGGCAGGCGAGCCGTTGATGGACAGCAGCACGTCGCCCTGCGTGATGCCGGCCTCGGCAGCCGGGCCTGCGGCGTCGGCAACGACCAGGCCGTCCTTCACGCCGATCTGCTGCTTTTCCTCGGGCTGCAGCGGGCGCAGGGCCAGGCCCAACTTGCCCTTGCCGGCGTCGGGCTTGTCCTTGGCCACCTTGGCGGCCTTGTCGCTGGCATCGCCCAGCACGGCGCTGAGCGTGCGGGCCTCGCCGTTGCGCCATATCTCCAGCGTGACCTTCTGGCCCGGCAGCGCCTGGCCCACAAAGGCCGGCAGATCGCCCGATCCCACGATGGGCTGGCCATCGATCTTGCGCACCACGTCGCCGGGCTCCAGGCCCGCCTTGGCGGCGGGGCCGCTCTTGTCCACGCTGGACACCAGGGCGCCTTCGGGACGGTCGAGCTTGAAGGAGTCGGCAAAGGCCTGGTTCACCTCCTGCACGGCCACGCCCAGCCGCGCATGCTGTACCTTGCCCGTGGCCACGATCTGCTGCTGCACGCGCGTGGCCACCTCGATGGGAATGGCGAAGGACACACCCTGGTAGCCGCCCGATCGCGAGTAGATCTGGCTGTTGATGCCCACCACCTCGCCGCGCGCATTGAACAGCGGGCCGCCCGAGTTGCCGGGGTTGATGGCCACGTCGGTCTGCAGGAAGGGCACGAAGGAGTCGTCAGGCAGGGTGCGGCCCTTGGCGCTGACCACGCCGGCCGTCACGCTGCTCTCGAAGCCGAAGGGCGAGCCGATGGCCAGCACCCAGTCGCCCACGCGCAGATCGGCCGTCTTGCCCAGCGACACCGTGGGCAGGTTCTTCGCCTCGATGCGCAGCACGGCCACGTCGGTCTTGGGATCGGCGCCCAGCACCTTGGCGCTGAACTCTCGCCGGTCGGTGAGCTTGACAGTGACTTCCTTGGCGCCACGCACCACGTGGGCGTTGGTCAGGATCAGGCCGTCGCTGGAGACGATGAAGCCCGAGCCTTCGCCGCGCGTGGGCACATCGCGCTGGGGCTGGCCCTGGCCCATGCCCGGCATGCCGGGCACGCCGAAGCGGCGGAAGAATTCAAAGAACGGATCGTTGGGGTCCATGCCCTGCAGGCCCTGACCTTGGCCCTGCCCCTGCCGTGCAGCGGCCTCGTCGCCATCCTCGCCCATGGCACGCGAGCTGCCGACCACGCTGATGTTGACCACGGCCGCGCCGTTGCGCGCCGTGATGTCGGCAAAGTTGGGCGCCGCCACGGCGGCGGCGGGGGAAGCTGGAGAAGCGGTAGAAGCAGGCTGTGCTGCAGGCGCAAACAGCGACGTGGCGGCACGCGCATCGCCATGCACCACACCAACCAGACCGGCGCCCGTGGCGCCCAGGGCGCCGATGGCACCTGCGGCCACCAGGGCCAGCACCAGACGGCGGGGAGTGGACAGAATCTTGTTCATCGCAGACCTTTCCTCAAAAGCAGCGTTCCTTGCTGCGTTGGGGAGAAGTCTGAAGGGGCAGACTTAGGCGAGGCTTAGAACCCTCGCCGTGCATCTCAGATCAGCGCCAGCACCTTCTCCGGCGGGCGGCACAGCGCCGCGCCCTTGGGCGTGACGACGATGGGGCGGTTGAGCAGCACGGGGTGCTCGGCCACGGCGGCGATGAGCTGCGCATCGCTGACCGATGCATCGCCCAGGCCCAGCTCGGTGTAGACGGCTTCCTTGCTGCGCAGCAGCTCGCGCACGGGCACGCCCAGCCGCCGGACCAGGGCCTGCAGTTGCGCAGCGTCCAGGGGCTGGGCGATGTAGTCGACGATGGTCGGCTCCACGCCGTTGTCGCGCAGCAGGGCCAGCGCGCCGCGCGAGTTGCTGCAGCGGTTGTTGTGGTAGATGGTGATGTCGGTGCGGGTTGCGGTGGTGTTCATGGGCCGCAGTGTAGGCCCATGAAAATGCGCATCAGGCCACGGCTTCCTCGGGATGGGCATCGACCTCGCGGCCGGGCAGCAGCAGGTTCAGCCCCACCGCGACCAGGGCGCCGACGGTAATGCCCGAGCCGAAGACTTCGCGCACGAAGGCAGGCATGCGGGACAGCAGGTCCGGGCGCACCGTGACCGCCAGGCCGCAGCCCAGCGAGACCGCGATGATCAGGCTGGCGCGCCGCGAGTGCTCGGCGCCGCTGAGCATGCGGATGCCGGCCGAAATGATCATGGCAAACATCATCAGCCCCGCGCCGCCGAGCACGGGCTGCGGAATCGTCACCACCAGTGCGCCCAGCACAGGAAAGAGGCCGGCCAGCAGCAGCATGACGCCCGTCAGCATGACCACGTGGCGGCTGGCCACGCCGGTCAGCGAGACCACGCCCACGTTCTGGGCGAAGGTGGACAGCGGAGGGCTGGACATCACGGCGGCGAAGGCCGAGCCCACGCCATCGCACAGCATGCCGCTGGACAGGCGCTTGCCGTCGATGCGCGTCTGCGTGGCCGCGCCCAGGGCCATGAAGGTGCCCGTGGTCTCGACGATGGTCACCAGAAAGGCGATGGACATGGCGACGATGCCGGCCACCGGGAACGTCATGCCGAAGGTCAGCGGCTGCGGGATGGCGAAGACCGCGGCCTCGCTCACCTGGGTGAAGTCGATCAGGCCCAGCGCCAGGCACAGCACATAGCCGCAGGCGATGCCCAGCACCACGGCCGAGGCAGAGACGATGCCCCTGCCCCACTGCACGAAGCCGATCACCAGCACCAGCACGAAGCCGGCGATGGCCAGGTGGCCGATCGCGCCGTAGTCGCTGCGGCCCACGCCGCCCGCAGCCCAGTCCACGGCGACGGGGGTCAGCGACAGACCGATCATGGTCACGACCACGCTGGTCACGGTGTGCGGAAAGAAGCGGCGGATCACGGGCATGAAGTAGCTGCCCACGATCATCACCAGCGACCCTACCAGCGAGGAGCCCAGGATGCCGGCCACGCCATGCTCCAGCCCCACGCTGATGCCCGCGCCCACGAAGGCGAAGCTTGTGCCCATGACGCAGGGCAGCCGTATGCCCACGGGCCCCACCCCCCTGCACTGGACGATGGTGACCACGCCCGAGCCCAGCAGCGCTGCATTCACCAGCGCCACGATCTGGTCGGCCGGCAGCTTGAGCGCCCCGCCGAAGACCAGGGGCACGGCGATGATGCCGCCCAGCGCCGCCAGCAGGTGCTGCAGCGACAGAAGCACCGTGGTGATGAGCATTGGCGGTCGGTCTTCCACCTTGTAAAGCAGTTGTTCCATTGTCTTGTCTCCTTGTGTCCTGGCCGTCGGCCTCTTCAGAGGCGCTTGTATGTATGTCGGGGCAGTGGTGCCGGAAAAGGGTGGGGGTCCTGAAAGTGCTGTCCGGGTCTTCGAGCCTCCTGGAGGTGCTTCGGGGAAATGGCGCAGGGCGGCAGGCCAGCACCCGCGATGGCCTGGGTGCCGGCCTGCCGCGCTGCAGGGATATGTCAGTGGCCCGCTGCGCGCTCGAACAGCGTGCGGGCCAGTTCGCGGTGGCGTGTCAGCACGCGCGGCAGGTCGGCCGTGAGCAGGTGGCCGTCACGCACCACGACGCGGCCGTTGATGACGCTGGTGGACACGTCGGTGGGCGTGCAGAACACCAGCGCGGCCACGGGGTCATGGCCTGCGCCCGCGTAGCCCACGCCCGACATGTCGAAGGCCACGAAGTCGGCCGACATGCCCGGCGCCAGCGCGCCGATGTCGTCGCGCCCCAGCACGCGCGCGCCGCCCAGCGTGGCGATCTCCAGCGCCTCGCGCGCGCCCATGGCGGCAGGGCCGTGGCCCACGCGCTGCAGCAGCAGGGCCTGGCGCGCCTCGCCCAGCATGTGGGCGCCGTCGTTGGAGGCGCTGCCGTCCACACCCAGGCCCACGGGCACGCCCGCATCGCGCATGGTGCGCACGGGCGCAATGCCCGAGGCCAGGCGCATGTTGGAGCACGGGCAATGCGCCACGCCCGTGCCCGTGCGCGCGAACAGCGCAATGCCCTCGGCATCGAGCTTGACGCAGTGGGCATGCCAGACATCGGGGCCGACCCAGCCCAGGCTTTCTGCGTACTGCGCGGGGGTGAGGCCGAATTTCTCGCGCGAGAAGGCGACGTCGTTGTCGTTCTCGGCCAGGTGGGTGTGCAGCGACACGCCGTGCGCACGCGCCAGCACGGCGGACTCGCGCATCAGCTCGCGCGTCACCGAGAACGGCGAGCATGGCGCCAGCACCACGCGCAGCATGGAGTGGCGTGCGCTGTCGTGGTACTGCTGGATCAGGCGCAGGCTGTCGCGCAGGATGGCTTCCTCTTCCTCCACCACCGCGTCAGGCGGCAGGCCGCCCTTGCTGCGGCCCAGGCTCATGGAGCCGCGCGCCGCATGAAAGCGCATGCCCATCTGCTGCGCAGCGGCAATGGAGTCGTCCAGCCGAGCGCCATTCGGATACAGGTACAGGTGGTCGCTGGTGGTGGTGCAGCCCGACAGCATCAGCTCGGCCATGGCGGTCTGGGTGGAGACGTGGATCATCTCCGGCGTGAGGTGCGACCACAGCATGTAGAGGTTGGTGAGCCACGAGAACAGCTCCGCATCCTGCGCGGCCGGCACGGCGCGCGTGAGGCTCTGGTACATGTGGTGGTGCGTGTTGACCAGGCCCGGCATGACCACGCGGCCGCGCATGTCCAGCACCTGGGCCGTGCCGTCGTCCACCATGCGGCGGTACTGCAGCGGCAGATCGGCCGTGGCGCCCACCCATTGCACGGCCGGGCCGTCGGCCACCAGGGCGCCGTCGCGGATCTCGCGCCGCTGCGCATCCATGGTGACGAGTACATCGGCGTTCAGTGCGATCAAGGTCATGGCGTTCTCTTCTTCGAAATGGAAAAGCCGCCAGTCTAGGAAGGACAAGCCATTGCCGATAGCGCTGAATTCCGCCCGATGTGTCCACAAAAAGTGGACAAGTGACTAAGACTCACCGCCCCCCGGCAAACAGCCTTGCCAGCGCCTGGCCGATGGACTGGGCCATCAGCTCCCCCGCCGCGCTCAACTGCCCCCTGGCCCGGCCGGTCAGCACCAGCGTCTGCCGCCGCAGATGCGCATCGCGCAAAGGCACGAAGACCAGGGCATTGCGGCTGCGCTCCTCCATCACGTCCAGCGGGTTGAGCAGGGCGATGCCCTCGCCCAGCATGACCAGGCGCTGGATCAGCGCCATGGAGGTGGACTCGGCCACGGGCGTGACCTCGATGGCGTTGCGCGCAAAGGCTTCGTCCAGCAGGCTGCGGATGGACAGCGGCGGCGCGGGCAGGATGAGCGGATGGCCTATGCACTCGCTGAGCAGCACGGACGATTGACGCGCCAGCGCATGCCGGGGCGGCACGATGGCGCCGATCTGCCATTCGCTGGTGGCCAGCGCGCGCAGCGCGGGGCGTTCGGACAGGTCGTAGGCCAGGCCCAGGTCGGCGTCGCCGCCTTCCACGGCGGCCGCGATGTCGCTCAGGGGCAGGTCGATGATGCGCACCACGATGCCCGGGTGGCGCTGGCGGAATTCATGCACCAGCGAGGGCAGCAGCGAGCCGGCCAGCCCCGTGGTCGCGGCCACGGTGATCTCGCCGCTGCGCGCACCCTGCAGTTCGGCAATGCGCTCGCGCAGCGCCGCATGCTCGCGCAGCGTGGCGCGCACATGGGCCAGCACCATCTCGCCCGTCGGGGTGAGGCGCAGGCGCTTGTGGATGCGCTCGAACAGGGGCGTGCCCAGCTCGGCCTCCAAGTCGAGGATCTGGCGGTTGACGGCCGTGGGGGCCACGTGCAGATGTTCGGCCGCCTTGCGGATGGAACCGCGGCGGACCACTTCGTCGAGATAGCGCAGGACTCTGGCGTGCATGGCGCGAGCGTAGCGGGGTTTGCCGGGCCGCGCTTTGCAGCGCCCGGCAGCGCAGGCTCAGCGGGCCGTGCCCGGGCGCTCGGCGCGCAGCGTGCGGCTGAGCATGATCACGGGGATCAGGCCCACCAGCACCAGGGCCAGCGACGGCAGGGCCGCCTCGCCCAGGCGTTCGTCGCGCGCGAGCTGGTAGGCCACGACGGCCAGGGTGTCGCTGTTGAAGGGGCGCAGCACCATGGTGGCAGGCAGCTCCTTCATCACATCGACGAAGACCAGCAGCGCCGCCGCCGCCGTGGAGCGCCTGAGCAGTGGCCAGTGCACGCGCGACAGCATGCCCCAGGCGCCCGTGCCCAGCATGCGGGCCGAGTCGTCCAGGCTGGGCGCGATGCGCGCATAGCCGCTTTGCATGGACTGCAGGGCCACGGCGCAAAAGCGCACCAGGTAGGCCCAGACAATGCCCACGGCGGTGGCCGTGACCAGGCCGGCAAAGCCCCATTCGGGCCGCACCTGCTGCACCCAGCCCACGGGCAGCAGCAGGCCGACGACGACGACGGCGCCCGGCACCGCATAGCCCAGGCTGGCCAGTTGCACCACGCCGCGCGTGACGGCCGACTCCTTGTGGCGGCGCACGGCAAACGCCAGGGCCACGGCGATGATGACGGCCAGCACCGAGGTGATGGTGCCCAGGCGCACGCTGTTGAGCGCCCAGTCGAGAAAACGGTCCCAGGGCAGCACCGACCAGTCGGCCGCCAGCGGGCGCAGCATGAAGAACACGGGCGCCACAAAGCCCATGAGCACGGGCAGCAGGCACGCCAGCCAGGCCAGCGCGCAGCGCCAGCCGTGCAGGCGCAGCGGCTGCGCCTCGGCCGAGCTGGCGCGGCCCGTGCTGCCGGTGACGAAGCGCATGCGCCGCTGGGCGCGCAGCTCCAGCTGCAGCAGCAGCACCACCAGCACCAGCAGGAAGGTCGCCAGCTGCGCGGCGGCAATGCGGTTGTCCATGGACAGCCAGGCCTTGTAGATGCCCGTGGTGAAGGTCTGTATGCCGAAATAGCTGACCACGCCGAAGTCGGCCAGCGTCTCCATCACCACCAGGGCCACGCCAGCGGCCACGGCCGGGCGCGCCAGCGGCAGCGCCACCGACCAGATGCGCCGCGACAGCGGCGCGCCCATCAGGCGCGCGGCCTCCATCAGGTGCGCGGCGCGCTCGCCCAGCGCGGTGCGCGCCAGCAGGTAGACATACGGGTAGAGCGAGAAGATGAAGACCCAGACCGCGCCGCCCAGGCTGCGCACCTCGGGCAGGAGCCGGCCTTCCAGGCCATAGGTGTCGCGCATCCAGGTCTGCAGCGGGCCGCTGAACTGCAGGAAGTCGGTATAGGCATAGGCCGTGACATAGGCCGGCATGGCCAGCGGCAGCAGCAGCAGCCATTCGAGCTGGCGCCGGCCCCGGAAGTCGAACAGCGTCACGGCCGCCGCCGTGCCCGTGCCCACTATGGCCGCGCCCAGCGCCACCAGCAGGCCCAGCCAGACCGTGGTCCACAGGTAGCCGGGCAGCACGGTGGCCGCCATCTCGCGCAGGATGGAGCCGGCCAGGGCATCGCCCTGCCCCACGGGCAGCCAGGAGCCGAGCACGGCCAGCACGGGCAGCATCAGCACCAGGGCCAGCAATAGCAGGGGAAGGGAGCGGAGTACGGACGACAGACGGCGCAAAGCGGAGGTCTCGGCTAGAGGATGAGGGGAGGATCTGGCTGCCGGGCTATGGAACGGGCCGGGATCCGCGGCTGCCGCCGGCCTGTGGGCCGATGTGCCGCCGAGACCGGACGTGCCTGCAGGCTGCTGGAGTCGGCGGGCTCCGGGCATGCCCCTGGCCCGCCAATGCAAATGCGAATTCTATTCATTTGCGCGGTTCTACAATCGCCGCATGTTTTTGACCGTCTCCCAACTCGAGGTGCGCTACCCGGGCCGCGACAGGCCTGCCGTGCAGGGCGTCACGCTGAATCTGGCCGCTGGCGACATCGGCGTGCTCATCGGCCCCTCGGGCTGCGGCAAGACCACGCTGCTGCGTGCCGTGGCGGGCCTGGAGCCCGTGAGCGGCGGCGAAATCCGCATCGACGGCCAGCTCGTGGGCAGCGCGGATTTCTCGCTCCCTCCCGAGCAGCGGCGCATCGGCATGGTGTTCCAGGACTATGCGCTGTTCCCCCACCTGAACGTGGGCCGCAACGTGGCCTTCGGCATCCACCATCTTCCCAAGGTACGCCAGGCCGAGCGCGTGGCCGAGGTGCTGGAGCTGGTGGGCCTGGCCGGCAGTGCAGGGAGGTTTCCGCATGAGCTGTCGGGCGGCCAGCAGCAGCGCGTGGCACTGGCCCGCGCACTGGCGCCCAGCCCGCAGCTGATGCTGCTGGACGAGCCCTTCTCCAACCTCGACGTGGACCTGCGCGAGCGCCTGGCGCATGAGGTGCGCGGCATCCTCAAGGCTGCAGGCGCCACGGCCCTGTTCGTCACGCACGACCAGCTGGAGGCCTTTGCCATCGGCGACATGATCGGCGTGGTCCACCAGGGGCAGCTGCAGCAGTGGGACGACGCCTATTCGCTCTACCACCGCCCTGCCACGCGCTTCGTGGCGGACTTCATCGGCCACGGCGTCTTCGTGCCGGCCACGCTGGCGCCTTCCGGGGCCGGCGGCGTGGTGGCGCGCACGGCGCTGGGCGATCTGGTCGATCCGGCCACCTGCCCGCTGCCTGCGCAGTTTCCGGGCGGCGAATGCGATGTGCTGCTGCGCGCCGACGATGTGGTGCACGACGATGCCTCGCCCGTGCAGGCGCGCATCCTGCGCAAGGCGTTTCGCGGCTCGGAGTTCCTCTACACGCTGGAGCTGGCCAGCGGCCACAGCGTGATGGCCCATGTGCCCAGCCACCACGACCATGCGGTGGGCGAGTGGGTGGGAATCCGGCTCGACATGAATCACGTGGTCGCCTTCCCGCGAGAAACACAGGGCGCCCCGCAGTCCGCTGCAGCCTGAACCAGCGGCGTCCGCCGCGCCGTCCGGGCTTTGTCATTCGACGGTCACGGGTGGCACCCAGAATCAGTCACATCTTGTGACAATTCAAGGCCACCCATGTTTGCTCTGGACCCCTCCTCCACGCAGCACCCCGCAGCGGATCCCGTACCTGACCCTGTACCCATTCCCGCGCTGGCCCCGGCGCCCGCCGCGCCGCGCCTTGTGGCCCGTGCAGGCCAGCTCAGCCAGCCCACGGCACCGATTCCCCCCGAGACCAGCAACGAGGACGTGCACCGGCTGTTCAGCGAGCAGCCCCTGCTCGAAACCCTGGCCGTGGTGGCCGATGACCGGCCGCTGGGCCTGATCAACCGCCAGCGCTTCATGGAGCAGTACGCGCGGCCCTTTGCGCGCGACGTGTTCGGCCGCCGCAGCTGCCTGGTATTCACCGACACCGCGCCCATGGTGGTGGCGGCCGGCCTGCCCATCGACCAGCTGGTGCAGCAGGCGCTGGCCAGCGGCAGCCGCGTGCTCAAGGACGGCTTCATCACCGTGGAGGAAGGCCGCTACGCAGGCATAGGCACGGGCCACGCGCTGATGGCCGCCATGTCCGACATCGAGGCCGACAAGACGCGCCAGCTCATGGCCAGCATCGACTACGCCAGCCTGATCCAGCGCTCGCACCTGGTCGAATCCGACCGCGTGCTCGCCAGCCAGCTGGCCGACCACGGCCTGCTGTGGGAGCCGCGCGATGTGGTGGGCGGCGATGCGTATTTCTTCCGCGCCACACCGCAGGGCCTGCTGGGCTGCATGTTCGACTGCACGGGCCACGGCGTGCCGGGCGCCTTCATGACGCTGATTGCACTGTCCTTTCTCGAACAGGCCGTGGCGCCTGCAGGTATCGGCACCAGCGCCGGCACCGGCACCGGCGCCACCATCGACCCCGGCGCCCTGCTGGGCCAGATGAACCGCTACATCAAGCGCGTGCTGCAGCAGCGCAGCCGCGACGTCCAGCCCGCCTGGGGCGCACCGGCAGCGCCCGCCGATGGCCTGCCCGCCGAAAAATCCTCCAGCGACGGCCTGGACGCCGCGCTGTTCCTGCAGTCGCCCTGCGGCACGCAACTGCGCTTTGCCTCGGCCCGGCTGGACCTGCTGGTGGCGCCGCCCGGCGTGCAGGAGGCGGCCCAGGTGCAGATCCATGCCGGCGACAAGCTGGGCATAGGCTATGCGACCACGCCCGACGACGCGGCCTGGAGCACGCAGGAGCTGGAGGTCGCGCCCGGCTCGCTGCTGATGGTGGCCACCGATGGCGTCATCGACCAATTGGGCGGCCCGCGCCAGATCGCCCACGGCAGAAAGCGCCTGGCGCGCTTCCTGCACGAGCAGCACGACCGCCCCGCCGCCCAGGCCTGCGCCGAATTCCGGCAGGCCTTTGCCCAGTGGCAGGGCACGCAGCGCCGCCGCGACGATGTCTCGCTGCTGGTGTGGCGCAACCAGGCCCTGCAGCCATGAGCCCGTCCGAATTCGCGCACCTGCGCGCCCAGGCCGAGCACAACGGCCTGCTGCTGTACTACGCGGGCACCTTCAACCCCAACGTGATCCAGGCGGCAGCCGACACGCTCAAGTGCCGGCTGGCCAGCGAGGACGGATCCAGCAGCGCCAAGCGCAAGCTGTTTTCCACCTTCATCGAGATGGCGCAGAACGTGCTGCACTACGCGGCGCCGCTGCCTGCCTCTGACGCCGGAGCCAGCCAGGCAATCGGCGAACCCGTGGCACAGGGCGCCATCGGCGTGGGCCGCATCGATGCACCGGCCGGTGCCCCGGACGCGGGGGCCGATCAGGCACAGGCGCGCTTCTGGATTGCCTGCAGCAACGCCGTGCGCCGCGAACATGTGCCGCGCCTGGCCGCCAAGCTGGATGCCGTGCGCGCCATGAGCCACCCCGAAATCAAGGCCGCCTACAAGGCCCAGCTGCACAACACCGACCACAGCGCCAGCGATGACATCAGCCGCGGCGCGGGCCTGGGCTGGCTGACCATTGCGCGCGACGCCTCGGCACCGCTGCAGTACCACATCGCCACGGGAGAGGACGCCGCAGATACCGCGCCCCATGCCGTGTTCCACGTCAAGGCGCTGATCTGAGCGCCGGGACCCCTTCCCGAATCCGAATGACGCCGCCATGCAAGCACTGAAATCCGAACGCACTTCCGTCACGCCCGAAGTGGTCTTCTCGCCGGCCGAGCAGCTTTTGCGCATCGAAGGCGAGTGCTATCCCGAAAACCCGTTGCCCTTCTTCAACCCCCTGCTGGCCATGCTGGGCCAGTACTTCGAGGCCAGCCAGCCCGCACGCTTCGTGGCCGAGGTGAAGCTGCAGTACATCAACAGCGCATCGACCATGGGGCTGCGCTCGCTGTTCGAGCTGCTCGACCACGCAGGCAGCAAGGGCACGGACATCCGCGTGATCTGGGCCTTCGACGAGGAAGACGACGCCATCGAGGAACTGGGTGCCGACCTGGTGGAGGACTTCGCCAACCTGGTGCTGGAGCGACAGCCCTACAGCAACTGAGGGGCCGGCCTTTCAGGCCAGCGGCTTGCCCATGAGCACCGTGGTCAGGCCGCAGTCCCACTCCTCGTCGGGATAGGTGTCCAGCGTGGCATAGCCCTGCGCCGTGTAAAAGCCCAGGGCCTGGGTGTTGAAGCTGTCGGTCTCCAGGCGCACCTGGGCGTGGCCGGCGGCGCGCAGAGCCTGCTCGGCATGGGCCAGCAGGGCACGGCCCACGCCGCGCCCCTGCCAGGCCGGCAGCACATGCAGGGCGCCGATGAAGTCATCCACCCAGTCCACGAAGCCGGCGACCACGCCATCGCACTCGGCCACCCAGAACAGGTGGCCGCGCGACTGCACGTACTGCCCGGTCTTGCCGGAGGCGCAGAACTGCGCATGCTTGTCCGCCGTCAGCTGGGGCTTCCAGGTGCTGTCGTAGGTGGCCCAGAGAACGGCGTTCAGGGCAGCGGTGTCATCAGGCCGCGAGGGCCGAAGCGTGAGCGTGTCAGTCATGTCGCTGGCAACGTTCAGGCCTGGCGCAGCCGGTCCACCTCGGCATGCAGGTCCTGGGCCCAGACGCGGCGGTCGCGGCCTTCGGCCGTCTGCGGCTGGCCATAGTGGACGACGGCCACCAGGTCGTCGGCGCACAGCGTGCGCCAGATGGAGCCCAGCAGGGTTTCGTCGCCCTCGTAACTGGGTGCGTGGCTGATCTGGCCGGTGGCGCCGTCGATGAAGCGCAGGCCCACGGGCAGCACGGGCGCATCGATCTGCACGGCCGCCTGCAGCAGGTTGGCATGAAAGGGCAGCAGCTTGCGGCCGTCGCCCGTCGTGCCTTCGGGGAAGATGGCCAGGATCTCGCGGCGCTGCAGGGATTCCTCCATGCTCTGCACCATGCGCCGGGCATCGCGGCGCGAGGTGCGCTCGATGTACAGCGTGCCCGCCGCCGTGGCCAGCGTGCCGATCAGCGGCCAGCCCTTGACGTCGGACTTGGAGATGAAGCGGCAGTGCCGCGCCGCATGCAGCACGGGAATGTCGAGCCAGGAAATATGGTTGCTGACCATGAGCATGGGGCCCTGGTGCGGCGGCTCGCCCTGGATCTCCAGGCGCACGCCCGCATGGGCCAGCAACTGCAGGGCCCAGGCCTGCACATGGGCGTGCTGGCGCGCCTCGGGCAGCTGCGGAAAGCGCAGGGCCACGATCCACAGCCCCTTGCACACATGGCCGAACAGGCGCGCTGCGCGCAGCGTGGCGCGCCCTCCCCTGCGCAGACGGCTCATGTTCAGCGGCGTTCGTAAGCGATACGGCCGTCGACCAGCGTGCAGCGCACACGGGCCGGCAGCTCGTAGCCGCCGAAGGGCGTGCTCTTGCCCTGGCTGGCCAGTTCCTGGGGCTTCACGGTCCAGGCCGCCTGCGGATCGACGATGCACAGGTCGGCCACGCCGCCCTCGGCCAGACGGCCCAGTTGCTCCTGCAGCTCGCCCAGCGCCGATCCCAGCACCTGCACGGGCGATGCCGTGATGGCGGCCAGTGCGCGGTTCAGGGGCACACCGCTTTCCTGCGACCACTTGACGGCCAGCGACAGCAGCAGCTCCACGCCCGTGGCGCCGGGCTCGGCCTCGGCAAAGGGCAGGACCTTGGCGTCTTCATCGACGGGCGTGTGGTCGGAGACCAGGGCGTCGATGGTGCCATCGGCCAGCGCGGCAGACAGCGCATCGCGGTCGCGCTGCTGGCGCAGCGGGGGCGTGACGCGTGCGCTGCTGTCGAAGTAGCCGATATCGGTATCGGTCAGGTGCAGCGAGTTGATGGACACGTCGGCCGTGACCTGCAGGCCTTCGGCCTTGGCACGGCGCACCAGTTCCACGCCTGCGGCGCTGGACAGGCGGCACAGGTGCACGCGCGCCTGGGTGCCGCGCATCAGCTCGAAGATGGTGTGCAGGGCAATCGTCTCGGCCGCCACGGGCACGCCGGACAGGCCCATGCGCGTGGCCAGCGGGCCGCTGGCGGCCACGCCCTTGCCCAGGTACAGCTCCTGCGGGCGCAGCCACACGGTGTAGCCGTAGGTGGCCGCATACGCCAGCGCGCGCTGCAGGGTCTGGGTGCTGGTCATGGGCACTTCGGCCTGGCTGAAGCCGATGCAGCCGGACTCGGTCAGCTCGGCCATCTCGGTCAGCACTTCGCCCTTGAGGCCCAGCGTCAGCGCGCCCAGCGGGAACAGGCGCGACTGGTGCAGCTTCTCGGCGCGGAACTTGAGCATCTCCACCAGGCCCTGCTCGTCGAGCACGGGGTCGGTGTCGGGCGGGCAGACCAGGCTGGTCACGCCACCGGCCACCGATGCAGCCATCTCGGACTGCAGCATGCCTTCGTGCTCGTGGCCGGGCTCGCGCAGGCGCACGGCCAGATCGACCAGGCCCGGCAGCACCCAGCAGCCGGCGGCATCAATCTCGCGTTCTGCGGCAAATCCCTCGGGCGCCTTGCCGATGGCCAGCACCTTGCCGCCATCGATGGCCACGTCGGCCTGCTGGTCCAGGCCCCGTGCCGGGTCCATCACTCGGCCGTTGCGGATGAGTATCTTCATGGTTTGCTACCCCGTAGACCGCAGGCGGCGCATGGGCTGCGGCCTGCGGCGATCAAAAACATATGCATTCACAAAAAGCGCCTGGACTCAGTCCAGGACACCGGGCATGGAAAAAGCATGGCCCATCTCAGGGACGCCGAGCAAAGGCCGCCCTGCAGCGAGGGCGTCGCCGGCTGCCCGTACGCCCCCCTCCCGCGTAGCGAGAGAGGGGGAAGCGACGCAGTCGCTCAGGGGGTGCTTCATTTCAGGCCTCGTTGCCGGCAACTATCGACATGACGGCCATGCGGACCGCGATGCCGAAGGACACCTGCGACAGGATCACGGCCTGCGGGCCATCGACCACTTCGGAGTCGATCTCCACGCCGCGGTTGATGGGGCCCGGGTGCATGACGATGGCGTCCGGCTTGGCCAGGCGCAGCTTCTCGGCCGTGAGGCCGAAGCTCTTGAAGTATTCCTGGCTGGACGGCAGCAGGGCACCGCTCATGCGCTCGTTCTGCAGGCGCAGCATGATGATCACGTCGCAGTCCCGGATGCCCTCTTCCAGCGTGTGGAAGACGCGCACGCCCATCTGCGCCAGGTCCGGCGGCACCAGGGTGCGCGGGCCGACGACGCGCACTTCGGCCGCGCCCAGCGTGGTCAGCGCATGGATGTCGGAGCGCGCCACGCGCGAGTGCAGCACATCGCCCACGATGGCCACGCGCAGGTTGGCGAAGTCCTTCTTGTAGTGGCGGATGGTGTACATGTCCAGCAGCCCCTGCGTGGGGTGGGCGTGGCGGCCGTCGCCGGCATTGACCACGTGGACATGGGGCGCCACATGCTGGGCGATGAGGTAGGGCGCGCCCGACTCGCTGTGGCGCACGACGAAGATGTCGGCGGCCATGGCCGAGAGGTTGGCGATGGTGTCCAGCAGCGACTCGCCCTTGCTGGCCGAGCTGCGCGCGATGTCCAGGTTGAACACGTCGGCCGACAGGCGCTTGGCCGCGATCTCGAACGTGGTGCGCGTGCGCGTGCTGTTCTCGAAGAACAGGTTGAACACGCTCTTGCCGCGCAGCAGCGGCACCTTCTTGACCTCGCGGTCATTGACGCTGACGAAGTTGGCCGCCGTGTCCAGGATGTGGGTCAGGATGTCCTTGGACAGTCCTTCGGTGGACAGCAGGTGGATCAGTTCGCCGTTCTTGTTGAGCTGGGGATTGCGCTTGTACAGCACGGTCAGGCCTCTTGGATGCGGAATTGGAAGACGCCGGCGTCATCGCGCGCCAGCGACAGCAGGCGGTCGGCCGGCAGCGCGATGCGCGCGGCGGCGAAGTCGGCCTGGAAGGGCAACTCGCGCCCGCCCCGGTCCACCAGCACCGCCAGGCGCACGCAGGCCGGGCGGCCGTAGTCATAGAGTTCGTTGAGCACGGCGCGCACGGTACGGCCGGTGTAGAGCACGTCGTCCAGCACCAGGATGTCGGCGCCGTTGACGTCAAAGTCGATCTGCGTCTGGGCGCTGGTGGCCATGCCGCGCTGCGCGAAGTCGTCGCGGTGCAGGGCCGAGGACAGCACGCTGGGGTTGCCGGGCAGGTTCAGGTCCTTGTGCAGCCGCTCCACCAGCCAGGCGCCGCCCGAGGTGATGCCGGCCAGGCGGGTTTCAGGCCCCATGAGGCTGCGCACGCCGCGCAGCAGTTCGCGGTACAGGGCCTCGGCGTCCAGCACCAGGCTGCCGGCTCCCGCAATGGATTCACTCATGGAAGACTCCTCAAAAACTGTTCAAGAATGATGCAGGCCGAGGCCGCATCGGCATCCCTTGCGCCACCGGCCAGGGCCTCGGTGGTGCTGTAGCGCTCGTCCACCTCGTAGACAGGCAGGCCGAAGCGGCTCTTGAGCTGGCGGCCGAATTTCTTCGCCCGCGCCGTGTTCTCGTGCGCATTGCCGTCGGGGTGGTAGGGCACGCCGATGACCAGCGCATCCGGCTGCCATTCCTTGATGCGCTCGCCGGCCTGGGCCAGGCGGGCCTCGCCGGCCTCGGCGCGGATGGTGGGCAGCGGGTTGGCCGAGCGCAGCATGCGCGTGCCCACGGCGCAGCCCGTGCGCTTGGCCCCGAAGTCGAAGGCCACGAAACTCTGGAAATGGGAGGGAACGGTGGGCGGCACGGCCGTGCCGGCTGCCGCTGCTGCCTGGGACTCGGGAGCGGGCAGGCTCATGCGCGCCCCGCTTCGGGCGAGATCATCCAGCGCTGCAGGCCCAGCAGGCCCAGGGCGCGGTCATAGCGGTCGTCGACCGGGGTATCGAAGATGACGTTGGCGTCGGCGCCCACCGTGAGCCAGGCGTTTTCGGCCAGCTCCGACTCCAGCTGTCCCTCGCCCCAGGACGCATAGCCCAGGGTGACCAGCAGGCGCTTGGGGCCTGCGCCGTCGGACAGGGCTTCGAGCACGTCCTTGGAGGTGGTCATCTCCAGGCCACCGGGAATGGTCATGGTCGAGGCGTAGGCGGACTCGTCGTCGGGCGCACCTTCGATGACCATGGGATCGTGCAGCACAAAGCCGCGATCGGTCTGCACGGGCCCGCCGTTGAAGACACGGTTGCCGCGAAGGTCCTCGCGGCCCAGGGCCAGATCCACCTTTTCCAGCAAGCCTTCCAGCGTAAGCTGCGAGGGCTTGTTGATAATCAGACCGAGCGCACCGCGCTCGCTGTGTTCGCACAGGTAGATCACACTGCGCGAGAACGCTTCGTCTTCCAGGCCAGGCATGGCAATCAGGAAGTGGTGCGTCAGATTGATAGGCGCAGTTTCAGCAGACATAACCACGGATTTTACCGGCGATCCATGCCACCTTCTTACCCTGTGGGCTTGGTCTGGCTGCGGCGCGACCTGCGCCTGGCCGACCATGCTGCCCTCTACCACGCGCTGCGCCAGTGCAGGCAGGTGCATTGCGTGTTCATCTTCGACGACGACATCCTCGCCCCCCTGCCCCGTGCAGACCGGCGCGTGGAGTTCATCTGCCAGAGCCTGAGCGGGCTGGACGATGCGCTGCGCGAGGCCTCGGGCCGCGCCGACACCGGCCTCATCGTGCGCCGCGGCCGGCCCGCAGAGCAGATCCCGGACCTGGCCCGGCAGCTCGGCGCCCAGGCCGTGTTCTGCAACTGGGACGACGAGCCCGACGCCCTGGCCCGCGACGCCCGCGTGCGCCAGGCCCTGGCCGCCGAGGGCGTGGCCCTGCACAGCTTCAAGGACCACATGGTCTTTGCGCGCGACGAGGTGCTGACCCAGGCCGGTGCACCGTTCTCGGTGTTCACCCCGTACAAGAACGCCTGGCTGCGCCAGATCACACCCTTCTTCCTGTCCGCCTATCCCAGCGAGCGCGACCTGCCCGAGCGCCTGGCCCCGCGCCCCGAAGGCGAGCGCCGCCCCGTGCCCACCGCAACCGACCTGGGCTTCGAAGCCGGCACGCTGGACGGCCTGCGCCTTCCCACGGGCTGCGCTGGCGCCGAGGAACTGCTGGCCGACTTCCTGCCGCGCCTGCCGCGCTACAAGCAGGCGCGCGACTTTCCCGCCGTCAAGGGCCCCAGCTACCTGAGCGTGCACCTGCGCTTTGGCACGGTCTCCATCCGCCGCCTGGCAAGGCTGGCCTGGGAGCAGACGCAGAGCCAGCCCCATGATGCCGAGGGCGCCGCCACCTGGCTGTCCGAGCTGATCTGGCGCGACTTCTATTTCCAGATCCTGGCCCACCATCCGCACGTGGTGCACGCCAGCTTCAAGCCCGCCTACGACGCCATCGTGTGGGATACCGGCCCCGAGGCCGATGCGCTGTACGCCGCCTGGTGCGAGGGCCGCACCGGCTATCCGCTGGTCGATGCCGCCATGCGCCAGCTCAACACCACGGGCTATATGCACAACCGGCTGCGCATGGTGGCGGCCAGCTTTCTGGTCAAGGATCTGGGCATAGACTGGCGCCGGGGCGAGGCCTGGTTTGCGCGCCAGCTCAACGACTTCGACCTGGCGGCCAACAACGGCGGCTGGCAGTGGGCGGCCTCCACGGGCTGCGATGCCCAGCCCTGGTTCCGCATCTTCAACCCCATCACGCAAAGCCAGAAGTTCGATGCCGATGCGCGCTTCATCGAGCGCTACGTGCCCGAGCTGGCCCGCCTGCCCGCTGCGCTGCGCCACGCGCCCTGGCAGGCCCGGCCGCTGGAGCTGGCCGAGGCCGGCGTGGTGCTGGGCACGGACTACCCCCATCCCGTGGTGGACCATGCCGCCGCACGCGAGCGCACGCTGGCCCGCTATGGCGTGGTCAAGCAGGCCGGCTGAAAAACCTGCTGGAATAAAAAAAGAGCAGCGGATGCTGCTCTTTTTTGTTCAGGCCACCAGCCTTCAGGCCCCTTCGCCCAGGGGCTCGCTGTCCACCTGCTGCGCCTGCAGCGACTGCGGCGCCAGCGGGCCGCCGCTGATGCTGCCGCCCTGCAGGGAGTAGTGCTGGATCAGGCCCAGCAGTTCCTCGTCCGAGTAGGGCTTGCCCAGGTAGTGGTTGGCGCCCAGCTGGCGCGCCATCTCGCGGTGCTTCTGGGCGATGCGCGAGGTGATCATGACCACGGGCAGGTCGCGCAGGGCCTCGTCGGCGCGGATGTTGCGCAGCAGGTCGAAGCCGTCCATGCGCGGCATCTCGATGTCGGACAGCACCAGGGTCGGGCGTTCCTCGGCCAGGCGCTCCATGGCCTGCAGGCCGTCGGCCGCCAGGGCCACGCGGTAGCCTTCGCGCTGCAGCAGGCGCTGGGTGACGCGGCGCACGGTGATGGAGTCGTCCACCACCAGCACCAGCGGCACCGAGGCCGGCCCTGCGCTGGCCAGCACGGCTTCGCCGTCGCCCTGGCCTGCGGCGCGCTCGGCCTCTTCGGTCCGGGCGCGCACTTCGTCGCCATAGACGTTGGCCAGCGCCACGGGGTTGTAGATCTGCACCACGGCGCCCGAGGCCAGCACCGACATGCCGGTCAGGCCCGGCAGGCGGGCCAGCTGGGGGCCGAGGTTCTTGATCACCACTTCCTGGTTGCCCAGCACTTCGTCCACGTGCAGCGCAATGCGCTGCGCCGCGCTGCGCAGGATGACCACGGGCCGGGTACGGCCCACGGTTTCCTCGCTGCGCAGCGAGGACTGCCACAGCGCGCCGGCCCAATAGAAAGGCAGGGTTTCGCTGCCATCTTCGAAGCTGTGGCTTGCATAGGCCTGCTGCAGCAGCTCCAGCGGCGCGCGGCGCACGATTTCCACCAGGCTGGCGGGCACGCCGACCAGCAACTGGCCCGCGCGCAGCATGACCACCTGGGTGACGGCGGTCGTCAGCGGCAGCACGAGGCGGAAGGCACTGCCCCGGCCCGCCTCGCTGTGGGTTTCGATGCGGCCGCCCAGCGCGTTGACTTCGGAGCGCACCACGTCCATGCCGATGCCGCGCCCGGCCACGCCGGTCACCTCGGTGGCCGTGGTGAAGCCGGGCTCGAAGATCAGGCGGCCGGCGTCCTGCTCCGTCAGCGTCTGGTCCTCGGGCCACAGGCCCTGGGCCACGGCCTTGTCGCGGATGCGCTGCAGGTTCAGGCCGGCGCCATCGTCCTCCACCGACAGCGCCACGTCGTTGCGCTCCTGGCTCAGGATGATTTCAATGGTGCCCATGGCGGGCTTGCCTGCGGCGGCACGCTGCTCGGGCGACTCGATGCCGTGGGCCACGCAGTTGCGCAGCAAGTGCTCGAAGGCCGGCATCATGCGGTCCAGCATGCCCCGGTCCATTTCAATGGTGCCGCCCAGGATGTTCAGCCGCACCTGCTTGCCCATCTCCTTGGAGGTCTGGCGGACCACGGCGTACAGGCGCTCGGCCAGGGAGTCGAACTCCACCATGCGCGTGCGCAGCAGGTCGCGCTGCAACTCGCGGGCCTGGCGGCCCTGGGCGACCAGGTCGTCCTCGGCGCCGGCCATGTCGCGCTGCAGGTTGCGCTGCACGGTGGCCACGTCGTTGACCGACTCGGCCATCATGCGGGTGAGTTCCTGCACGCGCGTGAAGCGGTCGAACTCCAGCGGGTCGAAGCCCACGGCCGAGTCCTTGGACAGGGCCAGGCGCGACTGCATCTGGCTCTCGGCCTGGACCTCGATGTCGCGCAGCTGCATGCGCAGGCGCTCCAGGTTGCCGGCCAGCTCGTCCAGCGAGCCACGGGCCTGGGCCAGGCGCGCATCGACACGCGAGCGCGCAATCAGCACCTCGCCGGCCTGGCTGATCAGGCGGTCCAGCAGCTGGGCGCGCACGCGCACCGTCTGCTGGGCACCGGCGCGCAGCGGCGCAGTGACAGGCGCTGGCACAGGGGCCGCGGCCGCCGGTGATCCAGCCGCTGCCGATGCGTCGGAGGCCGCAGCCGCTGCGGGCTCGTCGTGGGAGATTTCATCGCCCAGGTCCAGCGGCGCTTCCTGCGCCTGCTCACCGGCCACGCGCAGCACGTCGAAGCCGGCCTGCAGCGCGTCGAAGCTGCCCAGCAAGGGCTCGATCTGCTCGGCGGTCGGAGATTCGCCATCGACCCGCTCCACGGCAGATTCAAGGCGGTGGGCCATCTCGCCCAGGCGCATGGCGCCCGCCAGCCGGGCACTGCCCTTGAGCGTGTGCAGGGCGCGCAGGGTTTCGTGGCGCGCCTCGTCCAGCGAGGGCCGGCCATGCCAGCGGCGCAGCGCGGCGCCCAGGCGGGGCAGCAGCTCGATGGCCTCTTCCTCGAAGATGGGGAACAGGTCGGGATCGACCTCGTCCAGCGCATCGATGTCATCGTCCAGGTCGCTGCCCACGGCCACGGCATGGGCGATGGCCTCGTCGATGCGGCGCTGCAGCTCGGCTTCGTGGCGCGCATCGTTGACCAGGGGGCGCATGGAGTAGGCCAGAGGCGCCACCGACGGTGTCTGCGCCTGGGCACCGGCGTCGAGCACGGCGTCCGTGCCATCGCTGGCGTCCTGAGGCTCCAGCTGGTCCAGTTGGTCCAGCTGCTCCAGCGCGTCCAGGCGGCTGTCCGGCGCGTCTGCGGCCTCGATGTCCAGCGCCAGCAGCGCCTGCAGGGCTTCTTCCACGCCCGGCTGGGGCGTCTTGAGGAAACCGGCGGCGAACTGGTGCAGCAGGCGCTGCACTTCGTCGGAGGCCGCCACGCAGGCGGCAACCTGGTCGGGCGTGCCACAGCGCTGCGGCTGCAGATGGGTCAGCGTATGTTCCAGCAGGCGCGCCAGGTCCGACAAGGCCTTGAAGCCCACGGTGGCCGAGCTTCCGGCCAGCGAATGCGCAAAGGCGACGGCGTCGTCGGGCACGGGCTCGCCGGGCTCGGTCGCCCATTGCTGCAGCGTCAGGTCCAGGCGGCGCGACCATTCGTCGGCCTCGTTGAGGTAGACGTTGTACAGCGGCGCGCTGATGCGCAGGCCATCCACGACCTTGAAGCCATCGGCGTCGATGCCGGACAGATCCTCGTCGCCGGACTCTTCGGCCTGCGGGGTTTCTGCCTCGGGCACCTCGGGCGCCGTGACCGGCTCGACTGCGTCGGATGCTTCAACCGCTTCAACCGCTTCTGCCGCTTCTGGCGCTTCAACCGCTTCAACCGCCTCAACCGTTTCAGGCACCGCGATCATCTCGGTCGCTTCGGCGGGTGCTGCTGCCGGGGTCAGGCCCAGATCCAGGTCCAGCCCCTCGAAAGGCGCCAGGGGCACGGCGGCTTGCAGTGCTTCAGTTTCAGTTTCGGTTCCAGCTTCGGCCTCGATGGCTTCGGCTTCGATGGCGGCGGCCTCGGGCAGCGCGGGCGGGTCGCCCGCGACGACGGCCAGGGCCTCCTGCTCGCTGTCGCGCATGGCAGCTTCGAAGGCCGCAAAGTCCAGTTCCTCGACGGCGTCGGTGGCCAGTTCGGCAGGCGCCTCGGGGGCTTGCGGCGTCAGTGTCTCCAGCGACTCCTGCGGCGCGGCGGCCGAAGGCTGGGGGTCCGGCTCCAGCAGGTCGAAGTCCAGCGCAAAGTCCAGCTCGCCAGAGGTCTGGACGGGCTGGACGGGCTGGGCGGGCGTGGCCTGCTCGGGCGCATCCAGGTTTTCTGCCTGCGGCTCCTGGGCCACGGGCGCGAATTCCTCGATTGCGGCGGTAGCGGCTACGGGCTCGAGTTCGGGTTCGGGCTGTGCGAGGGGCTCGGCACGCGGTGTGCGCGGCACCAGGGCCACGTCGGCGCGCAGGCCTTCCAGGCGCATGGCATCGGCCGCAGCGCGGAAAGGCGTGGCCTGCCAGGCGTCGGCCTGGTGGCGCTCTATGGCCGAGGCCCAGGCGCCAAAGGCGCGCAGCGCATCGCTGGCCAGCTCCTGCATGGGCTGGGGCATGGCCTTTTGCTCGGCCAGCCAGGCGTTGAGCATCTGCTCCATGGCCCAGCCGGCTTCGCCGAATTCATCCAGGCCCACCATGCGCGAACTGCCCTTGAGCGTATGGAAGGCGCGGCGCAGCGTGGTCTGCTCGCTGAGGTTGCCCGGCTCGTCGGCCAGGGCGCGCAGAGCCTGCAGGCCGTTGTCCACCACCTCGCGGGCCTCTTCCAGGAAGATGCCCAGCAGTTCGTCGTCCGAGTCTTCTTCCGAGACCGACAGGCCGGCCGGCGGGGGCACGGGCTCGGGCACGGATGCAGAGACGGATTCAGAGACGGTTTCAGGCGCGGATTCGGCTGCGGGCTCTGGCTCGGCCAGGGACTGGTCCAGCTGGAAGACCGGCTCGGCCGGCACTTCAAGGGCCTTGGCGAATTGCGCCAGTTCCGCGGCATCGGCCAGCGCGTCCTGCTCGGCGGCCGCGGGCTGCGCCTGCGGCTCGGTCGCGATGTCCACGGGAGCCGGGGGCGGCGGGGGCGGCGTGGAGGGCGCGGCAGATTCCGGCTCGGCGATGGCGTCCTGCGGCACGGGCAGCGGCTGGGCCACGGCAACGGCTTCGCGCTGCGGCGGCACGGCGGCGGTGTCCAGGGCGGGCAGTTGCTCGGGCGCCTTGCCCGCATCATCGGCCCGGTGGCCGCGACGGCCCATGAGGATGCGCAGGCCGCCTTCGGCCTCGTCATAGACGAAGAGCTTGCGCGCCATGCTGCGTTGGTAGCTCAGCATGTCGATCAGAAAGCCCATGGCGCCCAGGCTGTTGCCCAGTTTCTCGAACACCTGGGGACGTTCTGCGTCGTCGATCTCACCCAGCACCAGCCGTTCCACGGTCTCGCGCATGCGCTGCATGGCCTGCGTGGCCTGGTCCAGGCCCAGCACGGACAGCACGCCGCGCATCTGCGCCATCTGGCCCGAGACGGGTGCCAGCACGGTGGCATCGGCGGGGTTGCGGAAATACTGGTCCAGGTGCCGCTCGGCCTCGGCCAGCGTGGCACGCAGCTCGCCCACGACCGAGCCCATGGTCTGGTGGTCGCTGGCCTGGCGGTACAGCTCCTCCATCCAGGGCTCCAGCGGACGCGCGGGCGCGCCCTGCAGGGATTCCTCCAGGCGCTGGACCAGGTTGGCGGACTGCTCGGCCAGTTCCTCGTCGCCCATGTCCATGGTGGCAAAGGCCGCCTGCAGGTAGAGCACGGAGGTGGCCACTTCCATGGCCAGTTCGGCCGGTGGCGGCTCGCCGATGCGGGCCACGGTTTCGGCCACCTTGATCAGCATGCGCGCCAGGCCATGGCTGGCCGGGTGCAGCTTGACCAGGGATTCGGCCACCTGGGCGAACTGGTCCACCACGGTCTTGGTGCGGGCACGGTCGCCGCCGGCAAGGGCGGACCAGGTATCGGCTGCCGTGGTGATGCGCTTGCGCGCCTGCACCAGCACCGCCGGGTCGTAGCGGCCAAAGCGTGTCTGCTGGTAGTCCACCTGGGGCTGGGCCTGCATGCCGTAGGCCTGGCGCACCGCCTGCAGGGCGGCGCCGGCCTGCTCGGCAGGGCGGGCCTGGGCGCAGAAGAACAGCAGGTCCTGCAGCAGCCGCGCAGGCGGCGTGCGGTCGCCCTTGGCCATGGCCGCGTACTGCATGAGCACGCGCGAGGCCATGCGCTTGACGTACAGGTCGACCACGATCATCCCGCGCGACTGCGCGTCGAAGAAGCCGGCCGCCACCTTCCAGAAGCTGCGCGCGGTGACATCCTCGGTCTGGCCCACGGCAAAGCGCAGGCACAGGTCGCGCATCTGGGCGGCGGCCTCGCGGTCGTCGCTCTTGACCATGCGCAGCACCACGCCGTCGAGCAGGGCCCGGGCATCGGGGCCGTAGGCCAGCGGCTCGGGCTGGCGCGCCCACTCGGGCTCGCGCGCGCGGCGCTCGGCAGGCCACAGGTCGGCCGGGTGCACCTTGTCGTTGCCGGCCAGCGCCTGGGTGTCGCGGTATTGGGGAAACAGGGCCACGGCCGAGACGGTCTTGCCGGCCAGCACGGTTTCCAGGTATTCGATGAGCGCGAAGCTGGCGCGCTCCAGCGTGGCGGCGGCCTGGTCGGTGCACAGCTCGGGGCGCTGCACGAAGCGCTGCACGGCGCTTTCCATGCCGCGCAGCACCAGGGCCGGAGAGCCCAGGCCCACCATTTCGAGGGCGCCGCAGGCCTGGTGCAGTTGCTGGCGGGCGATGCGCAGGGCCGAGGTGTCAAGCTCCTCAAGGTCCGAGGCGCGTGCCGCATCGGCATCGCGCACGAAACGGGCCACCGCCTTGCTCGCCCCTTCCAGCGACTTGCGCAGCTCATCGAGCACCCAGGCCAGCGGGCCCAGGTCCTGTTCGGTGTGCGCGGCCTGCGCCGCGCCCGTTTGCGATTCGTCAACCACTGACATGGACAGTTCCCCAAGCCCCTAGGGCCTGTGCATAGCTATGTTGGACCGGGTCAGGCAATCTTGAAACGCGCCACCGACTGGCGCAGTTCCTCGGCCATGTGCGAGAGTTCGCGCACCTGCTGTGCCGTGGTGCGCGTACCTTCGCCCGTCTGCTCGGTCACCGCGAAAATGTGCTGGATGTTCTCGGCCACGTCGTTGGCCAGAACGGCTTCGCGCGAGGTGGACGAGGAGATCAGCTCGATCAGCTCGGCCAGATGGCGCGACACGGAGTCGATCTCGGTCAGCGCGGTGCCGGCGGAGTCGGACAGGCGGGCCCCCTCGACCACACCCTGGGTGGAGCGCTCCATGGCGGCCACGGCATCCTGGGTGTCGGTCTGAATCGCCTTCACCAGCGCCGCGATCTGGCGCGTCGCGTCAGCCGAGCGTTC